>CEQG01153656.1_pt1 | contig 22659 bp, 19 predicted proteins | sample 350301 | NCBI WGS metagenome assembly CEQG01 (sample SAMEA2621242, study PRJEB7988) | marine metagenome | isolation source: saline water (ENVO:00002010), including | reverse complement strand
TTCTAATTGCCAAAAACTCTGCATTATTAATTACCGTTCACAGAGCGACTATGATGGAATAATAAACCCTTTAAATTCTTATCCGGACGCTATTTCATTAAGCCTATTATATGATAACTTAATAAAATATTTATATGAATATTGGAAAAGTAACAGGGCAGTTATACCTCAAATGCCTGGTGAGGATGCTGCTGATGTAATTTTTAATATTATGTACAGGAATGCCTACAACTTTATAATAGCAAATTATAAATAGTTTAAATAGTTAATAGGCATAACTGATAAATCTGATACTAATGCTGTCCGCAATCTTTGGAATCTTATATACAAAATGCCGTCTCAAAATAGGACAGCCTATTTTAATACTATTACTTTCCGATACAGAAAGTAATGCACCCTTGTATTATGTGATGTTTTAAAAGCAAATCAATGAATACTCAATATTATTTATAATTTTACCTTTTATTTCGATTGACATGATTTTTAATTGAATTAATTTTTAACAAATCTACTTTTGAATTTGCGAAAGGAAAATAATCAGTAATATTATCTAATTCAAATAAATTTAATCCTGATTTTAATTCAACATATTTCAAGATCATTTTAAACTCCGTCTCTCTTGGATTTTGACTTTCTGCAAAGTATATATATAAATTATCAAGACAAGATAAAAGTTTTATCCAATAACCACCAGTGTGAGGACCCTTTTTTCCAACTTTGTGAATATAAAATTGATTAATTCTTTTTTGAATTGGATTGGTTTTAGAAGTTGATTCGCCAATATATAATATATTTTCATCTTCATCCCAAAATCTCATGAGATAATCCTTTACTTGACTTACATGAATTACTTTCTGATTCTCAATTTCTAAATCGGGCGCATCTTTTAGCCACCGATTAAAAGTTTTTTGACAAATATTTAATTCTATTTTATTTTGATTATGTCTTAAAGGATCATTTGATGTTGAGATTACGTAAACTCCATTAATCTTTGCATCTAATTTTTCTTTCCATTTATGTGGTTTTGAATATTTTAAATTAAATTCCTTAAAAAGGGCATCAACAGATACTGACATTAATTTTAATATTTAAGTTATCAAAGGGATACATATGGTTTTATATTTATTTTATTTTGATAAACTCTTAACTACTTCTCTAAAACTATTTAAAGCACTTTCTAAGCTATCAATTATTTCTTGTGCTAATATCTCAGGTTCGGGTAAACTATCTAAATCAATAAAACTATCATCTTTCAGCCAAGTAATGTCAAAATTTACTTTATCCCTTGAAATCAATTCTTCATAAGTATATTTTCTAAATCGTCCATTTAAGTTTTGTTCACTCCAAGTTTCGGCTGTATTTTCTCTGCTTCCTGCTTTATAACATTCAACAAAAGACTTTAAATGTTCAAATTGTAATGGAAATTTTTTCAACGTATGATGAATATTGGTTCTATAATCATAGTACCAGACCACTTTATTTTCTGATTTCTTTTTGTCCAAAAATAAGACATTACATTTTACTCCATTAGCGTAAAAAATTCCAGTAGGAAGTCTTAAAATTGTGTGTAAATTAGTTTCTTCTAACAATTTTCTTCTAATTGTTTCTCCTGCACCCCCTTCAAACAAAACATTATCAGGAAGTACAATAGCAGTTCTTCCATTCTCTTCCAGCATACTTATGATATGCTGGACAAAACATAACTGCTTGTTACTCGTAGTAGTCCAAAAATCATTTCTTAATATATAGGACTCTTGTTTTGCTAATTTTTCATCGTTAGTTATTGTGTAGGTACTACTTTTACCAAATGGAGGGTTCGCTAATACAATTTTTACTTTATTTTTTGGAGGTTCGAGCAAGCTATCTTCAACTTTTATTTCGGGTGTTTCTTTCATGTCTCCAATCCCATGCAAAAACAAATTCATCAAACATAGTCTTGCAGTTGAGGGAACAATATCCCAACCATGAAAGGTGTCAAATTGCAAAAATCTTTTTTCCTTCTCTTTTTGGAGTTGTTTAGAATAGTTATTATTCAAAAATTCGATAGTACCAAGAAAAAATCCACCAGTTCCACATGTTGGGTCTGAAATGGTTTCTAGTGGCTTGGGTTCAATGCACTCTATAATTGCCTTTATGATTGAACGAGGAGTAAAGTATTGACCTGCACCACTACTTTCTGCACTTTTTTGTAATAAACTTTCGTAAATATCTCCTTTAATATCTACCGATTCAGAAACCCAATCATCTTCATTAAGGAGTTCAATAAGTTTTTTTAATTTATAAGGGTCATGAATTTTATTTTGAGCTCCATTAAATATATTACCCAGCATTTTTCCTGAACGAGATAATATATTCAGAGCATTGATATAATCTAATGTCAGTCCCTCTAATGGATGTCTTAGAAAAAATTGCCAATTACAATTTTCAGGAATATTAAAATCTCTATTATATGGAGGTTTTGAATATTCATCAGCCATTTTAAGAAATAACAGGTATGTTATTTGTTCTAAATAATCCCCATAACTAACTCCGTCATCTCTTAATGTATCACAGAATGTCCATATTTTTGCTACTAAGTTATTAGTTTTCATCATCATTATTTATATAGTCTGTGCAATAATCTTTTACATCAATATTTTCTGCCAAAATATCAATTGCCCATTCTCTGCCTGATGCTTTTAAACAAGCTTTTGCAGTTGAAGAAAATTCTGCACAGGGAGCAATGTTTTTTAGTATTTGTTTATATTTTTCTTCCAACTTAACCTTATTAGAATTAGACTGGTTAGAGTTATAATCAATAATTAAACTATCTATTTCTAAAATAATATTGTATATTTCTTTCCATTTTATCTTTCTAGCTGTTTGAAGCGAGCCATAGTTCAAGTCCATTTTTTCAATCGTATATTCAACCCTTTCGAAATCAAATGAAGTAGAATCAGTGTTTTTTGAGTATGCTTTACCATTTTCATCAAAAGCTAATAAAGAACAATCTCTTAAATTGGTTGGGTCTAAAAAATATATTACTTCATCGTCAATCGGGTCAGTGTGAGCCAAAGCCATATTTCTTTTCACGGCAAAATGATTACCTTTCTTTGTATTCCCTACACTTCCACAAAGTCTATAATTATTAAATTTAAAAGCTAACCACCAGTAGCCGATTCTTTTTGACTTATCTAAATTTACAGCTCTTTTTTTTGGTCTAAAGTGTTCTACGTGGTAATGGCTATAAACATCTCTTGATTCAGAAAACCAACATTTACCATAAGAAAGCTTTTTGAGCTCATTCTTAATTTTTGTCCACTGGCTATCATTCTGATCAATCACTGTAAAAACATACCTAACCCTACCAATGTTAGAAACCATTTCATTTGTTAATGCTATTGATTTATTGTTCCAAGCATCTTCAATTTTTATTTTAGCTATATCAATGAAAATCATTTACCTTTATTAATTAAATTTTTCAACAGGTTATATGCTTCATTAGAACCATCCCAAGTTCTATTAAGAATTGATTGCGTTTTTATATTTTTTTCCGAATTCAATTTCTGATATGCAATGATAAATTTAGTGTACAAAGGGTCATTGATAATATGGGAAAAACCTAAGTTATTAAGGAGTTCAAATAAATTTCTTAATCTCTCTTTTTCTTCACTATTTAGCTCTCTAGTACTTTGTTTATAAAGAAGTTCATTTCTTTCGTCTAATAAATCTTGAGTTTTTTTATCTAAAATAGTTGGCAAACCAAATAATTCACTTGTAAGAATCCCAGCTACTCCCATACCTTCAGGGTCTTTTTCAGCAGGTTCGGCTATGACATTTCCATTTTCAGGACTTCTTCTAAAAATTCTAATTTGTTCTTTTTTTAATCCCCCAATAACTAATGGGTCGTGTGTATTAATTATGATATGAGTAGTTTCGTCTAAACTTTCTGTTTCAGAATCATTTCTATAAATATCATTCAATAAGTCTAAATAATGCCATTTCCATAGAGGGTTTAAGTGTGTGTCAGGTTCATCTAATAATACAAGCGTTTCTTTATCTTTGGTAAACTTAAGGAGTCCTAAAACAGTCAATAATTGCTGTTCGCCCTCACTTAATTCCTTGAATGTAATCTCATTATTAATATTTGTCTTTTTTACTTTTACCCTTACTTCATCGATCAAATCAGAAATGTAAGTACTTTCCAAAGCTTTAAAAAGTTCTGTATTAGTATGATAAAATTTATTTAATTCTTGTAGTTTTTCTTTGGTAGGTACAAATAAATATAAAAACTCTTTTTGCTTGTTAGAGGAGTCTCTAAAGCTCTCTTTATACTCCTCAAAAACATCTATAGGAGCAATTGAAATTTCCCAAAGCTTTTCCAAGAATTCCCGAACCAATCCTTCTGCACCCCACATAAATTCATCTTGAAAATTTGATTTTTTCTGCCATTCAGGTTTTTGAAACTTAAATAGGACAGACTCCAAATTCTCAATATTTAAATATTCAGATAAAAATTTATTGGTTTTTTCTTCTTCAAACGTGTAGAAAGCTAATAATACAAAGTAGGAATGCACTAATTGAACATAGAACATTCTTCTAAAATCTTGAACATCTTCCTTTGTTACTCCTTTTGCTTTTGCCTTATTATAAAAATTTCTTTGATTTTCATCAAAATGGTCTTTCAATTTATTGCTAATACCAGAATAATATGTAAAAACATACTTGGGCAAGTAGATTTCTTTATTTGTAAAGAATGACTTATAGGATTGTTTCTTTTCATCTACATGTATTTCGTAAGAAAGTTTTTTTATTTTTTCATCTTCTTTGCATGTAATTTTTATATTGTGTTCCCTGCACTTATATTTAATTTCATATTCAAATTCAGGGAATCGAGGAGTTGAACCAGCTTTGCTCAAATCCAAATATTTAAAAATTAGGACTAAAGTCTCTATAAAGTTAGATTTACCTGTTGCATTCTGACCAAGAAGAACAGTATTTAATTCATTCTCGTCTAAATCAATCTTGAATTGTTTTAGATTTTTAAAATCTTCGATATATAAACTGTCGATTCTCATTTTAGTGAAATTAAACTTCCTTTTTCTGTTCTTTCTTCAATAACTCTATCTTGAACTTTCTTTAATTCCGAATAAAATTTTTCGATACTATCACTATACATAGAATCTTCCCACAGCTGCTTAGGAGAAATAGGTTTTTTATTTTTTTCTAAAACTTGTATAATTGATAATTTTTCTTTTTCCATTCTTTTAATTTTAGGCCGGTTTTTAATTATCTCTTGCTGATTCAACAAATATTCTTCTTTCTCTTGTTTGATATTGTTTAGTAAATTATCTATTGAAGTATCTGAATTTAATTGAGTAGATAGTTTACCATGAAAAGCATCGTTAAGAATTTTTAGCTTTAATATTTCATTATTTTTAATTTGAAGATTAATTTCATTAATCATATCTTCATAAGTTTCGATTTTTGTTTCTAGTTTATCAATTAAAAAAAATTGTTCCTCAGTTTCAAGATAAGGGATTTGTATATTTTCAATTATATTTTTAGAAATCGAATTAAAAGTTGAGCCTGTTCCAAGTTGCTCTAAATCTGATTTTATATTATTAAGGTAATAAAATAAATATTTGTAAAATCCCTGAAATTCGATTGCACATAATCCTCGACCTATTGCACAATCATTATTCGCAATATTTACACTACCAACAGGAGCTCGAACCGACATTAATATGTTGTTTTTTTGAGCAAGTCTAATGGGCTCAGTTGTATATTTTTCAGGGATAGGATACATTTTTGTAAACTCTTTCTTGCCTTGAAAAAAAGGAGTTCCTTTACCAATAGTATTAAAACTTGTAGAACTAGGAGATTGCCCCATGGTTATTTCTGCCAATTTAGATAAAGGTTTCCGTGTTTTTATTTTATTAAAAATATTAAAAACAGATTTTTTTATAAGTATATTTAGCCTTTCTTTTGATTTTGTTATTTCTGAATTACTTTTATCAATTAAACTAAATAATTCTTCTATCTTATCGACAATTCTATTTTGTTCTTCAATGGGAGCTAAAGGGAATGGAAAGCTACTTAATACTTTTTGACTAATATTGGGTTGAGCACTTCCTTCTCTCTTATTTAAGAGTTCTTCTTTAGAGCTCATTAGATAATAATATAAGTATTTAGCATTTATGCAAAATGATTTTATCGACGCAACTGCCTGATTTGTAGCTGCATCAACACCCAAGAAAGCCATTCTACCAACAGTATTGCCATATAATGCAATCAATAATGAACCTTTTGGAAATACTTTTGCGCTTGAATAATTTACTGCTTCTTGCGTAATATATTCTTCTGTTTTTGAAATAATTTTATAGTTAAGTTCTCCTGATTTTACCCAGGGAATATTTCCTCTAAAATAATTAGTGTTCTTTCTGTCGGGAGTTCCACCACTACTTGTAACAGAAACTGTATCTAAAGTAACCCATTTCCAATGTTTTGGGATGTCTTTGAAGATTTTTGCCACTTAATAATATTATTAAAATTTAATATTACAAAATAGCACGATTTTTTAACTATTCAAGTTTTTATCAATGTTTTTTTTACGTAAACTTTATCTTACAATATATTAGTACGTCAAAATGTTTATTTATATAAAAATTGTATTATTCTTATACTTTTTCCCACATATTTGTAACATCGATTCTAAGATTATATTCCTCTGATATATTACGTTTGATATCCTCACAGTTAAAGATTAAAATTGCTTCAACTTTACTAATTTTATATCTTTTAAAATGTAGTGGGATGTAATCTGACTCAATAATCAGTTTCTCTCCGATCTCTCGAGTTTCATTTTGCACCCACATATTCTCACTATCACCAAAGTCAGTATACATACTTAATACATCCCGATACTCTTTTTCAGTTAGTATACTTTTATCTGCAAGCGTAAATTCAATTTCTACGGTTGTATAAACTTTCTCAAATGTGTAACTAGATAAATTTTTTACCTTTCCTCTAAATTCATATTGATAAGAATTTCCGACTTTTTTGAAACCATCCTCATCTATGTGGATAAGTTCAAACGGAAATATTTCCGTTGCATCACCTGATGATTCACTTTTTGTATGGCACGAGTAAAAAAAAGGTAATAATATTACAGTAAATAAGGTAAGCTTAACTTTCATAAATTAGATGTTTTGATTATATATAAAAAAACAGGCTTGAGTCATTGACATTACCTGTTCTCGAGGGAGTCGAAGCCCTTTCCACAAAGTAAAGCAACGCCCAAGCCATACGCTTGAGCATTTTGCTAAACTTTTTCCTGTGGATTAAGAAATTTCGACTTTTCAAGAACAGAATCAGTTTGCTAAATGCAAGTATATATTTTAATTTACTAGTTTTTTTACATCATATTTTTCTGATAGTTTGCTGTAAAATTAATATTTTCTTTTTGAACTCCAACAAAATATATAAGAACACTGCGTTTACCTATGTTTAGCATTGATTTGCGCAATGTTCCGATTAATTATATATGGTTTTATTCCTTTTTCAAAATTATAATGCTAACAAAGATATTTACTATAAAAATCTACTACCTTTTTATCTATGATTAAATCATTATGATGCAAAGAAGAAGAAAAACTTAAACCGTCAATATTTGTACATCGACTTAGTGCTACATAAGTTTGCCCATGTAAAAAAGCTCCATAATCAAAATCAATATGAACCTTATCAAAAGTTAGTCCTTGGCTTTTATTAGCAGTTATTGCCCATGCTAATTTTAAAGGGTATTGTACAAATAATCCAACTGCTTCTTTTTTAAATTTTTCATTGCTACTGCTTTTGTATTCATATTCAATCCATTCAGCCTTATTTACGTCAATAAGTCTTTTGTCATCAGTTAAAACTATAATTTTTTTATCATCAAGATATTCAACTATTCCTAAAGTACCATTGTTATAACCTGCTTCTCTATTGTTTTTTACAAACATAACTCTCGCTCCTTTTTTTAGTCTTAGATTCGTTTCAACAGGATAGTTTTTTAATTTAATTTTTCCTGACTCTAAAGAATTATAATTATACTCTGTACCTTCTAATAGGGCCAATCTATTATCGTTAATTTGTTTCGCCCTGTTGTTAATGGTTGTAATTATAATGGCAGAAGTATCTATGTCGCTTATTTTTTTTACACAAGTATTATTAAGATTATTTAGCATTTCAGTTGATATTGAATTTAACCTTATTGAATCTAGTATTTCCATAAAAGACGAATCCTTTTGTCGATAGCATATTTTTAATTCAGATGAATTTTCTTTTAAGCTATTAAAGGATTTAGCATCAAAAAAATGTTCGCTATTCCAATGTTTTTTAATTAACGCTCTTTCATTTTCAACAACAACAGGAGCTAATTGAAATGGATCTCCAACAGTTAAAAGCTGAACACCTCCGAAGGGTTCTTTACAACATCTACTTTTCTGAAGAAGTTTGTTAACACAATCTAAGACGTATGAATGAACCATTGAAACTTCATCTATGATAAGCAACTCTAGCTCCTTAATAAACATTTCTTTATCACGAGTATATCGTATTTCATTATACCCTTTAAAGTTAGTATCTAGTAAATCTAAAGGAATTCTAAAGAAAGAGTGTATTGTTTCTCCTTCCACATTATTAGCTGCGATACCCGTAGGGGCTAAAACAGCATATTTCTTATTTGTATTTTCTAAAATATACTTAAGTAATGTCGATTTACCTGTTCCTGCTTTTCCTGTAATAAATTGAGATTTGTTGTTATTTAGAATATCATTATAAGCTTTTTGAGCAATTTTATTATTATTAAAATTATATATAGATGGTTTCATATTTTATTACTGATTAATTAAGCTTCATCCTATATTATAAATGCTGAAACTTGTTGTTTTTGTTTTATGTGGTTATTAACTTCTCAAATTTTTCTTTCATCTTTTTTCTTATTAAAGAATGAGGACTAGTAGATGATTCTTTAAGATTATCATGAACAAGTTTGAGTTCTGCCATTATCGGTTTTAAGCTCTTTTTAAAGTCTTTATTCAACATGGAATAGGAGTAACATAATGTTTTAGTATATGCCTCAATTCCGTCGTTTGGAAAGGCTAATACTCTTATACTATCAAAGGATTTTATAATCATTGTCCAGCACTTTTCCCATATCTCTTTTTTTAATAAATCAGCAAGTGAAATATCTTTACAAGCAAATACACTTTTCGTTTTGACTGAAGAGTGATGGACGATTTCGTACCTAAATATATTAGCTCCATATAGACCACTTTGTTTACCTTTGTCATAACATTTTATTGTATAATGGGTAAAGGAGCAAAATTTGCTGTAAGGTTTTCCAGATTTATTAAAAAAGACATTAAAAGGATTTGTTGCTGTCGTGACTACAGACTGAAAACGTTCTATAATATCTGCATAAGGCTTATAATCTCCCGTCTCAATATTAAAGCCATACTCAAATCTGCCTAAAAGCTTCATCTCTTTACAATCTCTTTGGAAAGCTGACTCTAAATATTCTACGGTTTCAATGACATTAGACATTGAGTAATCATTACTGTTGATTGTATCTAACCTTAGAATTTGCGAATTATAAAATTTATGAAGAGAATTAGAAACCTTGATAATCGAACTCTTAGGGAAATAGTTGATTCGTAAATTTCCCCAATCTATTTGAAGCCTGTCTCCAAGATGTTTTGGTCTCTCTTGAATACAATTTTCAGTTAGGTATTTAAACTCTTCGGAACTAAACTCCTTAATCTGGAAAGTGACCGAATCATACATTTGAAGCCCCTTTCCCTTTATTCGAAAATTGCCTTGCTTCCGCTTCAATTTCCGCTTTTGACTTTAACCTGTTTTGGGTGATGTAAGCTATCAGGTCTGATTTCTTATAATAAACTTTTTTCGCACCATTGGCTTTGTAGTAAGGTATCTTCTTTTCAAAATTTATTTTGTATAATGTACTTTTTGAAATCCCTAAAAATAAGCACGTGTCCTGAACGTCAAGATATTCGTTTTGAATATTGACAAATTTGCTACTAAGTATTTTCTCAATAGCCTGAATTATGGAGTGATCCACTGTTAAAAAATGAATTTGTGAAGCGATCCCAGCACTTGTTTTAATTTCCTGCGGTAGAAATTTTTTTGATGGTCGTGTGTGTTGTCTTAATATGTCTGCTATGGACGGAAATGACTTTTATGACCTAATTTTAAAGTGAGCTTTGTCGTGGATTATGTCTACTACGGACGGATATGACTTTTATACTTCATTTCAAGTATAATACTTTTTTTTTACTCTGAGAAATTTTTTTAAAAAAAAGGAGCAAGTGCTCCTAATTTTTTCCTAAAAATCTTAAAGTTAAAAGTTGAAGGCTGGTAATTTTTCAACTGCCTCAATTTTCGTTTTATTCATAACCTTGGCATATATTGAAGTCGTTTTTAACTCACGATGACCTAACATCTTTGAAACGGTGTAAATATCAACACCATTATTTAAAAGAAGTATTGCGTTTGTATGTCTTGCACAATGAAAAGTTATGTGTTTCTTAATACCTGCATTAGCAACCCAAGTAAATAAAGCTGTATTGAAATATGAACTATATCGTAATCCTACAAATATACGTTCATCAGGATTTCCTACTTCTCCCATTAGCTTTACAGCATTAATTGATATGGGAAGTAATTCTGCATTTTTAGTCTTTCTTTGCGTAAATGCAATATAGTAAGAGTCTTGACTTTTTCTAAAATCTTTCCACTTGAGATTATGTATATCGCTCCAACGTAATCCTGTAAGACAAGAAAATAGAAATGCACGCTTCAGAACATCATATCTGCAATCGGTGGCGATAAGGCAATCAACTTCCTCCTTTGTAAGATATTCTCTGTTTGTATCCACTTCTTTAATACACTTCACTCTTTCAGCGGGGTTATTTTTTATTAATCCCCTTCGATATGCTTCATGAATAGAATGCTTCAAAATATTAAAATACGAAGAAGCTGAGTTAGGTTTTAAAGACTTTAATAATCGAGCTTTAAATTCTTCGAGGTATCTATCCGTTAAATCAGTAAATAAAATTGCGCTATTAAACTTATTTAGATGTTTATAAACACATTCCCAACTCACATGATTAATTCCAGTCCTTTCCCTCTCTTCAACAAGTTCATAAAAATATTCATTAAAAGTGCGATATGTTTTTTCTGGTTTCTTAAAGCCAAATGCATCATTTTGTAGTTGATAAAGTCTTTCAGTCTGTATTTTTTCTGCAAGGATATATGTTTGCTTATTCATCTGCTTTTTGGCAGGATTGCCTTTTTCATTCTCTAAATAAAGTTTAAGGTTTTCCTGCCATTGCTTTTGATGGGCGTAAAGGTCTAAATAAAGTGCGTATCGACCCTCTTTCAATTTTCTTTTGCGAATTGTAACAGTCATTTTTTATTGAGTTTTATTGAGTTTAACAGGATAAATTTAAAATCAATAAATGCTCAATACAACTTTTGAATTAATATCCATACAAAAGGAAACAATCGGAAAATATAAACTCACGGAAGTCGTGAGTTTACAAAGGTTTTAATGTTGAAATGTTTCTTATTGTTTCCTGTTGTTGACTTAATTTACTTTCCGATACAAAATTTGCATTATTTTGAAATTTTCAGCGTTATAAGGGTTCGTGTGCCAAATGATTGTCAAAAGCTTTGAAAATAGGCGAAAATATTGGTTAAAAAATGAACTACTCGTTATGTATTAAAAATCCACTTTTTACATATTTTGACAAGTTAATATACAATACAATTATAATTGTAATTAAAGGTATTGCTATTGTCAGCACTGTATTAATTATATGATTTTCTGTTAAATGAATGATAGTAATATTATATACTGAATGAGAAATCATTACAATAATCCAAATTATTAAACTTATTTGTCCAATAGCAATATTTATTTTTGACGGCGAAAACGCACCTCCTTTTGTTGAGAAAATACTATCGTTTCTTTGGTCTTTTTGAAACATCATTTCTCCCATAATATTTTCATAAGGAAGATTTATTTTTTTAAAATGTTGATATTCAAACTTTGAAATTGCCGACTCATAAACTTCATACCAAGCTTTTGATGCTTTTGCCATTAATATCCATATTACCGAAAAAATTATGCTTACTGAAGACAGTAACAAACAAGTAATATTATACTTATTTAGAATATTCGCATTATAATTAACTTTGACTAAATCCAACATTAAATATCCGTAAGCAGTAAAGCAAAGGATTAGAAAAACAGATAGAAAAATTGACCTTTGCCAAAGATTTGAAATTTCCAAATCTCGACATCTATACAATTTATTTAGTGTATTTATCAAATCCTCTTTTTGATACTTATTTTTGTTTTTTTTACTCGACATATTAAATACCTTGTTTTGATAGTATCATTTGATATTATCAAAATTGAATAATAAATTATTCTAAATTTTTCAATTCAATCAATCTTGAATCATCATTGTTTGTAGGTGGAAAAATTCTTAAACTCATATCTAAATAAAAGTATTTCTTTCCACGTTGATTAAAAGAATAACGGTTAATATTAGAAATATCCATATCTTGAATAAATTTTAAATATTTATCTCTAAATATTATTTTAGACATTTCATAATTAAGCTTTTCAATATTTCTTTCTTCTTTTAAAATATCCACCAAAATTTTTAATAATGATTCATATCCAACTGTAGTATGTAAAATATTAGTTGGCTTATTATTTTCTTCAAAATCCCATAATCCTTGAAAAATATTTTTTACTTCATAAAAATAGAAAAACATTATATCTGAAATTAAACTATCTCTGTCATTAGCATAATATTTTCTAAAAGGTAGAAATCTCGTTGAACTTGGATTGCGATTTAGTAATTCTTTTCTTTTTTTATACCTATCGTTTTCAGATTCTCTTAAATTTTCCGAAATTAAATTTACAATAGATTTTACCATTGTTGCTTGAGACAAAGGAGGAGTATCGTTTTTACTATACGAGGCACCATATAATTTTATTCTTTTATAGAATGGAGAATTTTTATGTCCGTTTAGTCTTAAAACAATTTCTAATGCTGTTTTTTGTGGAGTGTCATCAGTATCTAAACCAAACAAACTATAAACTAAACTTTGTGATACTCTTTTTTGAGTTCTGTTTATTGTAGAGAATATCATAGCTTGGTATTCCAAAGTTTTGTCAATGAAAAAAGTAACAACTAATTGAATGTTTAGTAAATCATTTAATCTGTCTTGATAAAATATTAATTTTTCTTCAAGCGATTCACTTTTGTTGGTTCTTAAGTTTTTAATAAGAAAATCTATTTCATTTTTCAATCTCTCAATTGCAATTTCAATTCCTTTAACTCTATGTTGTCCGTCTATTATAGAAATAAATATATTACCATTCTCTTTTTTTAATTCAGAAAACACCTTTGGATTGAGTGTAATACTAACTCTATTTCTTTCATCAACCAAATATTCATCAATAACTTCAATTGGAATATGAAGTACTATATTTGTTGGAAAAGTAGCATCAGGGTCATTAATTAAAAAATCTGCAATTTTTTGAACTCTCGGATTTTCAATATTTCTTTGAATTTGCTCATTATAAATTGGCTCATCATTTTCATCATAACTAACTATAAGTCGTCTTGTATATTTTGTAAACTTTAATATTTCTTTGATTGAATAAACCCCAATAAGAAAGTCTTGTTTATTTTGCCTAACAGCAATTGCTTCTATTTTACCAGTTGTTTCCATGAGTTTCATTACTTTCGTTAATTATTTTATCACTAAAAGTTGGAGTATCTTTATTGTTATACCACCAAAAACTTAAACCAATAAAGGAGCCGATTAACGATAAAAATAAAGCAATATTGCCTTGACCTTTAATTTTTAACCAAACTGTCGATATTATCAATAATATTAAGAGAAGAATTAATATGATTATCGTAAAAATTTTAGATTTTAATTCATATTTATTATCTAATATATCTATATGCCTAAAAATTGAATCAACACAACCAGCAAAATATATCGCTATATAAAAAGTTGTAAGATTTATTGGGATTTCCTCTGTAACTACCTCTTCTGATAATGCTAATGCTAAAATAACAGGCAACCAAATCCCAACTGTCCCAATAAATACAATTGCAATCCAAAAATATTTTGTTTTTAAGGATTTGAAATTAAATAATTCCATATCTACTTCGTATTAAAAATTTCTCCAAATTCAAACTCACGAATATTTGATATTGCTTGTCTTGGATTAATAGATTCCATAGAACGATTTATTTTACTTCTTTGTTTTTCTCCAGCACCTAAAAATTTACTTATAGATTTCCAATTATTTCCGTCTTTAATTTGCATTAAAAACGCTGATTGGCACATTTCTGAAAAATCAAAAGTTGGTTGGTTAAATTCTTCAATTCCTTGTGAAACTAACATCACTGCAACACCTTGTGAACGAACTTCACGCAACAACTTTTCTAATATTTCTTGCGATTTCTTTTCCTTGAATACATTATGTGCTTCATCAATAAGTAATACATATCGAAGACCGCTATAATTGTCTTCAATAGGCACTTTATCCATATTCATAAATATGTTGTACAAGTAGTAAATAACTAAAAATGTTGCAGTAAAACGTACTTCTTTACTTAAATCTCCCGAAAGACTTAAATAATAGTTTTCATTGATAAAATCGCCTAATTTATTATTATCAAACAATTCTATTTCAGTTAAACCAATCAAAATTTGCGTTAATGAAGTTGGTTTATCTCCTGCAATTTCATATACATTTTCTAATATATCTGACAATGTTGGGTAACTACCGTCTTTTTTATCTTCAAATGCTTTTCTTGTTGCATCTTTTAAATGTTGCTTTTGAACATTTCCTAAATTAGCATATTTAACAATAATATCAACAAATCGACCTATTCCAACAATTTTATCTCGTTCATTTACATTGTTAATAAATGATAGTGGATTAACTGGGAATGAGTCCGTTGGAGTATCAATTAATTTAGCATTGGTGTTGTTAAAAAATTCTTTGAAATCTTTATTGGATTTATCACTTTCAGTCATCCCTTTAAAATCTAAATAAAGATAATTGACCTGACCTTTTGATTCTGTAATAATTCTCTCTAAAAATTTTCTTGCAAAATAAGATTTTCCTGCTCCAGACTGTCCTGCTATTGCAATATGACAGTTTCCATACATTGATGTATTGTTAGGAGTGAAATAAATATCTTTACCTTTATATTCTCCAATTAATACTTTAATAGGTGCTAAATAACTTTCTTTTTCTTTTAGAGAATTATTTTTGTTTTTAACAAAATCAAAATTGGTTTCATTTTCGTTAATAGCATCAATTCCAATTTCGATATGGTCTAATAAAAACTCAATACCTGATACATTTTTGTTTTCTTCAAAATAAAGGTTAATCATTTCTAAACCGCTATCAATGTGCCATTTCAGATACTTTCTAACATCGGTATCGTCTTTATGAATTTGGTATTTTTGACAAATTAAAGAAATGTAATACTCTTTATAGTTTCCAAATAAAGTATTGTCTTTATACTCTTTTTGCTTTTCAGAAGTTGAATTATTTTCGGAAGTGTAAGTTGCACCTTTTGCCAATGAATATGCTAATGAAATTCGGGCGATATGATTTTCTTCGCCTAATTGCATTCTATTCGTTAATTTCTTAACAAGCTCTGATGAAGTTTTGATATTAAATTGCATCTTGATAATCTCGTTCAAATATTTTAAATAATTCCTCTTTGCTTTCTACTTTTTCAAATGCAGATTGTTCATTATCAATATTTTTTATCAAATAGGTTTTGCTGATATTTGGTAATAATATATTGAATTCTTCCTCTGACATTTCTTTTTTGAGCAATGGGAAAATGATTACTTGCTCTGATACTTTCGGATAAAAATGTTTAACAATACTATTAGAATGGTCAACATCAAATTTTTGCATTGGCGAGTCAATGAATACAGGGAAGCTAATATTAGATTCATCAACCAAACCTTTCAATAATGCAGTAGCATACATCTGTTGCTCTCCTTTGGAAAGTGAATCTTTATTGATGATGTTTCCTCTTGAATCAATCAAGTTAATATCAATATCTTCTCCAATGATTTCAACATTTACATCTTTAATAAATGATTTTTTATGCAACAAAGTATCTAAACCATTTTTAATTCGCTCTGAAAGTGATTTAGATTTTTCGTTTTTGAAATCAATAATAAATCGTTTCAAAGTCTTTATTGTATTTTCAACTTCTTTACCGATTTCTATATTTTCTTTTCCTAAATCAAGTCTTTCAGTTATTCTGTTTATCTCTTTTTTGTGTTGGATAATTAAGTTAGAATTATCATCAATTTTTTGATTTAACACACCGATTTTTTGTTGAATTGTTTCATATTGTTGCTCTAATTCAATTTTCTTTTTTCTATCCGCAACAACTAAAGCATCTTCAGATTTTTCTTCAGCAAGTTTTATTTTTTTATTAATATCATTCAGTTCATTTTTTGAACGTATGAAATCCGTATTTATTCTACTGAATTTTTCTTTGAATGATAACCTAATATTATTTATAAATTGCTCTAATTCAGCTTTTTCAGACTCTGAATAGTTGTGTATTAATTCAACATCTTCATTACTTTGCGCTTCTTCTTCTCCAAGGTGCTTTTTCACTAATTCTTTAAAACTCTTGATATAATACTCTTGAACTTCGTGAGTAATTAAAATGTCTTTTGGTCTAGGTAAATTAATTAAATCGTTGATTATGTTTGTAGAAATATCATCAACTTTATTTTTATCAAAATTTCTATTGATAAAATTTCTTTCATCAATAATTTGTTCAAAAACTTGTGTCAATAGTTTTCCTGCAATAGCAAAAGGGATTATCTCAAAATAAGATTTTAATTCTATTTGAATTTGATTAACGTGTTTGTCTAAATCTTCTTTTCTATTACGAAGTTCGTTTAATTCATCAACAGTAATTACACTACCGTTTTTAATTAATTTTTCTTGAAGTTTAGCAATATCGAATTTTAAAGCAGAAGCATCTTCATTAAGATTTTCAATTTGTTTTTGAATTTCTAAATTTTCTTCTTCTTTATCGGTTGATTCTCTTTTTATTCTATCTAAATTTGATTTGTCTTTTGTACTTGCAGTTTCGGCTTTAAGTTTATTTAAGTAGCTTTCTAAATCTTCTTTTAAATCTTGATATTGTTTTATTCCTAATACTTCAACATAAGCTTTACTTAACTCTTTTCTTTGTTCCGCAGTATGAATTTCTGCAAGTGAAACTATTTTTTCAGCATCAAAAAAGAAAAATTTCGCAATTTCTTTTGGCATGATAAAATCACGGATAAATATTTCTTTTCCAACTTCCTCTGCTAATTCACTTTCCATACCATCAATTAGAATTTCTAATTCTTCTTCTTTGTTTCCCTCTGTATGGTATGTTCTTGTAATTTTTAATTCATTACAAGTAATATCAGGTATTGTTGTAACATTTGCAAACGTAACAGAAACAGAAAATGTGGTATTACCCTCAAACTCTGCTTGACGATTTAAACTATTCTTGATATATTTTTTATAGTTACCGTTGCTTTCGATTTCTCTTTTATAGATTTCATCAACATCACTCATTTGTCTTCCATACATACACCAAACCAATGACATCAAAAATGTTGTCTTTCCATAACCATTTTTACCACTAACAATGACAATATTTTCATCATTATTAACAGATAAATCAATTTTGTTATAACCTTTGTAAATTCTAAAGTTATTTAATTCAATTTCTTTAATAGTCATTATGCTGAAATATGTTGTTTATAACGTTTTTCAATATCTTCAATCAATCCTCTTCGTTTCATCATAATGGTTTTAGACTTTTCTAATTTTAGTAAGTCCTGAATTAAAGTGAATTGTTTTTTATCTTTTTCGCAAGCAGACAATAGAAGTTCTTCTTCTTTTTTAACCAGTTCATTGTGCTGTTTCATATCAAGATGTTTATTAAATACTTTATTATAAATATCGGAAACCGTGTATTGGAAATACAAATCACGGTACCAAATAACTTGAATTGCTATTAATTCTTGTTTGTTTATTAATTCCACTTCATAACCCAACTCATTAATTTGTTTTTGTGCTTCAAAGACTTTTTCAAGAATTTCAGCTCTATGTTTTAATTCCACAACTCCACCGTGAGGAATTGTTGCTTCAAGTCCGTTTCTTCGGAAATGCGAACGATTTTCGGGTTTATTTCTTTCTTCTTGAATCCAATTTCTTAAATCTCGTAAAGGAATTAACCATTGTTGTCCGTTTTCAATTTGTGCAGAAATAGATTTGTCTTGTTTTACAACTGTACAAGTCCAACAACCAAAACGACTTTGCCCACAAGATTTATGCTCTTTATCAGACACCATAGTTGGACATTCATAATCATCTGCACTTGCATCAGCATAAATATCAAACAATTCTTTATTATTTGCTCCCCAAGGCGATTGAAAAGTATTGATGATATACCAAATTTCTTCTAATTGCAATTCTTTTATTGGAGAATAAACAAAAACATTCTTTTGTAATGGATGTTTTGTTAATCGTTTTCCCTTAATATCGTGCTTTTTAATTGATTTTGCTCTTGAAGAACTTTCACTTTTTCGAGTTCCAACTAAAATAATTGCTTCGTGGTGGTCGTTATCTTCACTTTTTACAATATCAGTTACAAATTTAGCAGTTGGCTTTATTTTTAACCTTTCTGTACACCATCTAAAACTATTATTAGGTGCTGGATAACCTTTTCCAATTAGATTTACAAAAAATGAATCTTCTAATCTTGGTATTGTTTTTTGCACAAAAATAGGAAGCGAATGTTTTAAAGCACCCTCTTTGATTTTCTCTAAAATTTTATTTACATAGTTTGTAATAATTGGATTTTCAACCAACGTATCATTACATACTACATATACTTCACGTTTTAAAAATGATTTTCCTTTTTCGTTTTTAATTTTTAATAGAGCCAACCAAGTAAGAGTTAGTAAAACGGTTGAATCTTTTCCACCACTAAAACCTATAATCCAAGGTCTATTGTTGTCCTCAATAGCATATTGATCAGCGATTTCTTCAATTATATAATTTATTCTTTTGCTCATTTTTGATTTGCATTTCAGGATAATTTGAAATGATTTTTGTGAATAATATTTAGGACTTTTTTTACTAAACCCTAAACCGCCAAATATAGTGATTTTTAGCTTTTAACAAGTGTGTTAAAAAAAATATTTTTAAATTAATTCTAATCTAAAAAAGGTACAGAATTTCTTCTATACCTCTTTTTGAATATTTACACGACTTACCTTATTGGCAAGTGTACTCGAACTTATAAAGTGAATTTGTTCCTTGTTTTATTTCGCTTGTATAACCATTAGAATTATTGGTTATGTTGTAATTGGTTGTATTTCCCGAACATGAATTTACTGTACTTGTTAGGTTGTTGTTTCCTAAAAACAAATATTGTGAAAAATCTTCATCAAAAATATCTTGAAACAGAAACAGCGTAAATTCAGCATTAAATTTATTGACTTGGGTATTATCATGGTTTAGTGTAATCGTGCATTCTAACACGTTGTTTTCGTCGTAGAATGAAGTGGAAGTTGGGTTGTTGTTCGTCCAATTAATTACAGTTTTACCCGAATACGCATTATTACTATCAAAATGTTGAATCAAAGTCAAATTATTTCCCGAATATTCAAAAGTGTCTTTTCCTGTGTAGTTTATTGCTCCACTAAAATATTCATAGGTTCTTTCTTCTGTAATTTTTCCGTTGGTAGTAATGAATTCGCTTTTAAATTCTGTTTGATTGTTTGATAAATTTATGGTTTCTTTTGTAGTTAATTGATTTGAGTTGTATGTAAAAATTACTTTAGTTGTGCTTGACAAAAATTGTGAGATATTACTATTGTTATAACTCACATCAAAGGTTTCAGCACCTGAACCAAAACCATACGTTATTTTTGAAATTTTGCAATTTTGATTAGGATTTTCAGTATTGGTATTATCATCTGATGAACTACAACCAACAGCCAATAATAAAGTAAGTACGAGGATAAAATATTTTAATTGTTTTAAATGTTTCATATATATATTAATTTTAAATTGATTATCTGAAAGTTAGAGGAAATGATTTTTTCATTTTTATATTTTTTCCTTGTGATTGTGCAGGTGTCCAATTTGGCATATTTTTAAAAACCCTTTCAATTTCCGTTTGTAATTCATTGGGAACATTTGGCTTAATGCTTATGTTATCAATACTGCCATCTTCCATTATTACAAAGTTCACATTAACCTTTCCCGAAAAGTTTTGGGCAGATTCGGGAATATTGAGGTTTTGAAATATATATTCTTGTAGTTTTTTATCTCCACCTTTAAAAACCGCTTCTTTTTCAATTGCTATATATTTTATTGATTCTTGCTTTTTAGTTTCGGATTCGGCTTGTTTCGGCGTTTCTGGAATGTAATAGTAGTGGTTGATAATGTATGAAGTTAAAATATCTGCATTTTTTGCACTTAATTCAATTTTACTTCGGTAATAACTATTGGTTGCGGGTTTTATAGAAAAATAAATTAGGTTGTAATCGTTGTTTCCAATTTTAGCAAAGAATGACAAGAATGATTTTCTTGCTTCATCATTTTTTAATACTTCATCTAATTTTTTGAAAACTTCATTTTTTGTTACATTAATCGCACCTGTATCATAACCCAAAGCTTTCAAAATTATAACCGAATAATGTTGATTGTCCTTGTAAAGGTTATCAATTTCAAATTGTGTTTTACAAAATTTCACAAATTCGGTTAATGCTTCTTTTTCTTCTTTCTTAATAGAAGGAGCATATTTTTTTACAGGTGCTTTCCATTCTAAAATTTGAATAGAATCATTACTTTGAATTGTATCGTTTTGAGCATTGATAGTAATTGAAAACGATAGAAGAACTATAATTTTTAATTTTTTTGTTGTCATATTTTGCTTTTTATGAAGCAAATCTAAACAAAAAATCAAAAACACTCGCACCTGTACGAGTGGATTATTGTACTTAATAAGGGAATTTAACTCAAAATTTTTAAACAATGGAAAATATTGAGTTAGAGCCAATTGAACAATATGTAATTGATACTGTTAGAAAAATAAGAATGGAAAAAGGTGTTTCTCAAAAAGACCTTGCTTTTATGTTGAATTTATCTATCGGATTTATTGGCGATGTTGAAAGTCCGAAATCGAGAGCAAAGTATAATATTTCTCATTTGAATAAATTGGCTGATGTTTTAGAATGTTCGCCAAAGGATTTTTTGCCTGAACAACCTCTATAAAAAAACTCTACCGCTTTGTTTAGCAATAGAGTTTTTAAAAAGTTGCGTTGAAGTTCTTACACATCTTACACTAATCTAAATTTGATAAGTCAGGTTTTAAATAATATACTTCGTACAAAGTTCCGCTACTCGAACGTTTTCTTTTAAACCCAATTTTAGTAAGTATTTTACCTAATTTAACTAATTCGCCTTGTGTTGGTGTTCTTTTGGTTATGAGTTGATAAAGCTCGAATGGTAATTTGAATTTCGGATATTTTAAATTGTTTATTTCTTCCTCTACTTGCTCTTTACGAAGTGAAATCCTATTTGCGGACTCAAATCTATTTCTTCCAATATTATTCAAATGTTCCTCTTTAATACTTTCAATTATATTATCTTCAAGTGGAGTGCATGAAAATAATTCTAAAATCTTTACTTCTTCGGGAGAAATTACTCTGAAATTTTCGTTGTTTTTCTCAACCCTTTTTTGGTCGTTTGCATCAAACCAATATTGAAACCCTGATTTAAAAAGACTATAAACTTCTGCTAATACCAAATTCATATCAACATTATGATTGCCGTAATTTTCAAAACGACTTACTTCAAATGATAAAAATCTACGATTTCCCGTAAGGTCATATAAAAACTCTGTTCCGTTTACAGAACCAATAAACGATGCTCTCCGTATAAAATTATCTGTAAATTTACCATACGCTTTACGAAAACTTATTTTACTTTTTGTTACCAATTCTTTTAATTCGGCAACATTGGAGTAGGTCATATTCGCTAATTCGTCTAAATTGATTAAGCATTTTTCTGAAAGAAAACCAAGCGTGTCTTTATTTCCTAACCTAATATTTCCAGCAAAATAATAAGGCATTAATTCGTTTGGTATCAATTTTTCAACCCAAGTGCTTTTTCCGATACCTTGATTACCTGCTAATATTACACATTGTTGATTAATTGCATTATCTTCAACCATACAAGCTACCCAAGCCACTAACCATTTTGTAAATGCCCACTCAAAAAATTCATTATCGTGAGTGTCTATGGTTTTAAGTAATTTTTTGATGTTTTCATTTCCAGTCAGTTGAGGCAAAGACTCAAAATAATTTTTAATTGGATTGAAAATTGGAACAAAGTCGGATTCAATAATTGTTTCCAAATCAAGAGATTTTATTTTGCAATTATGATGATTCATTTCGATTAATAATGAATTCAAATCTCTGTCTGTCATAGATTTAAAATTACTT
>CEQG01026342.1_pt1 | contig 22764 bp, 15 predicted proteins | sample 350301 | NCBI WGS metagenome assembly CEQG01 (sample SAMEA2621242, study PRJEB7988) | marine metagenome | isolation source: saline water (ENVO:00002010), including | reverse complement strand
AAACCTGGGACTTATACCCGCAGGTCGTTACGACCTTTCACAAAAGCGCTTTGTAACCACCAATAAAACAGATGCCAAGCTCGACTATTATTATATGGTGACCGATAAGAGCAGCCTTAACATAACCTTTGGCAATACATACTCATATCAGAACTTTAATTCGGATATGTTCCAGATACTTGACAACGGCGAGGTGAATGAAATGGATACAAGTACTAAAAATGACGTAAGTTTTGTATTTAATGATGCTTTCGTGGGGGTGCATTACCGTTTCATAAAAGGAAAATTTGAACTAAATCCAGGCGTGAGTTTTCATTCCTATTCCATGAAAAACGATCAGGCCGGCACTACTGTAAATAATAATTTTTTCAGGGTATTGCCCGATGTTTTTGCACAGTACCAGATTCGTAAAATGGAAAGGCTTATTTATAATTATTCCATGACAAATCAGTTTACAGACGTTGCCAACTTTGCACGCGGTTATATACTTAACAGCTACCAGTCATTATTCAGGGGTAACCCGGATCTTGAAAGCTCGCTGTACCAAAACCACAGCCTTAGCTACTTCCGTTATGATATGTTCAACTTTACCCAGATTTACGGTAGTGTTGCCTATACCAAGCAGATGGATGCCGTTAAAAGCATAGCTGCATTTGATGGTATTAACCAGGTGCGCACGGTAGAGAATTCCCCTTTTGCTGATGAAACTTTTACAGCTTTTGCAGGCTACAACCGTAATTTTGCCCGTTTTTATAAAGCATCATTAGATGCTTCAATATCATGGAGCAGGTTTAATAACTTCCGTTTCGACAGTGAGTTTTCAGGAACTGATGCTACTATAGATAATTCGATAAGGCAGGTAAATGAACAGGTAAGCCATAACTATACAGCCAGCCTTGCCACCACCTACAGGAAATTCCCTAATATAGAAGTAGGTTTTGAATATAGCCTAAACGATTACGCAGATAATAAATTTTACAACCACAGGCCGTTTGCCAATATTAACTATTTTTTCTGGGATGCTTTTACAATAAAGGCAGAGTATAATTATAACCATTATTTTAATAGTGACAGGACATCAGACAACGAATATGATTTTTTAAGTGCTGAAATTATGTACCGCAAAAAAGACAGCCATTGGGAATTTAAAGTTGGAGGTACTAACCTTTTGAATACTACATCTCTTAACGATGACAGCTTTAACCAATTCTCTACCTATACCTCAAGATACAGGGTACAGCCGCGTTATCTGCTGCTTACTGTACGATATGATCTTTAACATTATTAATTCTCTGGGTGTTATAAAAAAGTTAAATTAAGTTAAATATTAAATTAAAACTTTGTCGCTTCTGGGTTATCAATATATTTGCCGCATTAAACAAAAAAATTATACCCACATGAAGAAGTTTTTTTATTCAGCTATTGTAGCTGCTTCGTTAATGGTTTCTTGTTCTGATGACGATTCTTCAGACAACAACAACTCAGACGGCTTTTCAAACAGCCCGGTATCAGGAGTTGTTTACAATGAAGATTTCGATTTTGGCGGTGGTACTGCAACTCCAATTACTCTTAACGGTGTAGAGAGCCTTAACATCGACCTTAGCGAAAGTGATATTACCTGCGACGATACTAACGAGCAGCCAATATGGATAACAGTTCCGGCAGCGGTAGGTTCTTACAGCAGGCAGGATGGCGAAGTAACAGTACAGTTCAGGGATGTGAACGGTGACAGCTTTGAAGGCTCGCTTGATGCTGAAGTTGAAATTACCGAAATGACTGAAACTATGGTTAAAGGCAGGATAATGGCCGGAGGTTTTGATGAAACCGAAAACAGCATAAACGGTACTTTTGAAGTAACCTATTGCCCGCTTTAATCCTTAAAGTTTAAATGCATAATACAAAAAATGCCCCATCAACTGATGGGGCATTTTTATTTTTAAGGTTTTATTATAATCCGAAAGCCTCTTTTACTTTTTCTACATAATCCAGTTTCTCCCATGTAAACAGTTCAACCTCTACTGTTTTTTCTTCACCATTCGGTGCGGTAAAGGTTTTTGTAACGGTTTGTGGCTTTCGGCCCATGTGCCCGTAGGCAGCCGTTTCGCTGTAAATTGGGTTACGCAGCTTTAGGCGCTGCTCTATAAAGTAAGGACGCATATCAAAAAGCTGCTCTACTTTCTTAGCTATTTCACCATCGGTAAGGTTAACCTTTGCGGTGCCATAAGTGTTTATATAAATACCCATAGGTTTTGCCACACCAATAGCATAAGATACCTGTACCAGTATTTCGTCGGCTATGCCTGCTGCTACAAGATTTTTGGCAATGTGGCGGGTAGCATAAGCCGCGCTGCGGTCAACCTTGCTTGGGTCTTTACCTGAAAACGCCCCACCACCGTGGGCACCTTTACCACCATAGGTATCTACTATAATTTTTCTGCCGGTAAGGCCGGTATCGCCATGCGGGCCACCAATTACAAATTTACCCGTAGGGTTTATGTGGTAGTTAATTGTATCGTTAAACAGGTGTGCATACTGCGGGTTGTTTTTTATAACACGCGGTATAAGTATCTCTTTAATATCTTTCTCTATTTTGGCAAGCATGGTTGCCTCATCGGCAAAATCATCATGCTGGGTAGAAATAACAATGGCATCTATACGCACAGGTTTGTTATTGTTATCATATTCCAGCGTAACCTGGCTCTTGGCATCGGGGCGCAGGTACGTTATTTCTTTGCTTTCGCGGCGCAGTGCTGCCAGTTCCTGTAACAGCTTGTGAGAAAGGTTTAGCGCAAGCGGCATATAATCTTCGGTTTCGTTGGTGGCATAGCCAAACATCATACCTTGGTCGCCCGCACCCTGTTCTTCCTTGCTTTGGCGGTCAACCCCCTGGTTTATGTCCTGAGACTGTTCGTGTATTGCCGAAAGCACCCCGCAGGAATTAGCCTCAAACATATATTCGCTCTTGGTATAGCCAATTTTCCTGATAACATCACGTGCTATCTGCTGTACATCAAGATAAATTTTAGATTTTACCTCGCCTGCCAGTATTACCTGTCCGGTAGTTACAAGCGTTTCGCAGGCTACTTTACTTTCGGGGTCAAATGCCAGGAAATTATCAATAAGTGCATCCGATATCTGGTCAGCAATTTTATCAGGATGCCCTTCGCTCACTGATTCTGACGTAAATAAATATGCCATAGTATAAATAAATGTTTTGGGGAGAAAAGACTGCGCAGCATTACGCTAAAGGGGAGGAATATCCTGCTTTAGCATTTTTTAATGAGGTTGCAATCAGTACAAATCTTTCCTCTGTGTTTACGGTGCAAATGTAAGAAACGTTGGTTTAATAAAAAAGTATTTAACTTATGATGATGTTATTTACAACAGCTAACTAACAACACCGGCACGAAAAGGTTATAGTGTTAAAATTGAAAATTTATCTTGTTTTGTATTGAAATAGTTCGGAAGTTTGTTACAACAAAATACGATTAAAAAAAATGAAACGTAATATCCGCCAGTACTTCTGTCATACAATGTGGACTATATCCGCAGGGGGAAGTATTGTCTTGTAGTACGTATCAGCAAGCATATAATACAAAGCCCCCTGCACAAAGCAGGGGGCTTTTTTATTAAGGTTACCATACAAATTTAAGATGAACACATTTTTCGCACATAACGCTACTTACCGCTGCCATAATACTTGTATTACATGGATGCAGCAGCAGTATATACCGTTACCAAAGCGAACAAATTAATTTTAGTATATAATTTAAGGTTCGGCCCCTTTTGGTAACACATCCAAAAGGGGCTTTTTTAATTTTTAATCATCAGTTAATAATAATAGTTATGAATGCAACACCCATAAATGTACTTGGCTACACCGGCAACAGCAGGCAGTTTGTAGTAAAAACGCTTAATACCGATTTAAGGATGAACCAAAATGCGCAGTACCCTGAACTTGACGGGCCTAACCCGTACGAGTACCTGCTTGCAGGCTTTGCAGGGTGCATAAACGCACTTGGGCAGCAGGTGGCAAAAGAACAGGGCATACCGCTGCGTTCGCTGCAAATAGAAATTACAGGTAACCTTAACGAAGCGCCTGCCAGCAGGCAAAAGCCGGGCTTTAGTAAAATAGAGATCAAGCTGAAACCCGCGGCAGCCGTTTCTCAGGAAATCCTTCAAAAATGGATTGCCGAGGTACAGCAGCGCAGCCCTGCCTACAATATGCTGGTTAACAATACGCCGGTAGAACTGTTACTGCACAGGGAGTATGCCTACGTGTAAATTAGATAAGATTAGTTGTTCATAAGTTGTTTTTTGTTTGTTTGTTTTATTTCTGAAGGGCTGCCACCCGGCAGCCTTTCTTTTTAATTATTAAAATCATGACCCAAAGGATAAATATAGTACTGTTTGGTATAGGTAATGCCGGCAGCGCCCTGATTAATAAAGTAGTAAAGAACAGGAAAGACCTTGTGCTGGAGCGCAGGCTCGATATAAGGTTTCCCATAATAACCAACAGCACCGTTGCTTTTTATGAAAAAGAGGGCGTTAACTACTCATGGGAGGCCAATTTTATACAGTTCGGCATACCGTTTAAAATGGATGATGTACTCAACTTTATAAAAGCCTACAGCATGGAAAACCTGATAGCCATAGATGCTACTGCAAGCCAAGAACTGCCGGGGGAATATCTTGATTTGCTAAGAAACAGTTTCAGTATTATATCGGTTAACGAAAAGCTTGAGACTCTGCCGGAAAGTTTTGGCAAAGGTGTAAAGTTCCTCGCCGACAGCCGTGGGCTTGAATATATTGTACTGCCACAACAGCCGGGAGGCAAGAAAGCAATAGCGGAGAAGTTGTTTGAGAGTGTTATCAGTATTGCGGAGAAAGAGAAAGTTATCTGACTATAATATTATCCTGCATTTCTTTATTTATAAAATTTGTTCGATAAAATTTTATTCCATTAATTTGCAGTGTTCTTATACACACTGATTATGTTATCATGAAAGGCGGAGGGAATAGACCCGGTGAAGCCTTAGCAACCCTTTAATCTTTAAAGAAGGTGCTACATTCTACCACAGTAAATGCGGATAGATAACACAAGCAATATTGCCATCGGCAATATTCCTGCCCCACTTTTTTTGATGACATAACGGTTCTGTAAGATTTGAAGTACCGACAAGGAACTTTAAACATTAAACTTGAACTAATATTCTTATGTCAGAAATAGAAAAAGCCTTGCAAAACCGCATACTGGTGCTTGATGGCGCTATGGGCACCATGCTGCAACGCTACAAATTTACCGATGAAGATTTTCGCGGCGGGCGCTTCAAAGATTTCCCTTATCCGCTTAAAGGCAATAACGACTTGCTATCGCTCACGCAGCCACACGCCATAAAACAAATACACCGGTTGTATTTTGAAGCCGGAGCCGATATTGCCGAAACCAACACCTTTAGCAGCACAACCATAGGTATGGCCGATTACCACATGGAGCACCTGGCATATGAACTCAATTATGAGTCGGCGCGCCTTGCCCGCGAAGTAGCAGATGAATTTACCGCTGCCAACCCCCAAAAGCCCCGCTTCGTGGCAGGCTCTATAGGCCCAACCAACCGTACCGCGAGCATGAGCCCCGATGTAAACAACCCGGGCTTCCGCGCCATTACATTTGATGAACTGGTTACAGCCTACAAAGAGCAGGTAAGGGCACTGATAGACGGTGGCGTAGATGTACTTTTGGTAGAAACCATTTTTGATACCCTTAATGCCAAAGCCGCCCTTTTTGCCATTGAAGAAGTAAAGGAAGAGTTGGGTAAAAATATCCCAATCATGGTAAGCGGTACCATAACCGACGCATCGGGAAGAACGCTCTCGGGGCAAACCGTTGAAGCATTCCTTATCTCAATATCGCATATCCCGTTGTTAAGTATCGGTTTTAACTGTGCACTGGGCGCCGATCAGCTAAAGCCTTACCTTAAAAGGCTGGCATTAAATACCACGCTAAACATTTCGGCACACCCCAACGCAGGGCTACCCAATGCTTTTGGCGAGTATGACCAGACACCCGAGCAGATGCAACAGCTTATTAAGGAATATCTTAATGACAACATTGTTAATATAATTGGCGGTTGTTGTGGTACCACACCAGAGCATATAAGGCTTATTGCTGAAGCAGTCAGTCAGTCAACCCCCAAAGCCCCCCTCGCCCCGCCGCGGCGGGGAGCTTTTACAGGCTTGGATAAGATAGCCCCTCCTTTGGAGGGGTTGGGGAGGCAGAATGTCGGGTTAAAACTTTCCGGCCTTGAGCCGTTGTTTTTACCTTATCGTCCCTATAGTGAAACTCCCACTTCGGGGGATGAGGGGCTTGCATTTATCAACATAGGCGAGCGTACCAACGTTACCGGTTCGCGTAAGTTTTTACGCCTTATACGCGAAGAAAAATATGAGGAAGCGCTTGAAGTGGCACGCGCACAGGTAGATGGCGGGGCACAGATTATTGATATTAATATGGACGAAGGAATGCTGGATGGTGTTCATGCAATGACTACCTTTTTGAACCTTATCGCCTCTGAACCCGATATTGCCCGCGTACCGGTAATGATAGACAGCTCTAAATGGGAAATTATAGAAGCAGGGCTAAAGGTAACGCAGGGTAAAAGCGTGGTAAACTCCATCAGCCTTAAAGAGGGAGAGGAAGTATTTATGAGCCATGCAAAAAAAATAAAGCGTTATGGTGCCGCTGTAATTGTTATGGCGTTTGACGAACAAGGCCAGGCCGATACTTACCAAAGGCGTATTGATATCTGTAAACGCAGTTATGACATACTGGTAAACAAGGTTGGCTTTCCGCCGCAGGATATTATTTTCGACCCGAATATATTTCCGGTAGCAACCGGTATGGAGGAGCACCGCAAAAACGCCATTGATTTTTTCAGGGCTGCCAAATGGATAAGGCAAAACCTGCCCTATGCCCATGTTAGTGGTGGTGTAAGCAACGTGTCGTTTTCCTTTCGCGGTAACGACAGGGTAAGGGAGGCCATGCATTCGGCTTTCCTGTACCACGCCATTCAGCATGGTATGGATATGGGTATTGTAAACCCCGAAATGCTTGAGGTTTATGATGAGATAGATAAACAGCTTTTAGAATATGTAGAAGATGTATTGCTGGACAGGCGCGATGATGCTACCGAACGCTTACTGGCCTTCGCCGAAAAAATCCGCGATACGGGCTCCCCTATCTCTGGGAGAGGGGCTGGGGGAGAGGCTGAATGGCGCACGCTTCCGGTACAGGAGAGGCTTACTCATGCCCTGGTTAAAGGCATAGATGAGTTTATAGAGCAGGATGTGGAGGAAGCACGATTACAAGCAGCAAAGCCTATTGAAGTAATAGAGGTAAACCTGATGGCGGGCATGAATGTGGTGGGCGACCTTTTTGGAAGCGGTAAAATGTTCCTGCCACAAGTAGTAAAATCGGCAAGGGTGATGAAGAAAGCTGTAGCTTATTTGCTGCCTTATATAAATCAAGCCCCCCCCGCCCCCAAAGGGGGAATTTCCGAACCGGACGTTAAAGCCCCTCCTTCGGAGGGGTTGGGGAGGCTTAAAAATGCTACGAATATTGACGCTTACCATTGGAAAACGGCTAACCCTGCAAATTATAAATTGCTGAAGGAGTTTTGTAAACAAATGCGTAATAAGCCTACCGAAGCTGAAAAGCTTTTATGGTACGCATTAAGCGGTAAAAAACTCGAAGGTTATAAATTCAGGAGGCAGCATATAATAGGCAATTATATAACTGATTTTATTTGCCTGAAGCAGAACCTGATTATTGAGGTAGATGGGCTAATACATCAACTACGTGATAATAAAGCTAGCGATGCAGAGCGAACAGCGTGGCTGGAAGAGCAGGGTTTTAAAGTTATTCGGTTTACGAATAATGAGGTTTTATCGGGTATAGATTCAGTATTAGGCAAGGTTTTGACTGCAATCAATTTACAAATAGATGAAACCTCCTCCGCCCCCAACGTGGGCACTCTTGATTCCGACATTCAAGCTCCCCCTTTGGGGGCGGGGGGGGCTGGCAAGATACTCATGGCTACTGTTAAAGGAGATGTTCACGATATCGGCAAGAATATAGTATCGGTTGTGCTGGCCTGTAATAATTTCGAGATTATAGACCTTGGCGTTATGGTTCCGCCCGAAAAGATTATAGAAACCGCTGTAAAAGAAAAAGTGGATATTATAGGGCTTAGTGGCCTGATAACGCCATCGCTGGACGAAATGGTGTACCTGGCCAAAGAAATGGATAAACTTAATATCAGCATACCGATGATGATAGGAGGGGCAACAACATCGCGTGCACACACTGCTGTTAAAATTGCCCCTGAATACCGAGAAACGGTTGTGCATGTAAACGATGCCTCGCGTGCTGTTACCGTGGCAGGAGACCTGCTTAACAAAGCAACAAGGCAGGAGTATGCCAGGGCATTAAAAGCAGAATATGATGAGTTGCGCGAGGGCTATCTGGGCCGTAGCCGCGAAAAAGAATATCTGACTATCGAACAGGCAAGGGCAAATAAGTTGTTATTGGACTGGGAAAGTTTTACACCTGCCAAACCGAGTTTTATTGGTGTTGCAACCATAAGCCCGGAGGTTGCAGATCTTATCCCTTATATTGACTGGACGCCTTTTTTCCGCACGTGGGATTTACATGGTAAATATCCTGCAATACTCAAAGATGAGGTTGTAGGCGTGCAGGCACAGTCGCTTTATGAAGATGCCCGGCAAATGCTGGACAAAATTGTAGAGGAGAAATGGCTTAAAGCAAAAGGGGTATATGGTATTTTTCCTGCCAGTCAGGTTAATGACGATGATATTGAGGTAAGCCCTCTAACACCTAAAGGGGAGGGCTTTACAGTTTTTGATAACATAGCCCCTCCTTTGGAGGGGTTAGGGAGGCTTTTAACCCTCCGCCAGCAATCAGTAAAAACAAAGGGCGCGCCTAACCTTGCATTAGCCGATTTTATTGCGCCAAAAGAAAGTGGCAAGCAGGATTATATAGGTATGTTTTGCGTTACCACAGGGTTTGGTGCTGATGAAAAGGCTGCCGAATATGAAAAAGCGAATGATGATTATAATTCAATCATGGTTAAAGCGCTTGCCGACCGCCTTGCCGAAGCTTTTGCCGAATACCTGCATGAAAAAGTGCGTAAGGAAATTTGGGGTTATGCCCAAGGCGAAAACCTTAGCAACGAAAGCCTTATTAAAGAAGAATATAAAGGCATACGCCCTGCACCGGGTTATCCTGCCTGTCCTGATCATTTAGAAAAAAAGACCATCTGGAAGTTGCTGGATGCTGAGCAGAATACAGGAGTAAGACTGACGGAAAGCCTCGCCATGTGGCCTGCAGCATCAGTATCGGGGTACTACTTTGCACATCTTGAAAGCAGGTATTTCGGGCTTGGCAAAATTAAAGAAGACCAGGTAGCTGATTATGCACAACGCCGCGGCATTACCATAGAGCAGGCAAACAAATGGCTGGGGCCGAATATTGCCCCTTAATCCGCGGCACCGGAAACTCGTGATAAATTGGAAATAATAATAGAAAAGAAATAATATAAAGCCCCTCCTTTGGAGGGGTTGGGGAGGCTCATGAAAGTAACAGAACATATAGAAAGAGCAAACGGGAAAGCCTTATTTTCCTTTGAGATATTGCCGCCGTTGAAGGGACAGAACATTCAGAGTATTTTTGACAGTATAGACCCATTAATGGAGTTTAACCCGCCGTTTATAGATGTTACCTACCACCGTGAGGAATATGAATATAAAGAGCAGCCAAGTGGCCTGCTCGAAAAGCGGGTGGTTAAAAAACGCCCGGGTACAGTGGGTATTTGTGCAGCTATACAAAACAGGTATAAAGTAGATGCCATTCCGCATATATTGTGCGGTGGCTTTACCAAAGAAGACACCGAAAACTTTTTAATAGACCTCGACTTTTTGGGCATTCAAAACGTACTGGCACTTCGTGGTGATGCCGTGAAGAGTGAAATATACTTTAAGCCCGAAAAAGAAGGCCACCAATATGCAACCGAACTGGTTACACAAATTGACAATCTTAACAAAGGGATTTACCTTGATGACCATTTACAGAATACATCCGCTACCAATTTTTGCATTGGTGTGGCAGGCTACCCCGAAAAGCACATGGAAGCGCCCAGCCTTGACAGTGATATTTATTTCCTGAAGCAGAAAATAAAGAACGGGGCAACTTACATTGTTACACAGATGTTTTTCGACAATAAAAAATTCTTTGAATTTGTAGCCAAATGCAGGAAAGAAGGTATTACTGTACCCATAATACCCGGTTTAAAGCCAATATCCACCAAAAAACAACTCAACCAGATACCGCACCGCTTTAAGGTAGATTTACCCGATGAGCTTATTATGGAAGTAGTACGCGCCAAAGATAATGATGCCGTAAGACAGGTGGGTATAGAATGGTGCATAAGCCAGAGCAAAGAGCTCATAGCTGAAGGTATACCTGTATTGCATTATTACTCTATGGGTAAATCAGATAATATCAGGGCAGTGGCAAAAGCTGTATTTTAATGATAACATTAGGCTGCTGTGTTAAAATTGCTATTTTTGGGCAAATTTAAATGATGAGAAAAAAAATCGCGCTTGTTAGCATAGTTGTGGCCATTATAGGCTTAACTATCGATATTATTATGGCACGTGGTGTAGGTGGAGGGCTTTATATTAACCTGATGGGTGTAAATATCCCTGATATTATTTTCAGGTTTAGCGGCCTTAACTACATAAATGTATTTTTTAATATGCTGTTGCTTACTGGCGGCCTCCTGCTTTTAAAAAACGGCAAAGAAAAACGGCTTATACGTTATGTTTTTTCATTGATACTGTTTTCTAAGGTACTGTGGCTTTTGATAATATTCATAGCGCTGATTATCGAGATTTTTAAAGGCTTTGATTCCCAATATATTTGGTTTATACTTTTAGCTGTTGTTGCCTATTTTGCCTGGGGTGCTCTTGCCTATTTTATATTGAGGTATTTTCAAAAAGAAGTACCGTTAGAGGTTGTAGTAAAAAATGATTTTGATTCCCTTGTAGAAGCATCAAAATGGGAAAGGGTTGTTAACAGGCTCGCCGATTTTACAATTATGGTGCTTTTACTGTTTCCCTATCTCAAAGAGCTTGTCTTTTCAGGGTTTATGCGTTCGTTTGCACGAGAACCCGGTGGAGAGGTAGTGGCGCAAATTATATTAATGCTTTTTATAGCGGTTCTGCAAGTGCTGTACTATTTTACTTTTGAACTTGTATTTCAGGCCACACCCGGTAAAATGTTAACCGGTACAAGGGTGGTAACATCAGATGGAGGTAAGCCATCTGTTAAGCAGTTGTTTATAAGAAGTACAACCCGTTTAGTACCCTTTGAGGCTTTCTCAGTTTTCGGGAATCTCTGGCACGATAGCTGGTCTGATACCTATGTTGTAAACGAAAAGCGTGAAGGAGCAAGCGGAGCTGCTTATTTTCTTATATTCCCGATATATGCTGTGCTTGGTGGGGCTATTTATGCAGGCCTTGAAGCCTACCGGACGATGCAGTATAAAAAGCGAAATATGGAAATATTTGAGCATAATAAAGAGGAACTTCTATCAGGGCTGGATAAGCTTACAGATAAATATTTCATAACGCTTAGTGAAGGATTTACTGAAGAACAATCATTTCTTAAAGTTGAAAAGATTGATGGTGACAGTATCACTTTTGCCTATATTGATGCTAATGACAGCTTTAATAACTACAGTACCGACCAGTATGAAGTTGAAAGGTTCTATTCTGCTAAAAAAGACAGCCTGCCCCAATTTACAATCTCTAAAAAGCAGCTTAAGGCTGCCATAGACACAGGGTATAAAGAGGATGATATATACAGTAATAGCAAAGGCAAACCAATATTAAACAACGGCAGGAATTATGTAGTTTCTGATATTTCGGAATGGTTTGGTGCAGCACTTAAACTGGACGCAATTGATATTTATGAAAGAGAAGAAGGGCAGAATCTTAGCATATCGGTTTATAACATAGGTTACCCCGCAGTAATAGAAAAGGTTATTGATAATACAGATTCCGGTATAAACTGGGAAGATAATTACCCGATAGAACTTTCAACATCAAGATCTTACGGCAATTTGTCCTTCATATCCGGAACAGGCGAAGATATTGAGAAGGTTGATTTAAATGTGTTTGTAAAAGATTCGGCTAACAGCGTAAGGATATATAACCTGAAGAGTGACGACCCTGAAAACGGTGCAGGAATACTGAAAAGGATAAAATAATGCAAAAGCTATATCGGATATTTCTTCTATTTCCTTTTTTCCTTTTTGCACAGTCGGCGCCACAGGGCGGCTATGTTGCCGAAGCAAATTATTTTTACGGCAATATCATTCCACACCGAAAGTCCATACAGCATCTTATAACAGGGCATCCAGAAGGGGTTATCATCAGCTTTAGCCGCAAAACATTCGGCAGGGAAGAGTGGGAGCGCACTTATAATTATCCTGACTATGGCTTTTCGTTTCATTATGAAGATATGAAGAACGAAAGCCTGGGCGAAATGTACGGGCTTTACGGGCATTACAGCTTTTACTTCTTTAACAGGCAACTGATGTTCCGGATAGGGCAGGGGCTGGCTTACAATACCAACCCGTATGACAGGGAAACCAATTTCAGGAATTATGCCTATGGGGCTCATTTAATGCCAAGTACTTATTTTATGCTCAATTACAGCAGGCAGGATATATGGCAGGGGCTTGGGATACAGGCAGGACTGTCGTTTATTCACCATAGTAATGCCAGCATGAAAGCTCCTAACACCAGCACCAACACATTAGCGATAAATGCAGGGTTAACTTATACATTTAATAGAAAAGAAGATAATGTTTACATACCCCGTGTGGCTGACAGTATTGACTATAGCGAGCCTGTTAAATACAATATAGCCTTCAAGGGCGGGTGGAATGAAAGCGATGTTATCGGGAGCGGGCAAAAGCCGTATTATGCATTATCTGTTTATGCTGATAAGCGCATAAGCCGTAAAAGTGCCTTTCAGCTTGGTGCTGATGTTTTCTGGCCCAAGTATCTTGAAGAGTATATAAAATTTAAATCGGTTGCCTATCCTGAAGAAAATGTAGATGCCGATACCGATTACAGGAAAGTCGGTGTTTTTGCAGGTTATGAACTTTTTATCAATAACTTGTCGGTAGAAGGGCAGGCGGGGCTGTATGTTTATGAGCCGTTTAATTCTACAGGAAGCCTGTACCAAAGGGTGGGAATGAAGTATTATTTTGCAGAAAAAGTTTTCGGCGCAATATCATTAAAAACGCATGGCGCCAAAGCAGAGGTACTGGAATTTGGAATAGGGATAAGATTATGAAACAGGTATATTTTATAATTGTATTTATAAGCCTGTTGCTTGCAGGCTGCAACAGCGAAAATACACCTGAATGCTTTCGCGCTGCAGGGGATCAGGTTATGTATGATATTCCGGTTGCCGAATTTAACGCGATACATATTTCTCCTGGAATAGAGCTTGTAATAAAACAGGAAGCAGTGCAAAAAGTCACGGTACATACAGGTGCCAACCTTAAAGAGTTTATTACTGCCGAAGTTAAAGACGGGACTTTATTTTTAACCAACAGCAATAACTGCAACTGGACAAGAGACTACAACAGTACTACTGTATATGTAACCACACCTGTTTTAGCGCGTATATATTCTGCGTCGCAGTTTGCGGTAAAGTCGGACGGGGTGCTTACTTACCCGGTTTTAGCATTTCGATCAGGTTTAACAAGCGAAACTGCTTCGGGTACTTTTGAATTAAATATTGATGTACAGCAACTGTCCGTAGAGGATAACCAATCCTGTTATTATAATATTACAGGCAACGCGGAAGAACTTTCTGTGAGTTTTTATTCGGGTGATGCCCGTTTTAACGGGGCCAACCTCATTGCACAAAAAGTGTGGGTTTTCCACCGCAGCTCTAATGATGTTATAGTTAATCCGCAGCAGGAAGTTAAGGGTACATTATACTCAACAGGAAACCTTATTTTAAAAAACCGCCCGTCTTTAGTAGAAGTTGAGCGTTTATACACAGGGCGTATAATCTATAATTAGTCCTGCCCTTCGTCTTTGGTCATCTCCCTGAAAATAGCTTCGAGGCTTTTGTTCTTCTGGTTCAGCTTCAGCGTTTTCAGGCCATTATCATGAGCAAAATCAAATATGGCAGGGCGCATATCCTTTTCGGTAGAAAAGCTAAGCAGCCAGTTAAAATCATGGGTATTGCGGTACTCTTTCAGGTGCGGAATCTGCTGTATAAGCTGTTCCTCTACACGGTAATCAAATTCAACCTCAATAACCTGTTCTTTACTCTCGGTAAGGTTGGTAATCTTACGGTCGGCAGCGATTTTCCCTTTATTAATAATGATTACCCTGTCGCAAATGGCTTCAACCTCCTGCATAATGTGGGTAGAAAGGAACACTGTTTTATCCCTGCCGATATTTTTTATCAGTTCGCGTATTTCGGCAAGCTGGTTCGGGTCAAGTCCCGTTGTGGGTTCATCCAGTATAAGCACTTCAGGGTCATGCAGCAGCGCAGCGGCAAGCCCCACGCGCTGGCGGTATCCTTTAGATAGCTGCCCTATTTTTTTATTGGCTTCGGGTGTAAGCCCGGTAAGGTTTATTACTTCTTCTATACGTGCCTTAGCCACTTTATACACATCTGCATTAAAGGCAAGATATTCGCGCACATAAAGGTCAAGATACAGCGGGTTGTGCTCCGGAAGGTAGCCGACAGATTTTTGCACGGCTTTCGGGTTTTGCGAAACATCTTCACCGTTTACCATAGCGGTACCTTCGTCTGCGGTTAAATAGGTGGTAAGTATTTTCATCAGGGTAGATTTACCCGCACCGTTTGGCCCCAGAAACCCTACAATTTCACCCCTGTTTACTGTAAACGAAACACCATCGAGCGCCTTTTGCGTCCCGTAGCTTTTAGTAATATCCTGTACCTCTATCGACATGGTTTTATGGCATTAGTTTTGAACAAAAGTAGTAAGAATTAGCTAATTTTGCATTATACTGAATAAGATGGAAAACTACAGCGGAACAAAACAATGGCTTGAAGCATTCGGGCTTTCTCGCCCATTGGTAATAGCAGGGCCATGCAGCGCCGAAACCGAAGAGCAGGTGCTGGATATAGCAAGGCAGCTAAAAGACAGCGATGTAAGTATATACCGTGCCGGGATATGGAAGCCGCGCACGCGCCCCGGCGGCTTTGAAGGAGTAGGAGCCATAGGGTTAAAATGGCTGCAAAAAGCTAAAGAAGAAACAGGGTTAATGATGGCTGTTGAGGTAGCAAACGCCAACCATGTTAAGCTGGCACTGGAGCACGATATAGATGTTTTATGGATAGGCGCACGCACTACGGTTAACCCGTTTGCCGTTCAGGAAATTGCCGATGCACTTGAGGGGACAGATAAAATTGTACTGATAAAAAATCCTGTAAACCCCGACCTGGCCCTTTGGCTTGGTGGTGTAGAGCGTATTTATAACGCTGGCATTACTAAACTGGGTGTGGTGCATAGGGGTTTTTCCACCTACGAGAAAACAAAATATCGCAACATACCCGAGTGGCAGATACCGATAGAACTGCACGGGCGTTATCCTGACCTTCCCATAATATGCGACCCGTCCCACATTACCGGGCGCAGGGATATGATACAGCAGGTATCTCAGCAGGCGCTTGACCTTAATTATGACGGGCTTATGATTGAAACCCATAATAACCCCGATAAGGCATGGAGCGATGCGGCACAACAGGTAACACCACAGGTACTGAAAGAAATACTGAAAAGCCTTGTGCTCCGCAAAAAATCGGATGATACGGATGAGTTTAACACGCAGCTTAATAATTACAGGCTGCGCATGGATGAATATGACACAAAAATGCTTGAAGCGCTTGGCCGCCGTATGCAGATAGCCGAAGACATTGGCGCGCTAAAAAAAGCTAATAATGTGGTGGTACTGCAAAACAAGCGCTGGCAGGAAGTTAAGGAACGGATGATGGCAATGGGTACAGAAAAGGGATTGAGCGAAGATTTTATAAACCTGCTTTTTAAAGCCATACATCAGGAAAGCATCAGCCATCAGGAAAAGATAATAAACAGCGGTAATGAGTAACAATTGTCTTTTAACACAGCTATGGGTTAAACTGTTTATCTTTGCGGTATGACAGGATTAGTATATAAATCTACCGGAAGCTGGTACACCGTAAAAGCTGATGACGGCACATTTTATGAATGCCGCATTAAAGGTAAATTCCGTATTAAGGGAATTACAAGCACTAATCCTGTCGCGGTGGGCGATGTAGTGGATTTTGATATTGAAGAAAATAACAACGGTGTTATTACTAATATCCACGAACGGAAGAACTACATTATCCGTAAATCGGTAAACCTTTCTAAGCAGGTACATATAATCGCCTCGAATATTGATAAGCTTTTCCTGCTTGTCACGATTAACAATCCGCCTACAACTACCAGTTTTATAGACAGGTTCCTGATAACCGCCGAAGCCTATGATATAGAAGCCATACTGGTATTCAACAAACTTGATACTTATACAAGAGAGGCAGAAGATGAAATGCTTTACCTGAAGTTTATTTACAGCCGCATCGGTTATAAATGCCTTAAGGTATCTGCTACAGAAGGTAAAGGCCTTGATACACTTAAAGCCGAAATGCAGGGCAACGTGAGTATGTTTTCGGGTCACTCGGGTGTGGGTAAATCTACCCTTGTAAATGCCTTGCAGCCCTCTTTAAATCTCAAAACGAAAGAAATATCAGAGCAACACAGCCAGGGGCAGCATACTACAACTTTTGCCGAAATGTTTGACCTTGATTTTGATGCAAAAATAATTGATACACCAGGCATACGCGGTTTTGGTATTGTAGATATGGAGCCTGATGAAATAGGCGATTATTTCCCAGAGTTTTTTGCATTAAAGGAAGAATGCAAGTTTAACAACTGCCTGCACAAGGAAGAACCGCATTGTGCTGTTAAGGAAGCGCTTGATAATGATGAGGTGGCATGGTCGCGCTATCGCAGTTACCTGCAAATGCTTGAGGGCGATGATGAAACCTACCGCACCGATATTTACGGTGAGGGTAAAAACGAGCAAGAGTAATGAGGGTAGTACTGCAAAGGGTAAATAGTGCATCTGTTACTATAGCAGGCGAAACGGTAGCTGCCATTAAGCAGGGCTTACTTATACTTTTAGGTGTAGAAGATGCTGATACTACCGAAGATATTGAATGGCTTACCGCTAAAATTGCAAAGCTGCGGATTTTTAATGATGCCGAAGGTGTTATGAATCTTTCCGTTACCGATGTAGATGGAGAAGTTATTGTAGTGAGCCAGTTTACGCTTCATGCCGCAACCAAAAAAGGCAACCGCCCAAGCTATATAAAAGCAGCAAGGCCGGATGTGGCCATTCCGCTTTATGAAGCCTTTGTTGACCAACTTGGGCAGCTCATCAATAAGGCTGTACAAACAGGCAAGTTCGGTGCTGATATGCAGGTAGCGCTCGTTAATGACGGTCCCGTCACAATATTAATAGATAGTAAAAACAGGGAGTAATAATTTCAGGGTTTAGGAAATTCTTCTATTTTTGGAGAAATTTATTTAACATGTTTTTAAGAAAACCCATCCTTTTCTTATTATTTATTGCTTTTAATGCCTACTCTCAACAAGACTTATCAGTACTCTCCATATCGCAGGAGCTAAGGGAAAATGCCAACGCTGTTATACGCTCGTATAACAAAGAAATTACCATAAGCTCACGAAAATCAATGTCGGTAAAAACAAGCCGAATTGTAACAGTACTTAACGATTATGGTAATGATTATATAGACGCTTCAGAATTTTTTGATAAGTCAACAAAAATAAAATCTATAGAAGCCATAATTTATGATGCTTTCGGTAAAGAGATCAAAAAAATAAAAAAGAAAGATTTTCGCGACAGGTCATTGTCGGAAGGCTCAATATTGACTGATAATCGCATCCTGTATCTGGACTATACTCCTGTACAATACCCTTACACAATAGTTTATACAAGCGAAACCGAAACATCTAATACCGCCTTCATTTCATCATGGATGCCACTGGAGGGCTTATATGTAAGCACAGAAAAATCGTCTGTTACCATTAATCACGATACTTCACTGGGTTTTAAATATAAAGCCTATAATTTTGATGAAGGTATCCTGAAAAAGCAGGAGCAGCCCGGTGTACTTGCTTTAAGTGTAGAAAACCTGCCGGCACGACGTTCTGAAGATTATTCCCCTTATTTTTTACAGATAATGCCGCATGTACTTTTCGGGCTCGATAAGTTTAATCTTGAGGGTGTAGAGGGCGAAGCTTCAAACTGGGAAGCTTTTGGTACATGGATGTACAACAACCTGCTGAAAGGCACTGAAGAGCTGCCCGAAGAAACCGTTGCAAAGATAAAAGCACTTACGGCAGGTGCGGCTACCCCTTTGGAAAAAGCAAAAATTGTATATGAGTATATGCAGAACAAAACCCGCTATATAAGCATTCAGCTTGGTATTGGCGGCTGGAAGCCCATGCCTGCTAAAGATGTTGACAGGCTTGGCTACGGCGACTGTAAAGCGCTAACCAACTATACAAGGGCTTTGTTACAGGCAGCCGGAGTGGAATCGTATTATGCTGTAGTGTACGGAGACAAGCGCGCACGCAGCCTGCGCGAAGATTTTGTGAGCATGCAGGGCAATCACGTTATACTTGCCATACCAAACAATGAAGATTTAGTGTGGCTGGAGTGTACCAGCCAACAGTTGCCGTTTGGCTTTCAGGGCAGTTTTACTGACGACAGGACAGCACTGTTGGTAAAACCTGAAGACAGTAAACTCGTACGCACCCATGTATATGATAATAAAAGCAATTCTCAAAACTCTAAAGGTGCATATACCATAAAGCAGGATGGCACGATAGAAGGTACTGTAACTTTTACATCGGCAGGCCTTAAGTATGATGATAAGTATGGTTATGAATTCCTGTCTCCTGATGAGCTTGATAAAAAGTACAAGAACAGGTTCAGTTATATTAATAATATAAAGTTCAAAAACATTAAGGTAAACAACAGTAAGGATAAACAGCTGCTTACAGAAGATTTAGCTATAGAGGCCGCAGGTTATGGTAACATCAGCGGCAACAGGATGATTTTTGCGGTTAATGCATTTAACCAGTCCGTTAGTGTGCCGCAACGCTACAGAGACAGGAAAGCACCATTTGAGATTGGCACAGGTTATTATGATACAGATGAAATAACCATTAACCTGCCTGAAGGCTTTACAGTAGAAGCCAAACCGGAAAACATGATTTTTAAAGATAAGTTTGGCGAGTATAAAGCCGAATATATAATAACAGGCAACCAGGTTACATACAAGCGTTCTATGCACCTCTATAAAGGCAGGTATGATAATACCGAATATGAAAACTACAGGCAGTTTTGTGATAAAATTGCCAGGAATGATAAGGCTAAAATGGTACTTGTAAAACAATAAAACTCCTGAAACCACCCACAATTAACGAATAATGAAACAGTATTTACTTTCCATTTTTTTACTTATTGCCTGCTCTGCCGCATTACAGGCCCAAACTTATGAGCTGGGCGAAGTAACCAGGCAGGAACTTGAAGAGAAGAGCCACCCTAAAGATCCTTCGGCTCCGGCCGCAATACTTTTCAGTAAAGGTGAAACGTATATGACATATTCTCAAAGGGATGGTTTTATTTTGGTTACCGAGGTTGATATGAAAATAAAAATCTACACTAAAGACGGCTATGAATGGGCTAACAGGAGTATTTCTTTTTATGATGCCGGCTCTAACAGGGAAAGTGTAGATATATCTAAAGCCTATACCTATAATCTTGAAGGTAACAGTATAAAGAAGACAAAACTGAAAAATGAAGGAGAGTTTACAGAAGAGGTAAATAAAAACTGGAGGCTTAAAAAAATTGTAATGCCCGATGTTAAAGAAGGGAGTATTGTAGAATACAGGTATAAAATCGTATCGCCTTTCATTCATATTTTTCCTGAATGGAAATTCCAGCACGGCATACCTGTAAATTATTCGGCTTACACTACAAGGATACCGGAATACTTTGGCTATACGCCCAATTTCAGGGGCTACTTTGCACCAAAGGTTACAAAATCTACCAAAAGCCAGTCGGTAACCCTGACCAACACACAACGTGTCGAAAACAGGCCTTCTGAAATCAATACCAACAAGATAGACTATGTAGATAACATCGTAAAATATGAGATGCAAGACCTCCCTGCGCTTAAAGATGAGGCTTTTGTAAATAATATTGAGAACTATGCATCCAGCATTGAGCATGAAATTACTTTTACAAGATATCCTAACAGCCCCATAAAATCATATTCTTCATCTTGGGAAGATGTTGCAAAAACAATTTATGATAATGAAGATTTTGGAGGCGAGTTAAAGAAAACAGGATATTTTGAAGATGATATTAATGCTTTGCTCAATGGGTTATCTTCTCCCGAAGAAAAACTAGTTGCCCTTTTTTACTATGTGCGGGAGCGCATGAACTGGAACGGTAACTACGGTTACCACTGCGATAAAGGTGTTAAAAAAGCCTATACCGAAAAGGCAGGTAATGATGCGGAGATTAACCTGATGCTTACAGCTATGCTTCGTTATGCAAAGCTCGATGCCAACCCGGTGCTGGTTACTACAAGGTCTTCTAAAATAGCTTTGTTTCCCAGCCGTACCGCTTTTGATTATGTGGTTACTGCGGTAAACCTGGGTGATAGAACTGTTTTACTGGATGCTACTTCTAAATCTGCCGTGCCCGGCATTTTACCAATACGTGCGCTTAACTGGACGGGCAGGCTTATAAAGCAGGATGGTAGCTCTGCCCTGATTCAAATGGTACCTACCCAACATTCTAAAGAGGCAAACGTCCTTACAGTTTCTGTTACTGACAACGGGCAAATTGCAGGTAAGGCGCAAAGGCAATATGAGCATTATAATGCTTATATATTCCGTGAAGCATTTTCGGGGATGAGTAAAGAAAGCCGCATGGAAAAAATTGAGAAAGCATTTGCAGGGCTTGAACTGGATAATTATACAGTGCCGGAAGATAAAGATTTATCAAAACCGGTTAATGAAGAATATGAGTTTAAGCACAACGGCATGACTGATGTAATTGGCGATAAAATATATATAAAGCCTATGCTTTACCTTGGCGAAACTGAAAATCCGTTTAAGCAGGAAAAGCGTGAATATCCTGTAGATTTTATTTTCCCGAGGCAGGAAAGGTATATAATCACTTTTAACTGTCCTGAAGGTTACCATATAGAGTCAGTTCCCGAAGCACTGGCGCTTGCTATGGAAGAAAATATTGGTACATTCAGGTATAACGTGGTGCAGGTGCAGAACCAGGTGCAGGTAAGGGCAATGGTAGAACTTAATTATGCATCAATATCTCAGGATTACTATCCTACTATTAAAAACTTTTTCGATAAAATGATCGAAAAACAAAATGAAAAAATAGTTTTAGCAAAAAATAACTAAAAAATGAAAAAGATAATTTTTACCGCTGTATCGGTTATTTACACAGTACTTGCATTTGCACAGGATTCTGAATTTGGAAAAGTAAAAGATGAAGAAGTTTTTGAAAAACAAAACAAGAAATACCCATCTGCAGATGCCGTGATTTTATATAAGAAGGGTGTAACCAGTTTTGATTTTGATAATTCTGGAGACTGGATCCTGGTAACAGATATTAAAGCCAGAATAAAAATTTACACTAAAGAAGGTTATAATAATGCAAATATTGAGATACCTTTTTATACAGGCGGTGCACACAGCAGCCAGGAAGAAGTAAACCTTATAGAGGCATATACTTATAACACTGAAGGTGGTAAAGTAGAGAGGACTAAAGCACGTAAAGAAAATGAGTTTACAGAACAGCATAACGAATTCTATAAGATTAAAAAAATAGCACTGCCTGCTGTTAAAGAGGGCAGTATTATAGAATATCACTACCAGATAAAGTCGCCATTTTTCAGGACAATACCTACGTGGTATTTTCAGGGAGAATTGCCAATAAATTATATGGAGTATAAAATTAACTTTCCTCAATATTTTATATACAACCGTATCTTAAGTCCGTATTTACCTATACAGGAATCTCAGGAAACCGTTAAGGTTACAAAACGTTTTTCTAATGGTACTGCGAAAGGAGGATATGGCACTGTTAACGGTTCTCTGCAAAGTCAGACAGGCTCTGTGACATTCTATGAAATCAGTAAAAAATATGTTGCAGAGAATGTTCCGCCATTAAAGGACGAAGCCTATGTAGATAATATAAAAAATTATACGTCGTATGTAAAGCATGAACTCGCCAAAACAAATCTTCCTAACCAGATAGAGAAAAACTATGTAACGGACTGGTTTACGGTTGTACAAAAAATATATGGTGAAAAAACATTCGGCCCTCAGCTTAATGAAAGAGGTTATTTTGAAGCAGACCTGCAGCCATTGCTAAAGCAGGGCATGAAGAAGGATGAGCAAATAAATACCATATACACTTTTGTTAAAGACCGTATGGCTTATAACGGCAGGAATACCTATGAAGCCGTTA
>CEQG01001182.1_pt1 | contig 22926 bp, 20 predicted proteins | sample 350301 | NCBI WGS metagenome assembly CEQG01 (sample SAMEA2621242, study PRJEB7988) | marine metagenome | isolation source: saline water (ENVO:00002010), including | reverse complement strand
GACCGCACCCGCCTGGCCATGCCCGAAACCGGCATCGGCTTCTTCCCCGATGTGGGCGGCACCTGGATTCTGGGCCGCGCGGCGGGCGAGGTCGGCACCTATATCGGGCTGACCGGCGCCAGCTTCGGCGCGGCGGATGCGATCTATGCGGGCTTTGCCGACTCTTACATGCCGGCGGGCAAGCTGGGCGATCTGATCGCCGCCCTGGCGGGCCTGCCCGCGGGCGCGGGCGGGGCAGAGGTGGACGCGGCGATCAAGGCGCTGGCAGAGGACGCGCCAGGCGCGACCATCGCGGAAAATCGCGCCGCCATTGATGCGGCTTTCGCGGCGGATACGGTCGAAGAGATCATCGCCGCGCTCGAGGCGCAGGGCACCGAATTCGCGCAAAAGACGCTCAAGACCCTTGGGCAGAAATCGCCCACCAGCCTGAAGATCACCCTTGGCCTGCTGCGCGCGGCGCGCGGCAGCAAGGATCTGAAGGAATGTCTGGACCGCGAGTTCGCTGCCACCGGCCTCATTCTTGAAGGCCCCGATTTCTACGAAGGCGTGCGCGCGGCCGTGATCGACAAGGACCGCAACCCCACATGGGTGCCCGCCACGCTGGCCGAGGCTAAGGCGCCCGATCTGGCCGCGCTCGCCGCGGCCCATGACACACTTTTCAACAGCTAGACCCATCGAGGGAGGACAACGGCATGACCATGACAATCGCATTTATCGGCCTTGGCAACATGGGCGGCCCGATGGCCGGAAACCTGATCAAGGCGGGGCATAGCGTCAACGGGTTCGACCTGTCGGAGGCGGCGCGCGCCGCCGCCGCCGAGCGCGGCGTATCGCTTTTTGAGGATATGGCCGCCGCCGTCACCGGCGCCGATGCCGTGATCACCATGCTGCCCAATGGCGGGCTGGTAAAGAAGGTCTGGGCCCAGATCGCCGAAACGGTCGCCCCGGGCACGATCATGATCGACAGCTCGACCATCGACGTGGACAGCGCCATCGCCGCCCATGCGATGATGGCCGAAAAGGGCTGCCTGACGCTGGATGCGCCTGTGTCCGGCGGCACCGGCGGGGCCGAGGCCGGCACGCTGACCTTCATGGTCGGCGGCAGCGACGAAGCCATCGCCAAGGGCCGCGAAGTGCTTGAGCCCATGGCGGGCCGCGTGGTGCCCTGTGGCGGCGCGGGGGCCGGACAGGCGGCGAAAATCTGCAACAACATGCTTCTGGGCATCTCAATGATCGGCGCGGCCGAAGCCTTTGCCCTGGGCGAAAAGCTGGGGCTGGGGCATCAGGCGCTGTTCGACGTGATCTCGACGTCGTCGGGGCAGTGCTGGTCGGTCAACACCAATTGCCCGGTACCGGGCCCGGTGCCCACATCGCCCGCCAACAACGGTTACAAGCCCGGCTTTGCGGCGGCGCTCATGCTCAAGGATTTGCGGCTGGCGCAAGAGGCGGCCCTGTCGCGCGGCGCCCAAATCCCGCTGGGCGCGGAGGCGGCGCAGATGTTCGGCCTGTTTGAATCTCTGGGCCATGGCGGCGAGGATTTCTCGGGCATCATCAACTTCCTGCGCGGGGCTGATAAATGACCTACGAGACCATCCTGACCGAACAAAAGGGCCGGGTTCTGCTGATCACGCTGAACCGGCCCAAGGCGCTGAATGCGCTGAACACGCAGCTGTCGCATGAGCTGATCGATGCGCTGACCAAGGCCGATAGCGACGACGGCGTGGGCTGTATCGTGATCACCGGTTCGCAAAAGGCCTTTGCCGCCGGGGCGGACATCAAGGAAATGCAGAACCAGTCCTACATGGACATGCACGGCACCGATTTCTTCGGTCAGTGGGACAAGGTGGCGACCCTGCGCAAACCCACGATCGCGGCGGTGTCGGGCTATGCCCTTGGTGGCGGGTGCGAACTGGCGATGATGTGCGATTTCATCCTGTGTTCGGACACTGCCAAGTTCGGCCAACCCGAGATCAAGCTGGGCGTGATGCCCGGCATGGGCGGATCGCAGCGCCTGACCCGTCTGATCGGTCAGGCCAAGGCGATGGAGATGTGCTTTACCGGCCGCATGATGGAGGCCGAAGAGGCCGAGCGCGCGGGGCTTGTCAGCCGTGTGATCCCGGTGGACGATTTGCTGGACGAGGCGTTGAAAACCGCCGACACGATCGCCAACATGGCCCTGCCCGCGCTGATGAGCATCCGCGACGCGATCCGCCGCACCCAGGAAATGCCCCTGACCGAAGGCGTGCGCTTCGAACGCCGCGTGTTTCACGCGCTCTTTGCCACCGACGACCAGAAAGAGGGCATGGCCGCATTCGTGGAAAAACGAGAGCCGCAGTTTACCCATAAATAGTCCCGCCCGCGCGGAGGCCCGGCCCCGACCGCAGGGGCCGCTATCCGCCGGCTGCCACAAGGAGACCCAAGCATGAACGATATCGTCATTCTGGATGGTGCCCGCACCGCAATCGGCACATTCGGCGGTGCGCTCGCATCTGTCCCGCCCACCGCCCTGGGCGCCCATGTGGCGCGCGCGGCCATGGATCGCGCCGGGGTCGAGCCCGGCCAGATCGGCCACGTGGTGATGGGGCATGTGATCAACACCGAACCGCGCGACATGTACCTTTCGCGCGTCACCGGCATCGAGGCGGGTATTCCCGATCATGTGCCGGCGATGAACGTGAACCGGCTCTGCGGTTCGGGGCTTCAGGCCATGGTTTCGGCAGCGCAGTCCCTGATGCTGGGCGAGGCCGAGTTCGCCCTGGCCGGCGGTGCCGAAACCATGTCTCGGGGGCCGCATATCCTGCCCGCCGCCCGCTTCGGCCAGAAGATGGGCGACACCAGCGCGATCGACATGATGATCGGCACGTTGACCTGCCCGTTCGGCACCGGCCACATGGGCGTTACCGCCGAAAACGTCGCGCGCGAACATCAGATCACCCGCGAGGAACAGGACGCCTTCGCGCTGGAAAGCCAGCGCCGCGCCCGCGCCGCTATCACCGAGGGCCGCTTTGCCAGCCAGATCGCGCCCATCGAGGTGAAGGTAAAGCGCGACATGGTGGCCTTTGACACCGATGAGCACCCCAAGGATACCTCGGCCGAGGCTCTGGCCGGTCTGCGCCCGGCCTTCCAGAAGGGCGGCACGGTGACGGCGGGCAACGCCTCGGGGATCAACGATGGCGCGGCCGCGCTGGTTCTGGCCACCGCGGATGCAGCGGCCAAGGCAGGGCTGAAGCCGCGCGCGCGCATTCTGGGCTATGCCCACGCGGGTGTGCGCCCCGAAGTCATGGGCATCGGCCCGGTGCCCGCGGTAAGCAAGCTGCTGGAAAAGCTGGGCATGACAGTGGATCAGTTCGACGTGATCGAAAGCAACGAGGCCTTCGCCGCCCAGGCCTGTGCCGTGGCCAAGGAACTGGGCCTGAACGGTGACAAGGTCAACCCCAACGGCGGCGCCATCGCGCTTGGCCACCCGGTGGGCGCCACCGGCGCGATCATCGCCGTCAAGGCGCTCTATGAGCTGGAGCGCATCGGCGGCGGCAAGGCCCTTTGCACCATGTGCATCGGCGGCGGCCAAGGCATCGCCGTGGCCTTCGAGACGATGTGATCCATCACCATCGCGGAGCCGCCCCCCGAACGGGCGGGCGGCTCCGCTCCAAATGTTCTGTTCGGTTTCCGGAGACTACCCATGATTGATCCCGCCCAAATGTTTTCCATCAACGGCCGTGTCGCGCTTGTGACCGGTGCCAGCAGCGGGATCGGCCGTATGATCGCAACCGGGCTCGCCGCCTGCGGCGCGCGTGTCTATGCCTGCGCCCGCACCGCCGCGCGGCTGGAGGCCACCGTCGCCGAGATCAGGCAGGAGACATCGGGCGACGTCATCGCGCTGCCGGGCGATGTTTCCACCGTTGCCGGGATCGAGGCGCTGGTCGCCGAACTGTCGAAAAGCGAAAAGCAGGTCGATATTCTGGTCAACAACGCCGGCACGATCTGCGAAGCGCCGATTGACGAATACCCCGAAGAGGGCTGGGACAATGTGCTGTCTCTCAACCTCAAAAGCTGCTTTTTCCTGACGCAGAAACTGTTGCCGATGATGCGGGCCGGCGCCACCGCCGAGCGCCCCTCGACTGTGATCAACATCGGGTCGGTGGGCGCGCTGCGGATCGGCCCGAAAGAGACCTATGCCTATGCCGCCGCCAAGGCCGGGCTGCACCATCTGAGCAAATCCATGGCGAAACGCCTGGCCCCCGAGAATATCACCATCAACAGCATCGCGCCGGGCTTCTTCCCCTCGGACATGACGCAGATCACATCGGACGAGATGCACGACATGCTGATCCAGATGGTCCCGCGCCGCCGGGTCGGGCAGCCGCTGGATCTGGCCGGGCTGGCTGTCTTCCTGGCTTCGCCGGCGGCGTCTTACATGACGGGAACGGTCATTCCGGTCGAAGGCGGAATGTCGCTGTAACCTGCGGCTTGCGTTGCAGGGAAAATGAAAAAGACCGGCCGAGATATTCGGCCGGTCTTTTTAGTTGCGTCTGGCGTATTGCCTGGCTGTGGGGTCAGTAGGCGCCCACGGGCGTGATGTTCGGCAATGCGCCCAGATTGTCGCGGCCATAGATCTCATAGCCGATCATCGGAACGTTCTGGATGTGGCGCAGGCCCACGTGAATGTCACGCCAGTAGCGCTGAAGCGGGTTGCTGAAGGCGAAGGCCGAAGAGGTCGAGATGAACATGATCTTCTCGATCGAGGCGTGGATCAGCTCGACGATCTGGGCGCATTGCGCGCGCTGTTTCGAGCAGACCGCCACATCCGGCTTCATGCCCTCAAGCGCGATCCCGTCCAGCGTGTCCAACGCATCAAACAGCAGCGTTTCGGCCGAGTCGAGCTGCGCGGCGACCTTGCCCAGATCATGCACGTAGACGGCCGAATCCAGACGCGTCTTGAACATCGTCGTCACCACGGGTTTCTTCTTGGACTCCGCCTCGCAGATCTCCTGCATCTTGCGCGCCGCGCCCAGAAGCTGCGCCAGACCGGTTGCCCGCACGCTGGGCACCGGGGCCAGCCAGTCCGAGGCGGCGCCGAAATGCCGCTTGCCCGGCACGATCGTGCCATAGGGCTTGTCCATCGTGACGATCAGGTGCTCGGGCACGAACACGTCATTGGCGCAGGTGGTGTCAGAGCCGGTCGCCTGCATACCGGTCACGTACCAGCTGTCCTTGATCGTGATCTGATCCATCGGGATATAGGCCATGCTGATGCCGGGCGCTGTCGGCACGTCGTCGCCTTCGAACAGGATGCCGCATTGCGCCCAGTTGGCCTGACGCGAGCCCGACGAATAGGGCCAGGCACCGGTGACCTTGTAGCCGCCCTCGACCCGCACGGCCTTGCCCGGAGGGTTGTAGGCACCGCAGACATTGGTGGGGCCGTTGGCGAACAGCTCATCCTGAATCGCATCCGACGCCAGCGAGGAAATCCAGCTCGTGCCGTTGATGATCTGCAGCACCCACGACATCGACGGATCGCCCTTGCCGATCTCCATCTGGATACGCGCGAACGAGCTCAGCGACAGGCCGACACCACCCAGCCGCTCGGGCAGCAGTAGCGAAAAGGCGCCCATCTCGCGGAACGCGTCTTCCACGGCCTTGGTCGGGCTGCGCAGCTCGTTGGCCTCGGCCGCTTTCTCCTCCAAAAGGGGCTGCAGGGCTATCGCCTGATCCAGAAGGCCGGGCAGCTTGTGGTCGGCAAACGGGGTCGGTTTGGTATCCGCTTTCAAAAGAGTCGCCATTTTTTCCTCACATTTCGTAGTGTCAGTCGATGACCTAATTCGCGTGTTTTTCTTGTTTCGCATGTAAATCGGAGCGGCTCCCCTATCGACCGACAGGAACGGAGACAAAACCTGAGCCTCCCGGGCTTGCGTTTCCGAAGGCGCCGCATCGCCCGCATCATGTGGTCTGGCATGCTGGCTTCTACCTATCTTTCGAGAGGTTAACCGGCGCCGCTCTCTGGTATCAGGTCCGCTTGAGCAAAAGGGCGTTCTGTACGGGAGGAGAAAGCTTATGGGCAATTCGTATGATGTGGTCATCGCCGGGGGCGGCCATAACGGCCTGATCGCGGCGTGTTATCTGGCCAAAGCGGGCCAATCCGTCTGCGTGCTGGAGCGCAATGACATCATCGGCGGCGGCGTGATGACCAAGGAAAACACGCTTCCCGGTTTCAAGCACGATCTGCATTCGATCGCCCACACGATGATTCAGGCCAATCCGCTGATTCTGAATGACGAGCTGGGCCTGAAATCGAAATACGGCCTCGAATATGTGAATCCCGACAAGATGACCGCCGTGGTGTTCGACGATGGCGATGTGCTTGAATTCCACACCGGGATGGAAGAGACCGCCGCGTCGATCGCCAAGATTTCCCCCCGCGACGGCGAGGCTTACCGCAAGTTCAACGAAACCGTGTTCGCCGCGCTGGATATGCTTGTGATGGGCATGTTCTCGATCCCGCCGACCCCCGGCATGCAGGCCGCGATGATGGATGCCAGCCCCCAGGGGCGCGAACTGATGCGGCTGCAGTCGATCAGCTCGTGGGATCTGATCTGCGAATGGTTCGAGCATCCCAAGATTCGCATCGCGCTGGCCCGCTATGCGTCGGAAGCGATGACCAACCCGTTCGACAACGGCACCGGGTTCGGTTTCTACATCATCCTGCCCTACATGCACCGCTACGGCTCGGGTATCCCGGTCGGCGGATCCTGGGCGCTGATGGACGCGCTGGGCAAGTGCTTTGCCGATCATGGCGGCGAAGTGCGCGTGAACAGCACGATCAAGGAATTCAAGATCGAGGGCGACAAGGCCACCGGCGTCATTCTGGAAGACGGCACCGAGATCACCGCCAAGAAAGGCGTGATCTCGACCCTGCACGTCAAGCAGGTGTTCCCGCACATGGTTCAGGGCACGGAACTGCCGGATATGTTCCAGCATCACATCGACACGCTGAAACTGGCCGATTTCCAGCCTTTCGTCATTCAGCTGGCGCTGAAGGAAGAGCCGAAATACAAGGTCGGCCCGATGGTCGACGATTACTTCTGGGTCGAGCGGTCGCATTCCGACGTCGAGGAATTCCAGCAGGCGTTCCGTGATCTGGAATATGGTTATCCCAAGCGTGACTTCGCGGCCTATATCGGGCAGCACCGCGTCGATCCCTCGCGCGTGCCCGAAGGCAAGAGCGCGATGCACATCTACGCCTTCGCGCCCTATAACCTCAAGGACGGCGGCCCCGAGAAATGGGACGAGATCGGCGCCGAGGTCGCGCAGGGTTTCATCGAGGACATGCGCAAGTTCACCACCAACATGGGCGACGACAATATCCTGGGAATGGAATTCCACACGCCGCTGGATCTCGAGCGTCACGATACCTCGATGATCGGTGCCGACATCGGGCATCTGGGGCTGTTCTCGTGGCAGCTGGGCGGGATGCGCCCTGTGCCGGGCTATGCCCAGTACAAATCGCCGATCGACAAGCTGTACCTGTCGGGGTCGTGCACCCACCCCGGTGGTGGCGTGACAGGCGGGCCGGGGCGCAACGTGGCCCAGGTGGTTCTGGAAGACCTCGGGATCGACTTCGACGAGCTTATCGGCTGAGCAGGGCGTACCAAAGCGAATGAAAGTACATAGCAAAGACGGAATCGAGATGATGGACGTGAAGTCCATCGACAAGCAGGGCGACGTTCTGGTGGTGAAGGGCAAGATGATGGGGTCCATGCCGGCCACCATCCACATCGGTCCCGACGCCATATGGGAATCGTTCAAGATGCTGTCCTGGAAAACCCGTTTCGGCCTTGTCGGGATGCTGATCAAGGGCGCCCTGGGCGGCAAGAAGAAGGGCTGAGCCCAGGGCGTCTTTGCGGCGCTTTCGATTGCGCGAAAAACGGCGCGGTCCCCGGCAAGGGGGCCGCGCTTTTGTTTTGGACGGGCGTCAGCCCAACAACTCAGAACGATATTCGTACCCGATTTTTTTCATTGTCCGGTCAGCCTTACAAAGATCCGCCAAACCGGCAGAATTGAACGACAATTCGAAAAATCACCCATAGGATGAGTTCCCCCTGCGGCACTCTACCCTATCTTTCGGCAGGTCGCGGCGCGCCTCCCAGCCGTAAAATTGAATCTCAATAAGGCAATTTGTCGCAGATCCGTTAATTCAAGTGACTTTTTACGAATGCCAGGGAGGAAATTATGACCCGGAGCAAGATTCTTACACGGCTGTGCGCCCTCATGCTTTGCATGGCACAGCCCGGCGTAGCACGTGCAACAGAGGGCGGACAATTTTATGGTCCGATCGGCGGCGTCGATCAGCGCGCGGCCCTGATCCCGCAACCGGGAACCTACGGGCTGTTCCAATATGTGCATTCCCGGTCAAAGGAATATGTCGGACCGGATGACAAGACCCATCCCGGCATTCCCGACTTCAAGCTTGATTTCGACATGCCGAACCTTTCCATTCTGCATGTCTGGGACCGCACACTCTGGGGCGGCAACGTGGCCTCGATCCTGTCGGTTTCCTATGCCCGTTCCTGTGCCGCGATGGGGGCGGGCGAGGTGTGCGAATCCTCTTTGTTCGATACATATGTCGAACCGCTCTACTGGGGCCGCCATCTGGGGCTGAAAGGGGCCAGGCCCCCCTCGTCCGATCCCGCCACATGGCAGCTGCCCTATGGGCTGAGCCTTGGCGTGGGGCTGGCGTTCATGGTGCCGACCGGATCGTACGAGGTTGGACGCATCACACAAACCAGCGGCAACGCGCTGATTACCATCCCGCATGTGGATTTCACCTATGTGACCGGCAAGGGAACCGAGTTCAGCGGAAGGATATCCTACAACATCTCGCAAAAGAATGACGACGCGGGATACAAGAACGGCGATGTGATCGGCGGGGATTTTTCGATCTCGCAGTATTTCGGGCTGTGGCAGATCGGGCCAAGCCTGACGTTGGCCCGGCAGCTGGAGGATGACAAATCCGACGATCCTTTGATTGCGGCGTCAATGCTGGATGGTAACCGGATGACCCTCGTTCAGCCCGGCTTGGTGTTCACCCGGTATTTTCCCCAGAAGAACCTCGTCACTTCGCTAAAGCTGGTAACCGACCTTTACGATGAGAACCGGACCAAGACTGATTACGGTTTCGTTCTGCGCGTCGGTTTCAAGTTTTGAAACGCCCCGTCCCTATCTTCCGTCGGGTTTAGGGTGATTGCTTCTTTAATACAGTTGATACCATCTGATTTGCAAACAAGAGCAGTCCAACTGTCTGCACCATGGGAGGAAAACATGAACAGTTCCAAAAACCGCGCCGGGATTGCGCGGGGTGACACGGATGCCGGCGCCGCGCCGGAAGAGCGGCTGCGCCGCCGCGATGTGCTCAAGGCGCTGGGGGCTGCTGCGGCTGTCGCGCCGGTCGGGGCGATGGCGCAGGCGGCGCCGGTTTCTCCGCCCGAAGAGTGGCATGACGAGGCCGATGTTATTGTAGTTGGTATGGGCGGCGCCGGTGCCTCGGCCGCGCTCGAGGCGACCACCGCGGGCGCAAGCGTGATCGTCCTGGAAAAAGGCGCGGAGCCGGGCGGCGCCACGCGTTTCAGCGGCGGCGTGGTCTATGCGGCGGAAACGACGGTCCAGAAGGCCGCCGGTCTCAGCGACACAAAAGACGACATGTATCAGTTCCTGATGAATGTCGGGGGCAAAAGCGTGGTGCCAGAGCTGGTCCGGGCCTATGTCGACAACGCGACACACACCGTCGAACGGCTGATCGAGCTTGGCGTCGAATTCCCGCCCGAGCAGCTTTATCAGAGCGGGCTGGAGCATATGGAGGAATATGCGACCACCCTTCCCGCGCCGATTCGGGGCCATTCCCCCGTGGGTGCGGGCTATGGCGTGTTCACCACCCTGCGCATGGCGGCCGAGGAAAAGGGCGCCCGCGTCATGCTGGAAACCCCGGCGATCGAGATTCTGCCCAACGAAGACGGTGTGGTCGGCGGGGTGAAGGCCAAGACCAAGGACGGCCGCGAGATCAACATCCGCGCCCACAAGGCCGTGATCGTGACCTCGGGCGATTTCAACCGCAGCCCCGAAAAGCGCCGCGCCTTTTCCAACATGGCGATCGCTGCCGAACCCATCGGCCCGCTGAACCACACCGGCGACGGGCTGACGATGGCGCAGGCCTGGGGGGCCGATCTGATGGGCACCTATGCCATCGCGGGCATTCCCGCCCCCGAGGGCAAGCCGGTCATGTTCACCTTCTACCTGCCGAAATACCCGACGGCGGGGAACGCGGCCAACGTGGCGGTGAATTCGCGCGGCAAACGGTTTTTCAACGAAACCGTCGGCTATCCGATCGCCAACCGAGAGGTGTTCTATCAGCCGGGTAATTTCGCCTGGACCGTGTTCGACGAACGCGCCCGGACCTCGGAAATGGGTGTGCTGTTCCCCGGCTTCACCGACCCCACCCAGACCTGGAGCCACGATCTGGCCGAGGAAGAGGCACAGGGGCTTGTGTTCAAGGCCGACACCTTCGGCGAGCTGGCGCAGAAGATGGGCGTGGATGCCGAGGTGTTCGAGACCACCATGCGCGACTACAACACGCATGCGAAAAACGGCAAGGACCCCGAATTCGGCAAGACCGAAAAGCTGGGAACGGTCGATACCGCGCCGTTCTACGCGATCAAGACCCGGCCGGGCATGCTGATCAATGCCGGCGGGCTGCGGATCGACACCCAGGCGCGCGTGATGGATACCTATGGCAATCCCATTCCGCGTCTCTATGCGGCGGGCATGTCGATCACCGGCGGCTTCAGCGGCGATATCGTGGCGGCGAGCGGCTATAGCGTGGGCCTTGGCATCACTTTCGGCCGGATCGCGGCGCTGAACGCCGTCACTGAAACCAGCCTGTAAGGCCCCGTTCGGGGCATGGCTGCCTGATTGGCACTGGCGGGCGCGAAGGGTTTTCGCGCTCGCTTTTCCATGAAAACAGCAGGGAGCTCAAACCTGTGCCAGAAGTATTTCCACGGCTGAAACCACAACCGCGCGCATTCGCCCGCGGCTTTGCCCTGTGCCTTGTCATATGGGGGTTTGCCGCCCCCGTCGCGGCACAGGAGGCGCTGCCCGATCCGCAGGCGGGCGGGCGGCTCGCCCTGCAGCGATGCGCAAGTTGCCACACGGCCGATGGCAGCCGCGGCATGCGGTCGATTCCGATCCTGCAGGGGCAGAGCGCCGATTACACGATCAAGCAGCTGAATGATTTCAAGGCCGGGCTGCGGCTGAACTCGGTGATGCAGGGCCTCGTCGGCGGGCTGACAGAAAGCGACATCCGCAACATGGCCGCCTTCTACGCGCAAAAGGAGTTCGCCCCTGCGCCGCCCCCCGATGCCGACCAGGCCGCGCTGGGAGAGGCGATCTTTCACGAAGGTATCGAGACCGACGACAGATCCGTGACCGCCTGCGTCGCCTGCCACGCCCCGGACCCGGACGCCCGGCCCGAGGCGTCGCCCGATCTGCGCGGGCAGCATGCGGCCTATACCGCGCAGCAGCTTCGTGCCTTCCGGGATGGCACACGCACCAACAGCGAGGACATGTCCGGGATCATGGCCGGGGTCAGCGATGACGAGATCAAGGCCATCGCGGCCTATCTTGCGGGGCTGCGCTGATGGTGGCCAGCGGATTGAACGGATGGGCGGATTTGGCCTCTGGGCGCCGTCGTCCGGCGGGCTTGGGGGCCGGATCAAAAACTTTCCGGTCCGGGTGAAAATCCCCGACGCTAGATAGGTCCAAGATGCGCGTTACCTGACTACTCCATACACAGGCGAAGCGGTTCTCAGGGCCGCCGGGCCCGATATGTACACAAGACTACCGAAGATGGTCGCCGCTATGACAACGAGTTGAACAGGTTGATGCCCCGGGATTGTTTGACAGCAAGTCACGGGGTCCGCTGGCCTGAAATTTCGGTGATTTGGCTTTTGCACCACCTCTTACGGAGAATGCCGGGACACGAGATGTGTTGGTAGCGTTAAATCAAGGGAGAAACCAATGACTACACTTGAAGACTTCACACTCTCAGAAGAAAAAAAGGCGGAAATCTGCAACGGCCTGACCGCGCCGCAGGAAAAGGCCGTGCGTCACTGGATGGCACTGCACGAGGTTCTGAACCGTGGCGATTTCGACGCCGTGGACGATTTCTTCCACCCCGAGATGACCTACAGCAACCCCAACCGTCCCGACCTGAGCACCTATGCCACGTGGAAGACGTCGCCGATGAAGCTGTACGAACTCTTCCCGCCCTGCGTGTACCGCACGGTCGGCGCCTGGGGCCGGGGCGATGACGAGGTTACGGTTCTGTGCCATCACTGGGGCAAGCACACCGGCGGCACCTATTACGGCAAAGAGCCGACCGGCAACGAGATCAACGTCTGGTGGTATTCGACCCTGAAGATGAAGGAAGGCAAGATCTTCCACATCTATTCGATCTCGGACATTCTGACCATGGTCATGGATCTCGAGGTCATCCCGCGTCTGCCGGCCAACCCCTACGGATAAGCCACGGCCATAAAGACAACGAAAAACACCGGCATGAAACCATGCCGGTGTTTTTTTGCGCGGGCGGCAGAGGGCGATCCCGCCAGCGCCGACTGCCTACTGAAGCAGCCCGAACTGCCGCGCACGGTCCACGGCGACCGACCGGCGGCGGGTGCCCACCTTGTCGTAAATGCGCTGCATGTACCATTTGACGGAGCCTTCGGTCAGGCCCAGCCTGTCTCCGATCTCGCGGTTCCGCAATCCCGAGGCGACAAAGCTGAGAATCTCCAGCTCGCGGCCTGTCATCTTGCCGTCGATCCCCGTCTCCTGATCGGCAAGATCGTCCACCTCGACGCTTGCGCGCGTGCCCATCGCGATGGTGAAGGCGTTCAGCACGTCATAGGCGTAGAGATCGACAGGCAGGTTGGTCATCGGCCCGCTGCCATAGGCATCTTCCAGAAGCTGCTGGATATGCGGCCCCTCATCCAGAAAGATCCGGACGCTGCGGCCGTCAAGCGCCGCGAGCAGCGCATCACGCAGGCTGCGCTGGGCGGCGCGGGTATCGCAGGCCAGCACCAGAATCTGGGCGCGGATCAGGCTCCAGCGCACCAGAGAGCGCATGGCGCCGCGATGCTGGCAGAACTGCTTCCACCGTTGCGACAGCGCCAAAGCATCGTTCAGATTGCCTTCGGAGATCAGGATGCGGGCACGGACCAAGGCACGCGCCTCATCGGTGGTGCTGCTGTTGATGTCGGGCTTCAGGGCATTCACGTCGGTCGGAATACCTTCGAGCAGGGCCAGACGGGCCGCACGTTCGATGTTCCCGCTGCGCAAAAGGATACGGACCTTTTCGGCCAGCGCCTTCATCTGCATGCGTTTCAGCCCCAGCTCCAGCCCCACGGAGCGGGCCAGATCAAGCGTCTTGATCGCGCCGGCGCTGTCGCCATCGTTGAAACTGATGCGGGCCGATACCAGGTACCCCGCGAGCAGCTCGTCGGCGAAAGCGAAAGCGCGGGCGCGGGGCAGGTATCTGTCCACAAGGGATTTCGCCCGTGACAGCTCGTTGCGCTCATAGATCACCTCGGCCAGGGGCAGTGCGGCAAAGGCGGCGATCGCGGTATCCTCACCCGCGAAATCCAGCGCCTGCCCATAGCCGAATTCCAGCGCTTCGATGGCGGCATCATTGTCGCCCTTGGCGAACCATGTCTTTCCGACGATGGTTTTTTGCGAGATGAAGGCGAACTTGTGCTGAGACTGGCGCCCGATCGTACGGGCGCGGGCTTCGTTGCGTTCGAAATCCTGCAGCCTGAAACGCTCGCGCTGCGCCCGGATCTGCTGACCGTAGACCGAGCAGGCAAGAAAGGTATGCTCTTCGTCGAACTGCTTCATCAGGGTTTCGGCGATCTCGTCAACGGTCAGAAAATCGTCCGTGGCGCCGGCCAGCATCATGCGGCGGTGCTGCGCAAGAAAGCGCAACTCGGCCTCGGCTTCGGGGCAAAGCCCCTCGGCGGCCTGGTTCGCGATGCACTCTTCCGCCTGGACGATCAGCCGCCGGGCCTTGTCGAAATTCAGGTTGCGCAGCTCCATCCAGGCAATCGCAAGCTGTATGCGCGGGTGGCCGGCAATGGTTGCCTTGTCCAATGCCTTTGCCAGCTCGAACACATACAGGATCTTGCCTTCGTAGATCAGCTTTTCGCAGGAATCATCCAGCAACTGGGCCAGCCAGGCCTGCTCGCCGGACCGGACGGCGTGATCCAGCGCCTCCACCATCAGGCCGATCCTGTGATAGCTGCGGCTGGCCATGATGTGGCTCTGGGCGATCCTGTCGGGGTCGATGTCGGTCAGGCGGCGCAGGAGGAACTCGGCGAAAAGGCCGTGGTAACGATACCACATGCGCTCTTCGTCCAGGCTGATCAGGAACAGCCCGGCAGCCTCGATCCGGTCGAGCATCTCGCGCGCGTCGGTGCCGCCCGTCATGGCGTTGCACAGGTCGGGCGTGAACCGCTCCAGCAGGCAGGTCGCCAGAAGGAAATCGCGAACATCGGCGGGTTGCGCGCCGAATATGTCTTCGGCGAAAAAGTCGGCGACGATGCTGTTGCTGCCGGAAAGCGACACGTCCAGTATCGCCCCTTTCTGGTTGCGCACCATGTTCATGGTTGCCAGCCGCAGGCCGGCGGCCCAGCCTTCGGTCTGGTCTACCAGGGCCGGGGCATCCTCGGCGCAAAGCCCATCCACGCTGGACGCCTTCAACAGCTCACAGGTTTCCTCGGCGGTGAATTTGAGCGCATCCATCCCGATCTCGCTCAACTCTCCCTGCGCGCGCAGCCGCGCCAGCGCCAGATTCGGCGCCTCGCGCGATGCCACAACGATATGCGTGTTCGCCGGGATCCGGGTCAGAAACCGCTGAAACACCCGCAGATCCTCGGGCTGCAAAAGATGCGCGTCATCCATGAAGAGCGTCACGTCGCGCTCCAGCTCCGTGAGGCAATCGGCACAGGTCACCAGCTGCTCCTCGGTGGTGACGAAACTCTTGCCCTGACCGCGTTCGTTCAGGGCATGTTGAAACTCGGGCACGTTATGTGCAAGGCTCGCCGTGATCTGGGTCATGATGTCACTCAGATACCGGTCGAGAGACAGCCAGGCCGTTCTTTCGCCCCGTTCGCTCAGCGACATCCGCCATTGCTGGAGCAGGGTGGTCTTTCCATACCCCGCGGGAGCGCGCACCAGAGACATGCGTTTCCGGCCCGGCATAGGCAGGTTTTGGATCAAGCGGGGCCGCGGCACGATGCCGGAGCCCAGACGTGGTGGCAACAAAGCCGTCTTTACGACAGTCATATTATCTCCTCCCATGGCACCACCGGCTCCCATCCGGCGATGATCTTTTTTGTATCTTATTATATATTTTTTACAAGACGCGTACACACCCCGCCTTGCAACACTGTTGGTCCGAGCCTGATCGCCCTTTTGTTCTATGGCCTTGGCAAAGCCGGTTGCGATCGGACACCTGACTTGCTTTCCTACCGTGAGACAGGTGTCGAAGCGAGGAGAAGTTCCTAGCCTGACAATATACCGGCTTGACAGGTGCGCGTTCCGTGCAAGATGCCAGTGGCAGTAACGCAGGCGCCGATTTTTACTGACGGGAGAGACGTTTGGCAGTCGTTAAGAAACATTCAGACGCGGATGCTGCCGTCGTATCGGGCCATATCAACGTACCTGACGGGTTCCGGCTTGCCGTGGATCTTGCCGGAAATCCCTGGCAGCACCGCGTGCTTTTTCTGCACGGGGGCGGACAAAGCCGGCGCTCGTGGCACCGGGCGATCCGCAATATGGTCGGCAACGGGTTTTCGGTTTTATCTTATGATCTGCGCGGACATGGCGACAGTGATTGGGCCCCGGACGGCGATTATTCGCTCGATGCCCATGTGCGTGATCTGACAGCCATCATCGAATCACTGCCCTCGCGCCCCAGCATCGTGGGCGCCGCGTTCGGCGGCCGGGTCGCGCTGGAGGCCACCGCCGCGCTGGGGCCCGATCTTGTGCGAAATCTGGTGCTCGTGGATCTGGCCCCGCGGCTCGATCCGGCCGGCATAGAGCGCGTCAGATCCTTTTTCCGGGTAAGCCGGGATGGGTTCGACAGCATCGAACAGGCCGGTGCGGCACTGGATCAATATGCCGAGCGCAGTATGACGCGGAATTTCTTCAAGCTGCGCGGCCTGCTTCGGATCGGGCCGGATCAGCGGTTCTACTGGCGCTGGGATCCCCGGGTCGGGTCGGACGGGTTTTTCACCCCGCCCGATCTCGAGGCGCGGCTTTCGGAATCGGCGGCCCGGCTGGCTGTGCCGACGCTGCTGGTGCGTGGCACCGAGAGCGATCTGGTCACGGATCAGAGCGTCGCGCATTTCCGTGAATGTCAGCCCGCGGCCGAGGTTGTCAGCATTCCGGGCAGCGGACATCTGATGAAGGCGCAGGATCTGAATGTCTATTGCGCGGCGACCCTGGCGTTCCTGAAAGCAAACACCGGCAGGTGATACGCGGCCTATCGGCAGGCAGGTGTGCCGTGGCGAGCACCGGGTTAGATGCGATGCCGCACCCTCGCGGAACTTCGTTTTCTGCGGCTGACGTGAACCCAATGCAGGAGCCCACATGACAATACCGGATCTTCCAGATGTCGCCGGCTATTCGCTCGACGGTGAAACATACACGATCGAGAGTGACGAAAACCGGGCCTTGTGCGAATCCCTGGGCGTTGCCCCCGACCCCGAGGGAAAGGCACATCCGATCTATTATTACATCGCCACTCAGGTCGCGATGGGCGAAACCGTCGCCGGCCTGTGCAACGTCTGCGCCTTCGACATCGAGGACGGCCCGATGATGGGCGGCAGCAACCCATCGTTCAACGCGCCGCTCATGGTGGACGAGCCCTATCAGGTGCGCGGCCAGATCGACAGCATCGTGCGCAAGGAAAGCCGGAAGCTGGGGATCATGGATATCATGACCTACACGCTGCATCTTGACCGGCTGAACGGCGAACGCATGTGCTCGGCCACGAATTCCTGGATCTTTCCGCGGGGGCAAAAGAATGAAGATTGAAACCGGCGCCGAACTGCCCGCGTATCGTATCGAAAGCGTAAGCCCCGAAACGATGAAGGTCTGGGCCCCGATCCTGCGCGATCCCAACCCGATTCACCTGGACCGCGAGGTCGTGAAGGCCAAGGGCCTGGGCGAACGGCTGATCAATCAGGGCCCGATCAACGTGGCCTATGTGATGGATATGCTGATGCGCAATTTCCCGCAGGGCCGGATCGTTTCGATGACCAACCGCTTTGTGGACAATGTCTATGAAGACGATGCGGTCGAAGCCACGGCGACGATCACCGGCGTCGAGAAGGCCGGGGATGAAACCCGTGTCTCGTGCGATTTCGCGCTGAAGGCCGATGAACGCAGCGTGGTCATTTCCGGCACGGCCGTGGTGGCGGTGCCCAACACCTGAACATGGTGAAGCGGGCCCTGCGTTCCGGCAGGGCCCGCCCAAAGCCTAGGAGGCCGCCAGCGCGGCTTTCAGGGCATCCCGGAAACTGACGGGCGGACGGCCTGTCAGTTTCTCGACATCCCCGGTGACGATGTCGAACCCACCCATGGCAAAGCCCTGCTGGATCGCCACGACGGCGTTGACGATATCCTGAGGCAACCCGGCCTGCGCCAGCCCGCCGCGCAGATGTTCTTCGGGGATGGCCATGAAGGCGACCGGCTGGCCAAGCACCTCTGAAATGATCGCGGCACGCTCTTCTCCGCTCAGGCTTTCGGGGCCCGTGGCGGCATAGATCGCCCCGTCATGCCCGTCGCTTGTCAGGATACCGGCGGCGGCGGCCGCGACATCGTCGCGCGACACGAAGGCCACCTTGTTTTCCGCAAGCCCGGTCAGCGGCACGCCCGCGGCGGCCGACATCCTGGCCTCGTCCGCCAGGGCTTCGGTGTAGTAGTTCATGCGCAGGATCGTCCATTTCGGGGCGGTCTGCATCAGCCGTTGTTCAGACGCGAAATAGGGCGCCCAGATGTGGGGCTCGGGCATCTTGCGCGTGCCGGTGCCCGAGATCAGCACGATATGGCCCACCCCGGCGGCGACGGCCGCGTCGATTGCGGCGACGTTCTGGCGGGCGCGCACGCCCTCGCGCACATCGGCGCTGGGGATCAGCACAAGCGCGTCCAGACCGGCATAGGCGTCGGACAGGCTTTCGGACTTGTCATAGTCGCCGAAACGGCCCTGCGCCGGGGCGGCCACGTTTTCGGGGGTGCGCGAAACGCCGATGATCTCGGCCCCTTCGGCGCGGGTGAAAAGTTCGGAAAGCAGGGTTCCGCCAAGATGGCCGCTTGCGCCGCTGACACCGATTTTCATGGGATGTTCCTTTTCATGAAGATAACAATTTGTTCGTAACGATTACATCGTTATTGCCTTTGCCGCACAAGAACGCACAAGAATGTGCGTATCGCCCCCGAACCGACTACGGAGAGACCATGGCCCAGACCACGCCGCAGAACGGCCCCGCCGATGAAGCCGAAACCGACTGCCGGGCCCTGGGCCGGGTGCTTGAGCGGATCGGCAACAAGTGGACGGTGATGGTGGTCGGCGTGCTGTCGCAGGGGCCGATGCGGTTCAACGCGATCATGCGCACCGTGGGTGGCGTGTCGCACCGGATGCTGACCCTGACCCTGCGCGGGCTGGAGCGGGACGGCCTGGTGACGCGCACGGTCTATCCGACCGTGCCGCCCAAGGTGGAATATGCGCTGACCGAAACCGGCCAGTCCCTGATCGTGCCGCTGAGCGCGCTGGCCCGCTGGGCAGAGCAGAACCGCCCCCGGATCACGGCGGCTCAGGCGCATTATGACGCCGCGCAGGAAAGGTGAGCCGGGGCACGTCACGGCGGCCCCGGGTCAGCTTGCCGCGATATCCATGACCAGCTTGGCGGTGCCTTCGGGGTCGCCCACCAGCAGCGCGTGATCGCCCGGATGGCTGTGCATGGTCCAGCCCAGCTCTTTGGCGCGGGCGTGCATGGGCACCATCATCGTGTGCTCGGCGGCGATGTAGTCGACCGGAACGCTCAGGGCCTCGGCGCCAACCTCGACCGGGCAGACGGTACAGCGCAGCGGCATGTCCGACAGGTGATCCAGCAGCCATTCCTGACGCTCGGCCGGCATCATGAAAGGGTGTTCCTTGGCCATGCCGCGCTGCATCTCGTGCACGCCCGATCCGATGGGGCCGTCGCCCCCGGCCAGCATGGTATCCAGCTTTTCGACCTCGTCCGGGGCCATGCCCAGCAGGGCATTGATCCGCTCGCCGCTGTTGGCGACGATTGCATCCAGATAGATCACGCGCTTGATGCGGTCGGGCTGGGCCTTGACCACACCGGGGGCGACCGTGCCGGAATAGCTGTGCGCGACCAGAACGACGTCTTTCAGGTCTTCGGCCTCAAGCAGGTTGGCGATGTCCTGCACATGCACCGCGTTGGTGATGTCGCGGCTCATCAGGTGCACGTGTTCGGCAAAGCCGGTAAAGCTGGGGGTGAAAACCTCATGGCCCTCGGCGCGCAGTAACTCGCGCACATATTTCCAGGTCCAGCCGCCCATGCCGCCGCCATGCATCAATACGAATGTGGTCATTCTTGCCTCTCCTGATCTGCGGACCCGTCCCCCTGGGGCCGGATCGCGGCAAAGGCTTCGGCGGATCGCGCCTGCCCTGTGCCAAGGTCTCTTCCCGCGTTTTGCGGATCATGCGACGGGCAGGGCGCTGCTTGCCCGCGCGCGGATACCATTGCGTCTATCCGGCGCGCTCTCTCCTGTCGCCCGATAGGCGCGGGCGAAAAAGGGGCTGTTGAAGGGGCCGGGGGCGCGTTTTCGCTCGGCCGGGGGAAAATGGCATTCCGATGGATAGGTGCCAGACGGGCCGCCGGGGCGTCTGTTTCGGGTACCGCCGAGTCGCCGCGCGCCGGTCATGGCGCACCGCGACAGGCGAAACGAACAAACCAAGGGAGATGAGAATGGCACAACTTGACGGCAAAGTGGCGATCGTAACCGGCGGCGGATCGGGCATCGGGGCGGCGGCGGCGCTGCTGATGGCGCAGCGGGGTGCCAAGGTCGCCGTTGTCGGGCGCCGGGTCGAAAGCCTGGAAAATACCGTGGCTGCCATCACCGGGGCAGGGGGCGAGGCGCTGGCCGTGCCCGCCGATCTTGAGCAGGAAGAGACGGTGGCCACCATGGCCGCGACAGTGGCCGAGAAATTCGGCAAGATCGACGTGCTGGCATCCAACGCGGCGATGACCGATCCGGGGTTCATGGCGCAGGATGCGATGATCACCGATATGGAGGCCGCGATCTGGGACAAGACCATGGCGGTGAACCTGCGCGGCGCGATGTACTGCTGCAAGCACGTGATCCCGCACATGATCAAGGCCGGTGGCGGCTCGATCGTCTTTTCCAGCTCGGGCAAGGGGTTGCAGGGCGACCTGACCAACCCGGCCTATGGCACGTCGAAGGCCGGTCTGAACAACCTGATGCGCTATATCGCGACGCAATACGGCAAGCAGGGCATCCGTGCCAACGCCGCCGTGATCGGCCTTGTGATGACCGAGGCGCTGAAGGTCGGTATGCCCGAAGAGGCGCGCAAGATGATCGAGGAACACCACCTGACCCCCTTCATCGGCACACCCGAACAGGTGGCCGAGGTCATTGCCTTCCTGGCGTCGGACGCGGCAGGGTTCGTCACCGGCGCGGCCGTGCCCGTGGATGGCGGGTTCACCGCGCATTCGCCGATCTTCGCGGATATGATGCGGATGTTCGCCGCAGGCCAGCCCGAGGGCTGAACGAAGAAGGGGCGGATCACTGGTCCGCCCCTTTTCCATTCGATATTGCTTGCCGTCAGAAGGTGAAACCAATTGCCGCGATAAAGCCGTGATCGACGTCGATGCGATTTTCGACATAGGCGTCCGTCACCACCTTGAACGACGCGGACATGCGCTTTTTCGGGAAACTGCGCGTGAACACGATGCCGGGCTGCACAAGCGTGAACTTGTTGCCGTTCTGGAACGAGGCTTTGACGAGCGGGTTTTCGGAATCATCGTCGGTGATCTGCTTCGCCACGGTCAGGCTTGGACCGATCTGCCAATTGCCGAACCGCTGGGAAACCGATGCGTCCAGACCGATGACATCGCCACTCTGATATCCGGTGTCGTCGTTCTTGGTCGAGATGTTGTAGGAGAGACGCGCGCTGAACTCGGTGCCATCCGCCCACCAGGGTCCGGTCTGATAGGTCATATCCATATGCGGGATAATAATCGTCGTGTTGCTGCTGGTCTGCGATTTCCGTCCCACCTTGTAGTTGCCGGTGGGCAGGTTGAACGCAACACCGGCAGAGATGCTCAGGCCATAGCGCATGGTCCACGTGCTCGGGTCGGGCGACGGCGGTTTTGCCCCTGCGAGCCCGAGGTATTTGCCCCAGAAGATCGGCTCGAAATAGGAATCGTGGAAAGCGAACGTGCTGTCGCCCGAACCATTAGTCGAGAGCTCGTTGTTGGAGAAAGACGAAGACCAGATCGACGCCCAGCGACCACCAAAAAGCTCTCGGTCCCAGACCTTGATGAGGGAGAAGTTGTAAAGCGTGACCGTTAGGTCGAAGTCGTCCACATAGGGGCTGGGTTCATCATCAAGACCGGATAGTTGCGGCGCACTGACCGTCACATATCGCAACCGGCCATAGGTGCCGGGCGGCGGAATAAGCGAGGCGCGTTGGTCTACACCGCCGATGGGGCCGTAAAACTGCCCGCCTTCGGTTGCGTGAACGATCTGACCGGTTCCCGCGATCAGAGCGCAAGATAGCGCGGCTGCCAATTTTATTGCTGTCTTCAACTTCTCTCTCCTCCCAGTGAGATGGTTATGGGTATTCTCCCATCCCGCGAAGTATGACGCGCAGTGCGACGGCCTGAACCTTTCGAAAGGTAGGTGGAGGGTAGGTGAAAGTATTTATTTGTGATTGTTTACATGTGTTTAGGTAAGAATCACATGTCCGTGGCGCGCGGGGCGCACCACGGTTGACAGGCTCGATACTGGTTCACTGTTCCGCGCGGCGGATCAGAAGGCGACGTTTGCACGCCCCTTGGTTTCGAGCATCGCGCGCGCCTCGTCCGGCGTTGCGATCTCGAGCGACAGTTCTTCCAGGATATGGCGGATCTTCGCGACCTGCTGGCCATTGCTTTCGGCCAGCTTGCCCTTGGACAGGTACAGGCTGTCCTCCAGCCCGACCCGCACGTTGCCGCCCAGAATCGCGCCCATCGTCACCATCGAGGTCTGGAACCGCCCGGCGGCGAGCACCGACAGCAGGTAGTCCTCGCCGAACAGCCGGTCGGCGGTGGCCTTCATGTGCATCAGATGCTCGGGCTCGGGCTGCAGGCCGCCCAGGATGCCAAAGATGCTCTGCACAAAGAACGGGGCCTTCACCAGCCCGCGGTCGGCCATATGCGCCAGGTTATAAAGATGGCCGACGTCATAGCACTCGAACTCGAATTTGGTGCCCAGGTCGCCCAGCTCTTTCATGCCCCATTCGATCTGGGCAAAGGTGTTGGACAGGATGAAATCCTCGGTCCGTTCCAGATAGGGCTTTTCCCAGTCGTACTTGAATTCCGGAAAGCGCTTGGCGGCGCCCGAGATGTTGAAGTTGATCGACCCCATGTTCATCGAGGCCAGCTCGGGCGCGGCCCATTTCGCGGCGGCGAACCGATCTTCCAGCGACATGCCAAGCCCGCCGCCGGTGGTGATGTTCACGATCGCATCGGTGCGCTCGGCGATCGAGGGCAGGAACCGCTGATACCCTTCGGGGGTGGCCAGCGGCTC
>CEQG01147994.1_pt1 | contig 22927 bp, 24 predicted proteins | sample 350301 | NCBI WGS metagenome assembly CEQG01 (sample SAMEA2621242, study PRJEB7988) | marine metagenome | isolation source: saline water (ENVO:00002010), including | reverse complement strand
AGCCGTTACAGGGGTAAGTAAAGCTTATGCAACTAAAACGGGCAGTGCAGGCGATATCAACCTGATGCTGATTGCTATGCTGCGCTCGGCAGGCCTAAATGCAAACCCTGTTCTTTTAAGCACAAGGGATAACGGGCAGGTTTCTTTTATAAACAGAGATGAATTTAATTATGTTATTGCCGCTGTAGAGTCTCAGGGCGGTCTTATTTATCTTGATGCTACCGATAAAAACTCTAAACCGGGGCTTTTGCCGGTAAGGGCACTTAACGGCACAGGCAGGCTTATAAAAGATAACTACTCATCAGAAGAAGTAAACCTTGCACCGTCGGTAAATTCTAAGGAATTAGTAGTTGTTATGGGTACTATACAGGCAGATGGCTCTGTAAAAGGACAAGTCAGGGATCAGCGATTTGATTATAAAGCCTTTTTATTCAATGAAAAAACAGATGGGCAGGATACATATAAAAATGTAAATATAAGCGACTATAATACTGTAAAGGCAGATGATTATACAAAACCACTCACACAGTCTTATAATTTTTCAACCAATAATGCTGTGGAGATAATTGGCGGAAAGATGTATGTATCGCCAATGTTGTTCTTTGCCCAGACAGAGAATCCGTTTAAATCGGAATCGCGAAATTATCCTATTGATTTTATTTACCCGGCGCAGGAAAGGTACACCATTAGCCTTACCCTTCCTGACGGCTATGCGATAGAGTCATTGCCGGAGCCTGTTCAGATGGAAATGCCGGCAAATATCGGCAGCTTCAGGTTTAGTGCTGCCGGCAATAATAACCAGGTACAGATTGTAGTAACCAAAGAAATGAACAGTGCTATGGTAGGCCCGGAGTATTATGCAGGGCTGAAAGCGTTCTTTGCCGATATGGTTAAAAAACAAAACGAAAAGATAGTACTGAAAAGGATATAATTATGGATATAAAAAATGCCCAGCTGGATGTAGATAACTGGATAAAAGAGCATGGGGTACGTTATTTTAACGAGCTTACTAACATGGCCCAGCTTACCGAAGAAGTAGGAGAAGTAGCCCGTATTATTGCGCGTCGTTATGGCGAGCAAAGTGAAAAAGAAAGCGACAAGAATAAAGATCTTGGCGAAGAGCTTGCTGATGTGGTTTTTGTGGTGCTGTGCCTTGCTAACCAGACGGGGGTAAACCTGCAGGAAGCTTTTGATAAAAAAATGGCGCTTAAAAGCAAACGCGACCACGACAGGCACCGTAATAACGAAAAGCTTAAGTAGTTTTGTATCTTTATAGGTAATAAACTGCTTTTGTTATGAAAAAATGGATGGCGAACAGTATTGCGGGTATAATGGTATATGCACCAATAGGCTGGCTTACAACATTGTTTATGGATGTGGAGACTGCTGCTAAAGTAAGGTATATCCTGTTTTTTACCATTACTATGACGCTTGCCGATATTTTTATTTTTCAGCCGTTGCGTAAAAAGTTGGAGGTAAAAAAAGCTGCTAAAAAAGGTAATACATAGCAATAAAACTATGGATGTTTTTTTGCCAAAAATAAATTCGGTAACTCCTGCGCATATAACAATTACAGGCAGCAAGAGCGAGAGCAACCGTCTGCTGCTTCTACAGGCACTTTTCCCCTATATAATTGTTGACAATATTTCCGATTCTGATGATAGCGCTGTGATGCAAAAGGCATTACAAACTAATGCATCATTGATAGATGTTCACCATGCCGGTACGGCGATGCGGTTCTTAACGGCTTACTTTGCCATTCAGGAAGGCAGGGAAGTTGTCTTAACGGGTTCGCAGCGAATGAAAGAACGCCCAATAGGCGTTTTAGTAGCCGCACTGCGGACTTTGGGAGCCGACATATCATACGAAGAAAATGAAGGTTATCCGCCATTGCGTATAAAAGGCAAAAAACTTACCGGAGGCGAGGTAGCAATAGATGCCAATATAAGCAGCCAGTACATTACTGCCCTAATGCTGATAGGTGCACGCCTTGAAAACGGGCTTACAATTATACTTAAAGGCGAAGTGACCTCAAGACCCTATATCGAGATGACTGCCGCGCTGTTAAAGCAACTTAATATAAATAGTACGGTTACAGATAATAAAATCATCATTCCTAATAAATCTTTGGCTTTTAATCTGGAAACGGTTGTTCTTGTGGAGAGCGATTGGAGCTCGGCATCCTATTATTACAGTATAGTAGCCTTATCTAAACCCGGTACTGAAATCTCGCTTTCATCATTTGCAGAAGAAAGCAACCAGGGAGACAGCGCCCTTGCCGAAATCTATAAACAGTTTGGTGTTTCCACAACATTTACGGGCGATACAATTATACTGACAAAGGGCAACTTTAAACATGAAACTTTAAACCTGCAACTGAACAATACCCCCGACATTGCCCAGACTATTGCTGTAACCTGTTTTGGCTTGGGTAAAGGTTGCACCCTTACAGGTTTACACACCCTTAAAATTAAGGAAACTGACAGGCTTGCAGCACTTAAAACCGAACTTGAAAAATTTGGTGCAGATATACAGGTAACTAATGACAGCTTAACGCTGAAACCTTTTAACTGGAATAAAAACAGTATGGCTGTAGTGTCTGTTGAAACGTATAATGACCACCGCATGGTAATGGCTTTTGCACCACTTGCTTTAAAAACCGGGCACATTATTAAAGATGCAGGGGTGGTATCTAAATCCTATCCAACATTTTGGGATGATATGGCTAAGGTGGGGTTTATGATAAAAGAACAATAGTTTTACGCAAAAGATAATTCCTGTAATATTTATAGCAGAAATATATTGCAAAACACTTGACAACGCCTGTTTTGCAGTAGTATATTTGCACCTCACAAAAATTAGGTGCCACAGCACTGAAAATTAAAGCTGAACAAATGAAATTATCAAACTTCAATTTTAACCTTCCTAAAGAATTATTAGCCGAGTTTCCTGCAGAAAACAGGGATGAATCGCGCCTTATGGTGGTTGACAGGAAAACCAAAACCATAGAGCATAAGCTTTTTAAAGATATACTGGATTATTTTGACGAAGGCGATGTAATGGTACTCAACAATACTAAGGTTTTTCCTGCGCGCTTGTATGGTAATAAAGAAAAGACCGGTGCAAGGATTGAGGTTTTCCTGTTAAGGGAACTTAATTCTGAGCAGCGTTTGTGGGATGTGCTTGTAGATCCTGCCCGTAAAATAAGGATAGGCAATAAGCTTTATTTTGGTGATGATGATTCGCTTGTAGCAGAAGTTATAGATAATACTACGAGCCGCGGGCGTACGCTGCGTTTTCTTTATGACGGTTCGTATGAAGAGTTCAGGAACAAATTAAAAGAACTGGGAGAAACCCCAATACCTAAATATATAAACCGCGAGGTGGTGCCGGAAGATGCTGAGCGTTACCAGACAATTTATGCAAAAGAAGAGGGTGCGGTTGCCGCGCCTACTGCCGGGCTTCACTTTAGCAAGCACCTGCTGAAAAGGCTTGAAATTAAAGGTATAGACTTTGCCGAGATAACCCTGCATGTTGGTCTTGGTACTTTTAACCCTGTAGAGGTGGAAGATCTTTCTAAGCACAAAATGGACAGTGAGGAGCTTATCATTACCCAACAGGCTTGCGACATTGTGAACAAGGCTAAGATGAGCAGGAAAAAAGTATGTGCAGTGGGTACTACCAGCATGCGTGCAATGGAAAGCTCTGTATCGTCTCAGAAAACACTTAACCCGTATGTGGGATGGACAAATAAGTTTATTTTCCCTCCATACGATTTTAGCGTGGCAGACTGCATGATAACCAACTTCCACACACCAAAGTCAACCCTGCTGATGATGATATCTGCTTTTATGGGCCATGATTTAATGAAGAAAGCTTATGAAGAAGCAGTGAAAGAAGAATACCGTTTCTACACCTATGGTGATGCAATGCTTATTTTATAATGCAATCAGTATAATTCATAACAAAATCCTGCCTTTGTGCAGGATTTTTTATTTTATTCCTTTTTTTATTTGTTTTATTTTTACAACCCAACAACAAACAGCAAAAAATGGAATTTCAGAATACACGTGAATTTGCCCGCCAGCTTGATGCTAAAGATAAGCTGGCAAAATACAGGGACGAATTTATTTTTCCGCATGTAAACGGCAAACAGGTTATATACTTTACAGGAAACTCGCTGGGGCTACAGCCAAAACGCACCAAAGCCTATGTGGATGAGGTAATGGACGACTGGGCAAAGCTGGCGGTAGAAGGCCATTTTTATGCCGATAAACCATGGTGGGATTATCATGAGCGTTTTCAGGAGCCGCTGAGTAAAGTAGTGGGGGCACTGCCGGGCGAGGTAACGGTAATGAACACCCTTACGGTAAACCTGCACCTGCTTATGGTTACATTTTACAGGCCAACGCCTAAGCGTTTCAAAATAATTTGTGAGGAGAAAGCATTCCCAAGCGACCAGTACATGATACGCAGCCAGGTTCGTTTTCATGGCTATGAGCCTGAAAATGCTATTGTGGAAATTAAGAGGCGCGAGGGCGAGCATAACATTCGCCTTGAAGATGTGCTTGATAAAATTAAAGAAGTAGGTGACGAGTTGGCTCTGGTGCTTATTGGTGGTGTAAACTATTATACAGGCCAGGTTTTCGATATGGAGACCATAACAAAAGCCGGGCAGGATGCCGGTGCTTACGTGGGTTGGGACCTTGCACACGCTGCGGGTAACGTTCACCTTGACCTGCACAACTGGAATGTTGATTTTGCAGCATGGTGCAGTTATAAGTATATGAATTCAGGCCCGGGAAATGCATCCGGTGCTTTTGTACACGAAATGCACCATAACGACCTCGACCTGCCGCGCTTTGCAGGCTGGTGGGGACATAACAAAGAGCGCCGCTTTTTAATGGAACCCGAGTTTGACCCGGTTCGCGGTGCCAATGGTTGGCAGGTAAGTAACCTTCCGGTGCTTTCGCTTGCGCCATACCTTGCTTCTGTAGAGATGTTTGATGAGGTGGGCATGCCTGCTCTTATACAAAAACGCGACTGCATAACATCATACCTTGAGTTTATACTACACGAAATTGATAAAGAGGTCGACAGTTCTTTTGAAATTATAACCCCTTCTGACCCTAAAGAACGGGCGTGCCAGCTATCGGTTTTCCTGCATGGCGAGGGCAGGTCGTTGTTTGACTACCTGATGAAGAACGGCGTAATAACCGACTGGCGTGAGCCTAATGTTATTCGCCTGGCGCCTGTACCATTTTACTCTTCATACGAAGATATGTATGAATTCGGGCAAATATTAAAACAAGGTATTTTATCGCATTAATATAAAGGGCTGTTTCAAAAGTGCTTTTACCAGCATTTTGTCATTCCGATGATAGGAGGAATCTTAACTAAATCGATCATTTAAGATTCTTCACATCGCTATCGCTTCGTTCAGAATGACACTTTTGAGACAGCCCCTTTCTATTTAAAGCGCATTCAGGATGTTCCTGATCTGCCTGTTGTGTCTTTGCGTGTGATATACAGCAAAATGCAGCAGCTCAAGTTTTGTATAACCTTTAAGAGGATTGTCATCCTCTGTTTCAGGTATTTCGTCAAGCTGTGCGTTTCTTAGCACCTCAACTGTTTGGCTCCTGATGCTTTCAGTGCCTGTAATAAGTTCCTTTTTATTGTATTGTTTATCTTCCGGTACAATAAAATCGGGCGAATTCATTTTCAGGTCAAAGTCTAAAAGCATTTCTTTTAGTTCAGAGGCCTTCTCATCGGCCTCACGATTGGCTTTAGGGGCTTCAGTACTAAACATTTCCGCCATACCGTTACCTGCTTTTATGAGATGCCTTGCAGTTTGTGCCGCTGTCCAGCTACCTTTAAAAGGCACTTTATTTATATCACTTTCGTTTGCAGAACTGATTAACGAAATTGTTTCCTGCATAGCTTTGTCCAGTTCAGTAGCTATATTCTTATCCATGATTTTTTGATTGATATGATGATTAAACTCCTGCCTTTTACTCCTGTACCAGGCTTAGTATATTGCCCGAAGGATCTTTAAACCATGCCACTAATGGCCCCTCACCCCTGAAGATGTTGTCTTCATCGGTTTTAATGTTCCCGTTATCATAACTTTCAAAGACAACACCTTTATTTTTTAAAGAAGCTACAGCTTCCTCAATGTCATCCACAAGAAAATTAAATACGGTAAAATCAGCCGGGCGATGGTCTGGCTTTTGATAGATTATAAACGGTACGCTGCCATTCATCTCAAAATCGAGTACCATTCCGCCCATACCTTCGGTAGCTTTTAAACCGAGAACCCCTTCGTAAAACTGCCTTGTTTTCGCAATATCATCAGTAGAAAAACTACTGAACGCCTTACAGTCCTGTAACATCTTTTTTTTAATTTTTAGTTGAACAAACAGCATTAATTATTGATAGGCTTCATTAAAGTTAACCATCCATTGTATGCCGAATTTATCGGTCAGCATCCCGAAATAATCACCCCAAAAAGCGTCAGCCATAGGCATTATGGCCTGTCCGCCTTCACTTAGCCCTGCATATACCCTGTCGGCTTCCTCTTTGCTTTCCACATTAATGCTAAGTGATATATTGGTTCCGGTTTTAGCCTGTTCCATATGCGGCGGCACATCGGTACCCATCAGTATGCTTTTACCCACAGCGAGGCTTATATGCATTATTTTGTCGCCAATATCATGTGTGTTAGCGTTACTATTTTCATCTACACAGCCATCCATAGGTACATCTGACGGCATATCCTTATAGCGCATTACTTGTGTAAATTCTCCGCCAAAAACGCTTTTGTAAAAGTTAAATACCTCTTCGGTATTGCCGTTAAAATTCAGATACGGATTCAGTTGTTTCATAGTACTTTTTTTAAATAGTTAATAAAGTGTTTACGATTTATTTTTTTTAGGTTTAAAAATGAGGTAATCTAAAGAGTATCTGCCGCTGCCAAGTATAAATACAGGTATGCATAATACAAGGAATATAAATGCGGGCATCTTTGCCTGGAATTCATCCTGGCCATGAGCTATGAAATAAGCCACTATCATAGTTATAAAAACAGGTATAACTGACAGTCTTGTAACTAACCCGAGTAGTATCAGCAGCCCACAGAAAAATTCGGAGAAGATTACCAGGTGAAAAGAAAGCTCAGAACCTATGCCTATTATATCGCCGAATTGCGGCAATATTTCATTGTACATAGCAATTTTTCCGTAGCCGAAATAAACAAACATACCGCCAAAAAACAGCCGCAGTAAAAAGGAGGCGGCATCTGTACCCATAGATAAGGGAGAAAGTAATTTTTTCATAAATAAAAGGTTAATGGTTTTGAGCAAAAAAAATTACGATAATTCATTTATCAACCACTTAAACAAAGATATTTTAAACGTTTTCAGAATGAGGTTGTATAAAAAGTCAATCAGGAGGGGCATACAGGACAAAAATCTTTTATATTTGGAATTAAATCCACAGCTATGAAATTAGGTATAGTACTAAGCCGTAACCATAGGCTGCTAAGCGTTGCAGCAATGCTTGACGTATTTGATTCGGTAAACAGTTTTTATGAAGAAGACGGGCTTGAGAAACCTTTTGAAATAAAACTGCTTTGCAAAGATGAGGATGATGCTGTAAGCTATGGCAGCTATTCGGCGGTGAGCCCTGCAGAGGGAGATGTATATACTATACTTTTTATACCCGCTTTTAAAGATGATGCCATTGCCAATAATATCCAGGCTAATAAATCATGGATACCCTGGCTGCACAGCCAGTACCGGCAGGGGGCTGCAATAGCAAGTTACTGCACAGGTGCCTTTTTATTGGCGGCAACGGGACTTTTAAACGGACGCCCTGCCACCACACATATAAATGCATGGCCTGTTTTTTATAAACTGTTCCCTGAAGTGAAGGTACAGGCAGAGGCTGTTGTTACCGAAAAAGATAATATCTATACAAGTGGCGGCGCTACTAATAGTTTCCACCTGATGATGCTGTTGCTGGAAAAATACTGTAACCGCAGCGTGGCAGTGAGGGCTGCTAAGTTGTTTTCTGTTGATATGGACAGGAACCTGCAATTGTATTTCGGGACGTTCACCCACATTGAAGATCATGACGATGAGATCGTGCGCAGGGCACAGGAAGAAATCAAGAAAAATTACAGCACTGCTGCTACAATAGAAGAGATTATTACCGATGTGCCCGCAAGCCGCCGTAACCTGGTACGCCGCTTTAAGCAGGTTACAGGGCTAACACCTATAGAGTACCTCCAAAAAACACGTATAGAAGCCGCCAAGCAGCTTTTGGAGACATCTCGTTGCAGTATATTAGAAGTAATGCTGCAGTCCGGTTATAACGATTTAAAAACGTTCCGTTCGCTGTTTAAGAAAAACGTAGGGATGACACCTAAAATGTACCGCGATAAATTCAGCGGGCAAATGGTGTAGCTTATAATTTTTGCAGTATTTCTTTTAATGCATCACTTTTTACAAAACCTTTAAAAGTACCTTTTATTTCATAGCCTTCAGAGAGCAGTATCCACATTGGGTAGGCATTATCTGTACACCCCAGTGCTGTTGCCAGTTCATGACTGCCTTTGCCTTTCGCATTGGGTATAAAGCGGTAACTGTTATTGGCAAAGGTTATGGTTTCTGTTGTTTCCGCATCAAATGTGATGAAATATACTTTTGACGAAAGTAAATCCTTCAGTTCCTCATCACTTTCAATCTGCTTGTCCTGCATTTTGCAAATACTGCACCATACTGTTTCTATTTTTATAAGGATGTGCCGCGGCTCCTGTTGCATCTTTTCTGTGAGGGTGTCAAAACTAATCCTGTATTCCTGCCCGGGGGCAGCAGTACTTACTGTAAGTATTATAAGCAGAAGCAGCTTTTTCATAGTTAAAACAAATTATAGCGCATACCTACATACACCCTGCGGCCTTGTAGAGAAGCATAATTATAGCTTGGGTCAAACGTATAGCCATTCGGGTTATTAACAGGGTCATCGGTATATTTATCAAAAGGGTCAAACGGACGGATGATGGGGTCTTTAGGTACAAAATCAAAAATATTTTTCATACCTGTGTATATTTCAATACCGCTACTGAATTTTTTTGTAAACTGTATATTAGCTATTGCAAACCATGGTGAATATTCAGGGCGATAATCATTTGGCAATATAGGCAGGCGCATAGGGCCAAACCAGTTCCCGGTAACATCTATACTATAATCGTTTGGCAGGGTATAGGTAGCTATAAAATTACCCGACCATTTTGGCGCGTGCAGTTGCTGTATGCGTTGCAGGCTTCCGGCTTCGTTTTCCTCCTTCTGGAAAACATCCATCCATGTAACACCGGCCATTATTTTAAGCGGAAAGCTAAAGGTAGCATCCGCATTGACGGATATGCCCTGAGATATGGCATGCCCGCGCAGGTTATCATAAATAATTTTATCAGGGTCGGTGTCAAAATCGCCGACTATCTTATTGGTAAAGTAGGAGTAAAAACCAGTAAAATCTAAATTTAGCGCATAGTTTTCAGCGGGTATCTTTAAAACATAGTTCAGGTTTCCATTATAAGAGCGTTCGGGGTTAAGGGCTTCGGTAATTACTACTTCGCGTGCGCCGGTAAGCGCTGCATGGTCTTCCGTAAAAAGGTTAACCACCCTAAAGCCTGTACCAAAACTCGCCCTTACCGTATTGTTTGTGTTAGGGGAGAACTTATAAGCTACGCGTGGGGAGTGCACACCGCCATGGTTTTCATCATAGTCAAAGCGGTAACCGCCAAGCAATTTATGTTTTTCATTCAACTTCCATTCATCCTGCACAAAAAGGCCTGGCAACGGTGTTTCGGCGGGACGGTTGGCGGTGCCATCTGTTGATGCGGTTGCAGGTGTGTTGTCGTCATATTTAGTATAACGGAATGACGCCCCTACCAACAGCGAGTGCTTGTCGCCTAAAGTTTTGTCCCAGTAGGTTTGTACAAATGCAACCTGTTGCGTTGCCATATAGGGTGTGTTGCCATACCAGGAGTTTTGGTCATGCCAGTTATACGAAAACTGGGTGTAAATCTTTTCTGTTACAGGCAGTTCATATAGCCCAATCAGTTCTACCCGGCTGGTATAAATGCTTTCGCCATAAATACTGTCGCTGCCACGCCATTGCTTGTCCCATTGCATTTCGCCGCCCCAGCGGTCTTCATAAACATAACGTGCGGCAAGGCTTGCCGCGCGGTTGCCTTCCCTTCCAAATGCCCATTTATTGAATACGGATATACGGTTTTGAAGGGTAAGGTCGGTAAAGTTATCGCCGTTATTATCTATCCTGCTGTTATAGTTAAAGTAATTAATACCGAGCAATGAGGTAGCCTTACCTATATTAAACTTACCTGCGGCATCTACATTAAGCTCTCCCCAGCTTGTCAGGAAGCTGTCAGCACTAAAAACAGGAGCTTTATCCGGGTTTTTAGTAATAACGTTTATGGTGCCGCCCATAGCTTCAGAGCCGTATAAAGATGACGCAGGGCCTTTAACTACCTCAATACGGTCTACCATACTGTTAGGTATGCCGTTAAGCCCGTAAACTGTAGATAATGCGCTAACTATCGGCATGCCGTCAATCAAAATCAACGTGTATGGGCCTTCCATGCCATTAATATGGATATCGCCTGTATTACAAACATTACAATTAAGCTGCGGCTGCACACCGTTTACCATCCCTACAGCTTCAAACAAGGTAGCGGTTGGGTTCTTTTTAAACAGTTTTGCGGTAACTATTTCTACAGGTATAGGGCTTTCGCTGCGGCTTACCTCTTTCATTGTCCCTGTTATCACAACTTCATCAAGCGCCAGGTCGTCTTCTTGTAATGTAATGTTCAGTACAACTGGCTGAGGGCTGTTAACTGTTATCCTCTTTTTTTCTGTTTTGTAGCCTAAGAAGCTAAAGGTAATTTCATAATTGCCATAAGGCAGTTTGGTTATACTATAATTTCCGTTTTCATCTGTGGCTGTATATTCAGCTAATGTTGCTATACCCACAGTTACACCCGGAACAGAATTTCCCTGAGATGTTATAGTGCCGCTTACAGAACCTGTTTGTGCAAATAATGAATATGAAATAGTAAGTAAAACTAAAAGTATAATTCTTGACATTAAAAATAAATATTAGATTTACAAAATTATGAATTTAGTTTTGTCTAAAAATATTTTTAATGATTTTTTATTTTTTATAATTAAACAGCTTTTAAAATCACTGTTAATTAGTAACTGTTATATTGAAAATAACAGATATTAACTTAGATTTGCGTTTCGCATCATTTTTATTACGATCAATGAAACTTAAATATATAGTTTACACGCTTTTAATTGCCGGTATTGGCGCCCTTATATATTACCGAATTACGCAAAACCAGAAGAGTAAGGCTCCCGAAGGCGGGGGTGGCAAGCAGGCTATGGCAGTTAGTGGTGTGGTGGTAGAACCTGAACCGTTTACCAACATCCTTTCGCTTTCCGGTTCTATAGAAGCCAATGAGCAGGTAGAGATAAGAAGTGAGGTATCGGGTATAGCCGAAAAGATATATTTTGAGGAAGGCACTACTGTAAAGCAGGGACAGGTTCTTTTAAAGATTAATGATATAGAGCTAAGGGCACAGGCAGGAGAGGCGCGCACCAGGCAACAGCTTGCTTCAGAAAATGAAAGGCGTGCTAACCTGCTGTTAAAAAAGCAGGCCATAAGCCAGGAAGAATATGATATTGCAAGCGCTGACTTTAAGACCGCACAGGCACAAACCCAGCTTATAAATGCACAGATAGCAAAAACATCTTTAAGGGCACCGTTTTCCGGAACAATAGGGTTACGGAATATCTCTCCGGGAACCTATGTTACACCCGAAACCTTAATTGCAAGGCTGGTAAACAGCAGTAAAGTAAAAATTACCTTTTCTATACCCGAAAAGTATGCATCTGAAGTCAATCAGGGTGCAGAGGTTACTTTTACCGTTGCCGGAAGTAAAGAAGAATTTAAGGCCAAGATATATGCCTTAGAACCTGCTATTGAAGAAACCACAAGGACTTTGCGGGTGCGTGCCATAGCGGATAACAGCAAAGGCAGGCTTATACCGGGTACTTTTGCCAGTATCCGTTTGCCGCTCGAAACTATACAGGATGCCTTTTTAGTGCCGTCGCAGGCTATTGTACCTATTCAGGGCGGTAAAAAAGTATTTACATCGGTAAACGGCAAAGTAAAAGAAGTGGCTGTAGAAACAGGCGCACGTACTGAAAAAGATGTAGTGGTAACCGAAGGCCTTAAAGAAGGCGATACGGTAATAACCACAGGGATATTGTCATTAAAAAATGAAATGCCCGTAAAAGTATCGGTTAACACTAAAAAATAGCTATGAGTTTATCTACCTTAAGTATTAAACGGCCGGTACTTGCCATAGTTATGAATGTGGCTATTATCCTTTTCGGGATTATAGGCTATACCTTTCTTGGCGTACGCGAGTTTCCTTCAATAGATCCTGCACAAATTTCGGTTCGCACCAATTATACGGGTGCCAATGCCGATATTATAGAATCCCAGATAACAGAGCCGCTGGAAAAGGCTATCAACTCTATAGATGGTATCCGTACTATAACCTCGTCCAGCAATCAGGGCTCGAGCAGTATTAATATTGAATTCGAGCTTGAAAAAGATCTTGAAGAAGCCGCAAATGATGTGCGCGACAAGGTGTCTCAGGCCATAAGGCAGTTGCCTGAAGATATAGATGCGCCCCCTGTGGTATCTAAAGCGGATGCCGACTCTGAACCCATCATTGTAATGACAGTGCAGAGCGCGCAACGTACACCACTTGAAATTGGCGATTATGCTGAGAATGTTATTGCAGAAAGGCTGCAAACCATACCGGGAGTCAGTACCGTGCAGGTATGGGGAGAAAAAACCTATGCCATGAGGCTGTGGATAGACCCTCTTAAGCTGGCATCATACGGGCTTACAGTAGCAGAGGTGCGCGAAGCCCTTAATAACCAGAATGTAGAGCTGCCTACAGGAAAGTTAACGGGTAACAATACAGAGCTAACCGTTAAAACACTCGGCAACTTAAGCACCGAAGAAGAGTTTAATAATATTATTGTAAAGACTGAAGGCGAGCGCATCGTTACCTTTGGCGATGTAGGGCGTGCTTCGCTTGAAGCAGAGAACCTTGAAACCAAAATGACTAACAACGGCAAGGTACTGGTTGGGCTTGCCATAGTGCCCCAGCCGGGTACCAATTACCTTGAAATTGCCGACAGGTTTTATGAGCAGTATGAGCAAATGAAGAACGACCTGCCGCAGGATCTTGAACTTAATATTGCCATAGATAATACTGTTTTCATAGAAAAATCGGTGCATGAGGTTGCCGAAACTCTTTTGATTGCTATTATACTGGTAACGCTTATTATTTATGTTTTCTTCAGGGACTGGGCCATTGCGCTACGCCCGCTGTTAGATATACCCGTATCGCTTATAGCTACCTTTTTTATCATGTACATTTTTGGCTTCTCTATAAATGTGCTTACCCTTTTGGCAATTGTACTGGCAACGGGCCTTGTGGTAGATGACGGTATTGTGGTAACCGAAAACATCTTTAAAAAGGTAGAAGAAGGCATGTCGCCCATAGAGGCCGCCATAAAAGGCTCTAACGAGATATTTTTTGCAGTACTCTCTATATCCATTACGCTGGCGGCTGTTTTCCTTCCGGTTATTTTTCTGGAAGGTTTTGTGGGCAGGCTCTTCCGGGAGTTTGGGGTCGTCATCGCGGCGGCGGTACTCATATCGGCTTTTGTGTCGCTTTCGCTTACGCCAATGCTTAATGCTTACCTTATTAAAGGCGGCGGACATAAAAAGTCTAAGTTTTATGAAGCTACCGAAAAGTATTTTGTGCGTATGAATGGCAGTTATGCCCATTCGCTTAAAAGTTTCATGAAGAAAAAGTGGCTAAGCTTCCCTATACTTATAATTTGTATCGGGCTTATTGCCTTATTCTATACACTGCTTCCTAAAGAAACAGCTCCTTATGATGACAGGAGTTTTGTGGGGATGAACATAACTGCACCCGAAGGAGCATCTTATGAGTATATGGATAATTTTATGCAGGAGATAGAAGAATTGATTAAAGATTCTGTACCCGAGAAAAAGGTGAGCCTTGTTATCACATCGCCGGGATGGGGTTCGGCCTCTGTGAACAGCGGGCGTGTGCGTATTGCGCTTACAGAACCGGGAGAACGTGAACGTTCGCAGGATGAGATAGCACAGAAGTTAACGCAATGGACAAAGCAATATCCTGAAGCACGTACATCTGTATCGCAACAGCCAACTATTGCTGTTAACAGGCGTGGTGGCTTCCCGATACAATATATTATACAGGCACCCACATTCCAGAAACTGGAGGAAAAGCTGCCGCAGTTTATGGAGGTTGTAAATAATGACCCTACGTTTTCTATGACCGACCTTAACCTGAAGTTTAACAAGCCCGAGATAAATGTGACCATAGACAGGGAAAAAGCGCAAACATTGGGTGTATCGCTTATGGATGTGGCGCAGACATTGCAGCTTTCACTCAGCGGGCAGCGTTTCGGATATTTTATGATGAAGGGCAAGCAGTACCAGGTGATAGGCCAGTTTGAGGAAGAAGACCGCAATGCACCGCTTGACCTGACCTCTATTTTTGTAAAGAGCGATACTGGGCAACTGATACAAATGGATAACCTTGTTACCATAACCGAGCAAAGCAGCCCGCCGCAACTGTACCACCACAACAGGTTTATGTCGGCTACGGTATCTGCAGGGCTTGCACCGGGCATGAGTATCAATGATGGTATAGAAGCTATGGAAAGGGCAAAGGAAAAGGTGCTTGACGACAGTTTTACTACAGATTTGGGAGGCGAGTCGCGCGACTTTGTGGAGAGTAGTTCTAATACCCTTTTTGCATTCGGGTTGGCGTTACTGCTCATCTACCTGATACTGGCAGGCCAGTTTGAAAGTTTTATAGACCCGTTCATCATCATACTTACCGTTCCTATGGCAGTTGCCGGGGCACTGCTTTCGCTTTGGCTTTTCGGGCAGAGCTGGAATATCTTTAGCCAGATTGGTACCATCATGCTGATAGGGCTTGTAACCAAGAATGGTATCCTTATCGTAGAGTTCGCCAACCAGCTTCGCGAAGAAGGGAAATCAAAATATGATGCCATTGTAGAGGCGGCCGAGTCGCGCCTTCGCCCAATATTAATGACGAGCCTTGCGATTGCACTGGGTGCATTGCCTATTGCACTGTCGCTTGGGGCGGCTTCTACAAGCCGTATCGGTATGGGGGTGGTAATTGTGGGCGGAACCATATTCTCGCTGGTGCTTACGCTGTTTGTTATACCGGGTATTTATTACATGTGGTCGAGGCCGAAGAAGCACAGGCCTGAGTTTGATAATATAGATAAACTATAATTATTGTATGAGGAGCATTCTAATATACCTCTTTGCGTGCATTGGCTTTACTGCCGGTGCGCAGGAGCTTTTAACAGTAGAAGAAGCTGTTGCCATTGCACTTAAAAATAATTACGAAATAAGAATAGCGGCTAACGAACTTAAAATTGATGAGCAAAACGTCAGCCTTGCAAACGCAGGGCTATTACCCAGCCTTAGCGGGACTTTTACGCAGGATAACCAGATACAAAACTCTAGGCAGGTGAGGAGTGACGGCACCGTGCAGGAGCTGGATAATGCGCTTAACAACCGTATGGAGTATGGTATTAACCTGGGCTGGACAATTTTTGACGGTTTCGGCATGTTTGCCCGTTATGACCAGCTTAAAGAATTTGAAGATTTAGGTGAGACAGAGCTTAAGCTAACGGTGCTTAACCGTGTAAGTGATGTAATGACAACATATTTTGATATAGTACAGCAACAGCAGGTGCTAAAAGCGCTTGATACTGCTATTGTTATATCAAACGAAAGGGTAGAGACAGCACAGAACCGTTTTACTATTGGTAAGGCCGCCAAACTGGAAGTGCTTAATGCGCAGGTTGACCTAAATACTGACCAGACCAACTTTTTAAGGCAGAAAGAGCAGTACCAAAACACGAAGACCTATCTTAATGAACTAATGGCCCGTAAACTTGATACTGATTTTGTAGTTGCAGATTCAGTAATTATTGACGACAGGCTTAAGCTGGTTGACCTTATGTCGTTAGCAGACAGCCAAAACCCCGAAATAAAGATTGCCCTTATTAATAAGCGTATAGCCGAGCTTAACCTGAAACAGGTAAGGGCAAACCGCTATCCGCAGATTAATGTAAATACGGGCTATGTTATAACCGATGCTGAATCGAGCCTTGGCTTTGCGAGAGAGAACTATGGGCGCGGATTTAGCTATGGTGTTGGCGCTTCCATCAATATCTTTAACGGATTCCTTCAAAATCGCAACGAAAAGATTGCAAAGCTGCAAATAGATAATTCGCAGCTACAGATAGAGCAGCAAAAGCAAACGGTAAACTCACAGTTAATGACAGCTTTCCAGACCTATCTTACGAATTTAGAGCTCGTAGAGCTTGAAGCCCGCAATGTAGAAATAGCTGAAGAAAACCTTGACATTACCATGGCAAAATTCAGGATAGGTACTATAACCACGCTTGAGGTGCGCACGGCCCAGCTAAACTACATCAATGCAATGGCACGAAACAGTTCAGCACAGTTTCAGGCAAAAATGTCGGAAGTAAGACTTAAAGAGCTTGCCGGAAACATAGAACTGGAATAAAAAACAGCCTTAAGAATTACAGCTATTGCACCATGTATGTGTGCTGCTGTAATTCTTAAGGCTGTTTTTTTAGATATTAAATCTATCTTTTACACAGAAGCAATTTTCTTTAGGCTTGCTATGGTATCGGTAGGGTTATCACTTTTAAATACAAAATTACCGGCTACAAGTACATCTGCACCTGCCTCTGCGAGTTTAGCTGCATTTTTGTCAGATACACCGCCATCAATTTCTATAAGTGTATTAGCACCATTGCGTGTTATGATCTCTTTTAGCTGCCTTACTTTTTTATAGGTATTTTCTATAAAAGACTGCCCGCCAAAGCCTGGGTTAACACTCATCATGCAAACAAGGTCGGTGTCGTTAATTACATCTTCCAGCAGGTTTACATTGGTATGCGGATTTATCGCTATACCTGCTTTCATGCCTTCGGCTTTAATAGCCTGTAGTGTGCGGTGCAGGTGGGTGCAGGCTTCAAAATGTACACTCAAGTTTGTAGCGCCAAGCTCGGCAAACGTTTTTATATAACGGTCGGGCTCCACAATCATAAGATGCACATCAAGCGTTTTTTTGGCGTGGCGTGCAATGGCGTCAAGCACGGGCATCCCGAAAGATATGTTAGGCACGAACACCCCATCCATAATATCAATATGAAACCAGTCGGCCTCACTATTGTTAATCATTTGGATGTCGCGCTGCAGGTTGGCAAAATCTGCCGAAAGCACCGATGGTGCAATAAGGGTATTTTTCATTTGTATGCTGTGTTGTTGTATGGCTGCAAAGATAATGCGTATAATGCATTTTTACAGTTATAAAAAGAGGTAAAAAAGAAAAACTCCGGTAATCAGCCGGAGTTCAATCATCAATCAAAAAACGAACAGTTATTGAACTGTAAGTACTTTAAATATTTTAAGTATCAGGAGTTACATATTTACCGCGCCAAAATACAACATTTAGCTAAAATATAAAATTCCTGAAACAAAATTTTCGGAAAATATGCTTATCCTAAGTAGGTTTTCAGGATCTTGCTGCGTGATGTATGCTTTAACCTCCTGATGGCCTTTTCTTTAATCTGGCGCACACGCTCGCGGGTAAGGTCAAAAGTTTCACCTATCTCCTCAAGCGTCATTGGGTGCTGGTCTCCCAAACCAAAGTAAAGACGCACTACATCAGCCTCACGCGGTGTAAGTGTTTCAAGCGCTCTTTCAATTTCTGTACGCAGTGATTCGTGAATCAGCTCGCGGTCTGGGTTTGGCGATTCGCCCGAACGTAAAACGTCATAAAGGTTAGAGTCTTCACCTTCAACAAGTGGTGCATCCATTGAAAGATGGCGGCCCGAGTTTTTCATGCTCTCCTTAACATCGTTAACGGTCATGTCAAGCTCTTTCGCTATTTCTTCTGCCGAAGGGGCACGCTCATTACTTTGCTCAAGCAAAGCATACATTTTATTGATCTTGTTGATAGAGCCGATTTTATTCAGCGGAAGGCGCACAATCCTTGACTGCTCTGCAAGAGCCTGCAGGATTGACTGGCGAATCCACCAAACGGCATACGATATAAATTTAAAACCGCGGGTTTCATCAAAACGCTGAGCGGCTTTTATAAGTCCTAAGTTACCTTCGTTAATAAGGTCAGGAAGGGTTAAACCCTGGTTTTGGTACTGCTTAGCTACCGATACCACGAACCTTAAGTTAGCTTTAGTCAGTTTTTCAAGTGCCCTCTGGTCTCCCGCTTTAATGCGTTGTGCCAGTTCTACCTCCTCATCCGCAGTAATCAAATCTACTTTTCCAATCTCCTGAAGGTATTTGTCCAGTGAAGCAGTTTCCCTGTTGGTTACCTGCTTGGTTATTTTTAATTGTCTCATGTAATAAATCCTGAGTGTTTAAAGTATGTGGGTAGTTATACGTAACAGGTAAAGAAAAAGTTACACACAGCTAACAAATTTTTAAAATTTAACTTTTAGGCATATAAAAACCCTGCCGTTTTGGGCAGGGTTGGTTCTGTTTGTTGCTTTACTGGTAAATTATGTTAGGTTAGTTTGCCTAAAAGTCCCGGCATTTGTTTGCCCTGAACTTCAAATACCGCCTTTAACCATAAAGGAAATAAAAGTGGTACAACTATAAAGGATAGCTTATTAAAGCCCCATGCCTCTGCAAATTCAAAATGAATGAAGTGCATGGTAGCCCTGGTTAATCCGCAGGCATAACATTCCATACCGGCCAGCATTTTAGAAAGGCAAACACTTTCGCCTTTGTCAAAAAAGTCAGATGGTAACAGGAATAATACAAACGGAGCCACCAATGTAACCCAGACCCTTGTATAGAAAACAAACTTTTTAATCATTATTTACTATTAAAGGTAAGCTGTTACAGTGTTTTAGAGTACCTTCCGTTCTTAGGCTGAAGATCTCCTGTGATGATCCTTACAAGGTCAATAAGAGCCCAGATACCACAACCACCAAGAGTTAGTAACTGAACAATACCTTGCCAAGTGTAGCCAAGGTAAAAACGGTGGATACCAAGACCACCTACAAGAGCACAAAGAACAAGTGCGATAACCTGGCTTTTTCCGCTTGCAGCAGCTGCAGGAGAAGAAAGTTCGTCATTTTGCTCTTCAACAACTGTTACGTTGTTTGTAGTAGTTCTTTGCACAGGGAAAGAAGCATACATAGCCGTTACTGAAAGCATCAGTACAGCAACTAGTGAAAACAATAGTTTTAATTTCATAGATAAATGTTTTAAGTTTGTGCCAAATATATAAAAAACTTCACATGAAAATAAAACTGCTTTTAACTTTCTTTATATTTTCTTTAACTATTTATTCACAGGAGAAGTATGAGTACTACGGCGGTGTTAAGTTAAATGGTGATGATAAGACAATTATATCCTACAGGTTAGTATTTACAGAACAGGACGGAAAAATTACAGGATACTCTGTTACAGACCTTGGCGGCGAACATGAAACAAAAAATGTGGTATCAGGCTTTTATAATAAGAAGACAAAAGAGTTTACTTTTAAAGAAAAAGATATCCTTTACACTAAGTCACCCATAAGTGATGATATGTTCTGTTTTATCAATTTTACGGGAAAAGTAAAGCTTGTAAACGATAACAGCGCTATGGAGGGCGACTTTAAAGGGCTCTTTAAGAACAATACAAAGTGTATTGATGGAACAATTACGCTTATTGGCAACGCCAAGATATATAAGATGCTGAACAAGCTGAATAAGAAAATTCAGCGTTCCGGTAAAGTTGATGAGGAGACCAAGCGTAAAGTTAACCCGGTTGCCATACTTGACAGCCTGAAGGTAAATAACCTGATAAAAAACCAAAACCTGAACGTTTTTGTAGATTCTGATAAAGTTTTGCTTGAAATTTGGGATGCCGGTAAAGAGGATGGCGACAAGATAAGCCTGCGTCAGAATGGCGAGTTTATTCTCCGCGATTACCAGGTAACAAATAAGAAGAGGATTGTAACGATAGATATGTCTAAAACCACTACCTTCCAGATAACCGCCCTTAATGAGGGAACTGTAGCGCCTAATACTGCAATGATAAGGCTGGTAGATAAAGACAGGACGGTTGAACTGATGAGTAACCTTAAGCAAAACGAAAGTGCCTCGATAACACTGATTAAAAGAAAAGAATAGCCGCAAGGCTATTTTTTTGTTTTATAGTCCTGTATGTGTCTCCTCCTGCATCCGCAGCAGGTAGTGTGCCGTTTTTTGCCGTGCCCTGTTAAAAAATATTTTGCGGTCTCTGGTACCCGACTGGTTCAGCGATTTTGAATTGCGTATCTGGTGGCGGAAGAAGTCTTTTGCGTTGGTACAGGTTTCTTTATCTGATGTAATAAAGTAGCCCAGCATTGTATAAGGTACAAAAAGCGCCTGCTTGTCAGGGGCGGTTATCAAAACATTATTGTTAAGGATTAAAAGTTCGTTATAATAAAGGCAGTAATTTGCACTCTCTGCATTGCATTTATGTTCCACTTCAGTAAGAACCTTTTCAAGGTCTGCGCACAGCAGTTCAGCATTTTGAAGGCTTAATAGCCCCGCCTGAAAATAATAATATATTTGTTGCAGCGTACTGTTTATAGTGGTGTCATTCCATATTTCATGCACTTCGGCACTTTCATATACAGCCTTGAGTTTAGTGCTGTGCTCCAGCAAAGAACGGCTTAGGGTAAAGTTTTCGAAAGTATTGTCGGTTTGTGAGCCTCGCAGCAGGTTAAGCCATACATACATTTTAAATTTAGAAAGCAGTGTGCCGCCAATAGTATGGAATAAGGGTATGTCCTTAGCTGAATAATACATTTTTGCACCTTCTGTATTTTTAAAGTACTCCAGCCTTTTCGCAGACTCCATGAAATAGGCCTCCATATCGGCTTCGCTCTGTATCTCTTTCGTTTTCTCGACAATAACTTTTTTGCTATCGGTGAAAAGTAAATCCATTGACAGCGAAAAATGCTTGCATAGCGCTACCGTTTCTTCTATAGAAAACTTACTCTTTAATGATATACGCCTGTGTGCCGCATCATAGCTAATGTTAAGTATAGCAGCAACTTCATCTATTACAGATGCGTTTTGGGGTATCTGATTTCGTATAATACGAATTAATTTATCCTGGTTAGTCATTTGCGAAAAACACAAATGTAGTGTTTATTATTATTCATTATCACAACACGCATTGTTTTTATCACAATAGATTTGCTTCAGATATAAAACAAATAATTATGAAGACATTTAGTTTAATTGCAGCACTATTCAGTTTTTCAATTTGTTCTGCGCAGTATGATACGCTGCCGTATAGCAGTAACTTACCGCAGGATGTACGTAAAAAAAATGAAAATGTAAGTTTTGAACCCGGGCTGCGGCTGCCTGTAGGCAGCCTCGCCGATGTCATGGGAGCTTCACCGGAACTCGGCATATGGGTTCGCGGGAAAATCAATGATGACAATTACCTTGATATTGGGGGTTCTGCTTTTGCAGTGGAAGAAAAAAATGAATTCATGTACACCAGCAGAGGCGAAACTTATGGTGTAAAGCTAAAAGGGGCAGGGGGTACGGCAGGTTTCAGGCTCGCGAAGCTTTATGATTTATCTTCAGGTAAGTATAAAACAGGGTTGGAGTGGCTCTCTACCTTCGGATATGCCTTTTTAACGTATGAGGATAAATATACAATAGAGAACAACCAGGGTGAAAGTTTTGAAAAAACAGACCTTAAAGCATTTCATACGTTTACACTTGGGCAGGGCTTTCGTTTTACGGTTGATAATGTTGGCTTGCAGGTTAACTACAACTACTCGCCTTACGGGCAGTTTAACAGCCATGTGAGCAGTGGTTTTGGCGCACACAGCCTTAGCGCAGGTGTAATTTATAAGCTTTAGTTAACTCATCACCTGTATAAAAGTCATGAAGAAGTTACCAATATTACTCATAGCGTTTCGCCTTATCATCGGCCCTGTAATGATTGCACTTACATATTGTTATGGTGAAAGCTCTTCCGACATTTTAGTTGCCTTGTTATTTTTGGGGATACTCTCTGATATCTTTGATGGTATTGTAGCCCGTAATGCCGGTGTTTCTTCGGCAAGGCTAAGGCGCATGGATAGCCAGACCGATCTTATATTCTGGCTCTGTGCCGGATGGTGTGCATGGCTGCTGCACCCGCAGATAATTATAGACAATAAATATGCTATCATTACTATTTTTGTAATGGAGGCACTAACATATGTGCTTAGCATTTTAAAGTTTGGAAAAGAAACCTGTACCCACGCATGGCTTTCCAAGCTATGGGGTATTACACTGTTTGTTGCTTTAACATCAATTATCGGATTTGGAAACGGGGGTGTGCCACTTGCGCTGGCAGTTGTTTTCGGGGTAATTTCGCATATAGATGTATATCTCATTATCCTGCTTTTGCCACAATGGACACATGATGTGCCCAGTTGTTACCATGCATGGCTTATTCGTAAAGGGAAGCCCTTTAAAAAGTATAAAATGTTTAATGGTTAAATAGGCTTTTCTGGTCTTTATCGGAGTTATTCTCCATTCCGGCCGCGGTGGAGGAATCTCTTGTTTTATGTAAAGATTTCTCGACTTCACTTTGTTTCGCTCGAAATGGAAGC
>CEQG01153883.1_pt1 | contig 23006 bp, 21 predicted proteins | sample 350301 | NCBI WGS metagenome assembly CEQG01 (sample SAMEA2621242, study PRJEB7988) | marine metagenome | isolation source: saline water (ENVO:00002010), including | reverse complement strand
AAAAAACCCCCTCCAATTTGGAGGGGGTTTTATTTTTTAAATACTAACCTACTATCTAGCAATCACACCTATTTCAGACATAACAGGAAGTGATACCGCATTATCTTCTAAAATGCTATGTGATGGAAACTCAAACTTCTTGTCGTAAAGTTTTCCTTCTAAAAAATACGTTACATAAAAGTAATTGTTTAGTCTATGGACACTCTCTTCCATGAACTCAACTTTAGCATAACTTTTTGATGGTAACTCTTTTAAAGAATGTCGCATGAGGGAGGTAACATCTTTTTGGTCACTTCCTTGGGAAACAATAAGCACTGTTTCCAGAGTGGAACGGGTATCATTTATAATATAGATATTCCAGTCGTAGGTTCTGAAATCTTCATTGTATTGCTTTACCGCAGCAATATATACATCTTTAACTTCTGGTATTTCGATATCTTTTTTCATCTAAAATGCTTCCGTTTTAAAATTGAAAATAATCATTTTTATAGTCTTCCGAAGTAATTCCCCGTAAATTAAAAATGACAAAATGATTCAACAATTCAGTAATGGTGTAATCATCAAAGACCGAATTATTCTTAAAAGCCATTTCTTCAAATCTATTAAAATAAAGCTCACAAAATAATTTTAAATTGACTTCCTTCCGAATAAAATTTAAGGTTTGTGCCTCTTCCAGTAACCCAAAAACCGTAACGAGGACTGTCTCGTTTCTAAAAGTATCAAAAACTTCGTTTGCTTTTGGGTAGTATTTTTTCAAACCAAAAATAAAAGAAGGCTTAAAATATTTTAAGTGTTCAAAACCAATCTTGTAAATAATGATGATTTTGGTGATAGGATCTTCCACATCCCTTAAAATATAATTGACTTGTTGGTGGTATTGATTGATTAAATAGGAAAGGCTCTGGGTCAATAAATCCTCCTTGCTACGGAAGTGTTTATAGATTGTTTTTTTGGAAATACCCAAGTTACTGGATAATTCATCCAAGGTAACCCGTTTACTCCCAAACTTGGTGAAATTTTCGGCAGCGTATTGTATGAGCAGTTCCTTTTGCATAATAGAATGTTCCTATTTCCAGCCCCCACCTAATGCTTCATAAAGATTAACGATACTCAACATTTGCTGTAACTTATTATCAATTAAGTTTAGTTCTGCACTAAGCGCACTCTGTCTGGCCGTTAAAAGGTCTAAATAGTTCGCAAACCCGTTTTTTAATAGTTCTTCCGAATTGCTTTCCGCGTTTCTTAATGCTTCTACCTCGTTCTTCCGGTACTCAAACTTTTCACTTTCTGCTTGATAATCGTATAAGGCATTTGAAACCTCGTTGCCAGCTGTTAATAGGGTGCTCTTAAATGCCAATAATGCTTGCTCTTGCTGAGCTTTGGCTACTTCATGTTGCGTTTTTATTTGCCTCCTATTAAAAATAGGTTGTGTTAAGCCTCCCACGACCGTTGCAAATAGAGAGTTTGCACTCAACAATTGATCCAGTTCCAAGCTTTGGAATCCTGCATTTGCGGTAAGTGTTAAAGACGGGTAGAAATTGCTTCGCGCCACATTGGTCAATTCAAAAGTATTGATCAAATTATACTCTGAGGCGATGACGTCGGGTCTATTACTAAGTAAGGTCGCAGGTATTCCTATTTGAATCTCTGCATTCAAACTCTGATTTTCTAGAGAACCTCGTTGGATCGCTTGAGAAGGTCTTGCTAATAAAAAGTTTAAAGCGTTTTCCGTTTTAAAAATGTTGGCTTTGATAGCTACCAACAAAGCCTTTGCATTGTTGTATTGAGCAATATTTTGATCTACCGCCACTTGGGTAACTTGTCCAGCCTCTTTGAGTGCTTTAATAGTAATGACACTACTATCCCTAGCCACGAGGGTTTGTTCTGTCACCTCCAATTGAGCATCCAACGCCAACAATTGGTAATACATTGTTGCAATGCCCGAGACCAATTGCGTTTTTACCGCTTGATGTGCGGCGACACTTTGTAAATACGTCGCTTCTCCAGCCCGTTTATTACTTCTTATCTTCCCCCAGATATCTGCTTCCCAAGAAAGGCTTCCAGAGAGTTCGTACTGATCTAAAGATGAAAACAAAGATCCAAATTGGCTATTTTGTGACAATTCTTGATGGGTTGCTTGTGCCGTCACATTTAAGGTAGGTAGATATCCTGACTTCCCTTGTTTTAAATAAGCTTCTGTAATTAAGATTTGTTGAAGAGCCGTTCTAATATCCAAATTATTCTGAAGCCCTTCCTTGATGTATTGTTGCAAATAACGATCCGAAAACAGCTCGGTCCATGAAATATTGGCCATCGATAAACTATCTGTTGGCAGATTATCGGTTCTAAAAAGATTTTCGGTTTCTGCTATCTGAGGTCTTTTATATTCTTTAGCCACAAAACAACTTTGCAAACTGATAGCTATAAGGACCAACAGCAAGGCTTTCTGAAGCGTATTTCTATATCTTTCCATATTAAATATCATTGTTTTCAACCTGGACAGGTTTCTTCGTAATTTTTTCTTGCAGCCACTGGAAAAGGATGAATAAAATAGGAATGACAAAGATTCCTAAGAGGGTTCCTATAAGCATTCCTCCGGCTGCTCCCGTACCAATGGAGTTATTTCCTTCGGCTCCTACACCTTTCGCAACCACCAAAGGCATCAATCCCAGAATAAAGGCAAAGGAAGTCATAAGAATAGGTCGTAAACGGGCTTTCGCTCCATCGATGGCAGCATCAAACAGGCTTTCCCCATTTCTCCTTCGCTGTATGGCAAATTCTACAATCAAAATGGCATTTTTCGCCAATAACCCTACCAACATGATTAAGGCAATCTGGAAGTAAATGTTATTTTCAAGACCCATCACTTTGGTAGAGAAGAAAGCTCCAAAAACTCCAAGAGGAAGCGAAAATATCACTGCAAATGGAAGTAAGTAACTTTCATATTGTGCGGCAAGCAGGAAGTACACAAAAACAATCACCAATAAAAAGATCAATACCGTTTGATTGCCTGCACTTACCTCTTCCCTGGACAAACCTGAATAAGCCACATCAAAATTACTGGGAAGGTTTTTAATTTCTTCATTTACTACGGAAATAGCATCTCCTGTACTATAGCCAGGATTGGCAGCTCCCGATATTTTGGTAGAATTGTAAAGGTTAAAACGCGTCACCGATTGAGGTCCATATACCCTATCCAAAGTCACAAATTGAGTAATGGGAGCCATTTCCCCACTTCCGGTTTTAATGTATAACTCATTAAGCGAATTTTTATCGCTTCGATCCTCTGGAAGTGCTTGTACATACACCCGGTATTGCTTTCCGAATCTTGCAAAATCTGAAGCATACACTCCTCCAATATATCCTTGTAAAGTAGAGAAAATACTACTAATAGGAACCCCAGATTTTTTTGCCAAAGGCACATTTATTTTTAATTCATATTGCGGGTAATTGGTGTTAAAAGACGTTTGTCCGTACTGAATTTCAGGATGCTTCATCAAACTACCAATAAAAGCCTGTGTAGATTGATCCAAGTCTTCAAAACTTCCACCGGATTTATCCAAAAGATTTACCTCAAACCCACCCGAAAGTCCGAAGCCAGGAATACTAGGAGGGGCAAAAAAAATGATGTTGGCATCGGGAATGGTGGCGGCAATTCCGAAGAGCTTTCCTATAATCGCATTGGCAGACTGATCGTCTCCTTCCCTTTCTTCCCAATCCTTCAATTTCACAAAACCCAATCCGTAGTTACTTCCAGCGCCACTAATCAAACTCCTTCCATTGATCACCGTCACTCCTTTAACCCCTGGGATTTCACTTGCCTTCTGATAAATTTCTTGGGTAACTACATTGGTTCTATCCATAGAAGCCCCTGCAGGAAGTTCCACATTTACAAATACAATTCCCCGGTCTTCATTGGGAACAAATCCTGTAGGAGTAGTAGAGGCAGCCCACCAAATGCCTACACCAGATAAAATGAGGATTCCCAATGTAATCCATTTTTGTCTATATAAGAAAGCGAGTGACTTTCCATAACGATGGGTGGTTGCTTCAAACCCTTTATTAAATTTGTCATAGAATTTTTGCAGAAAGCTTTTTCCTTGGTGTTCACTTTCGTCATGCGATTTTAATAACAATGCACAAAGAGCTGGGCTTAACGTTAAAGCATTTACCGCCGAAATTAGAATCGCTACAATAAGCGTAACCCCAAATTGCTCGTAAAACACTCCCGTAGGGCCTTGGATAAACGTTACTGGGATAAACACCGCAGCCATGACCAAAGTAATGGATATAATCGCTCCGGAGATTTCATGCATGGCGTTGAGAGTGGCAGATTTTGCCGTTTTGGCACCCTCGTCAATCTTAGCATGTACCGCTTCTACTACAACAATGGCATCATCCACAACAATTCCAATAGCCAAAACCAAAGCAAAGAGGGTAAGCAAGTTGATGGAATAGCCAAAAAGATTCAGGAAAAAGAAGGTTCCCACAATAGATACAGGAACCGCAATAGCGGGAATGAGGGTAGATCTTAGATCTTGCAGAAATATAAATACCACTAAAAATACCAACAAAAATGCTTCAATTAACGTGCTTTTCACCTTGTTCATAGAAGCCGTAAGAAAATTATTGGTATCGTAATTGATTTCGTACTTTATTCCTTCTGGAAAGTCTTGCGAAAGCCGTTTCAGCTCTTCTTTTATGTTTTCGATAATTTCTTGGGCATTGGACCCAGCGGTTTGGTAAATCCCCATGTTGACACTGGGAAATCCTTCCGTAAAACCATAAGAGTCATATCCTTGTGCATCCAATTGCACTTCGGCCACATCTTTTAAGCGTAAATAGGATCCATTTTCAAGAGCTTTAATAATAATATCCTCATACTGTACTTCCGTTTTAAACCTTCCGCTGTATTTTATATTGTAAGAAAAAGCTTGCCCGTCATTTTGCCCCAACGACCCCGCCGAAGCCTCCAAACTTTGTTCATTTAGGGCAGCTGTAACATCGGAAGGCAATAAACCGTAAGCAGCTAATTTTTCGGGCTGTAACCATACCCGCATGGCATAATCCTGATTGGAAAACACGTTTACATTCCCTACACCATTGACCCGCTGCAAGGCAGGAATCACATTAATCTTCAAGTAGTTTTGCACAAAAGTAGCGTTGTAGTCTTCATTGTCCGAGTACACCGACAAGAACATCAATGCCGAAGTTTGTTGCTTCTGGGTTGTAACCCCCGTTTGAATTACTGCTTGTGGCAAGAGTGCATTGGCCCGCGCCACACGGTTTTGAACATTCACCGCAGCAATATCTGGGTTCATCTCTTGATCAAAATAGACCGTAATATTGGCGGTTCCATTATTTGTAGCGGAAGAGGTGATATAGGTCATTCCTTCCACACCATTGATTTGTTCTTCAATAGGAATAATGACGCTCTCCATAATGGTTTCGGCACTAGCGCCAGGGTAAGTCGCTGAAACTTGGATGGTAGGTGGGGCAATATCAGGATATTGTTCCACTGGAAGCGTCGTATACCCCAAAACCCCAAGAATAACAATAATGATGGAGATCACGGTAGACAATACCGGTCTTTCTATAAAAGTTTTTAACATAGCAATGGGTTGTAAATATTATTGAAATAAGGAGTTTAGTGGCTTTACGATACTATCGAAAGCTACTTTTTGGGGTTGTATGGGCGTTCCATCTTTTAGTTTTCCAATTCCTTTAACCACCATTAAGTCCCCTTCTTTAACTCCAGAATCAATGATGTATAACAATTTTGTTTTATCTTTAATTTGAATTAGTTTAGAAACAACTTTATTTTCTTCTCCAACGGTAAATAAATAGGAGTTTCCCTGTTGTTCGTATGTAGCCGATTGAGGGACTACAACCGCACTTTCATACACGGTAGGGATTTTTATTTCCCCGCTATTCCCATTGGTAAGGAGCAAATTTGGGTTCTCAAAAACAGCTCGGAAACTTACTGTTCCTGTATTGGGGTCAATTTGCCCAGTCACCGTTTCAATAGTTCCTTTTTGCTTATAGGTTTGCCCATTAATTAAAAGCAACTCCACTTTCGGGAAGTTATTGATTTTATCTTGCAAGCTCGTACCTTCGGTTTTTTCAAGAAAATTCAAATAATCGGCCTCGTTCATGGAAAAATAAGCATATACCTTTTCGATGCTTGCCACAGTGGTAAGTGGGTTGGTATTAGTGCTACTTACTAAAGAGCCCTCCCTAAAATTAATGGCTCCTACATAGCCATTTATAGGACTGCGAACCGTAGCATAACCAATATTGGCAACAACACTATTGTAGGTGCTTTTTGCTTGAGCCAAGTTTGCTTTGGCTGTTTCCAACTGAACTGCGCTAATAATGTTTTTTTCCACTAACGGAATTAATTTATCCACCTCAACTTGTGCCGCATTAACACTGGCTTTAGCTGCCTCCGCATCCTGACTAAGACTTTGGGTTTCTAAACGAAATAAAGGTTGCCCTTTGGTTACTTTTTCACCTTCGTCTATCAAAACTTGCTGAATGTAACCAGAAACCTTAGCACGTACTTCACTATTTACAGTTCCTTCAATTTGGGTAGGATATACGGAATAAGAAATCACTTCCTTGGTTGGTATTTCCACCACAGGGTAGGGTGCCAGTTGGGATGTGTTACTGGGTTGTTGTTTAGAATCTGCACAGCCTACTAACAATAAAAAGAAGACGGTAAAGGCTATAGGGGTTTTTATATTATTCATAAAGAGGTTTAGTTATTAGGCTTATTGGTTACTATTTTTTCTTTAAGATTGTTTACGGAATCAATCACTTCTTCTAAAAAATCGATGTAGCTGTTATGAAAATCCAATTCAAACTTTTCAGAGTCTTCTTTTAGGGTTTCATTCACTTGCTGCTTGAAGGATCGTACCCGAAGATGAAGGTTCATAAAAGCAGTCCAAGCATCTACCAACTCATTAATATGAACCAAAATGGCATCTTCATCTATGTAATAATACTTCTTACGATCACCAGGTTTGGTGAAATAGGTGATTCTATTAAGGTCGACCAAATGATTGAGATGAGTAGAAATGGTACTCTTGCTAGCACATAAACTGGCAACCAAATCATCAAAAGTAGTTCCTACTTTTCCAGTTAAAATGATATAAGAAATGATTCGTGCGGCTACCGGGGCCAATTGATCCTTTTTCTCAATGACCACACCTAGCTCCTCCACCAATCGAAGCTTTTCTTTTAAGAGTTCAGACGTATCCATGACTTAATTTTATACAAAGTTATTGTTAGTTCGGTAAAAACCGAACTAAACGAAGTTAAACTGTTGTTAAATAAAAAAACCGATGAAGCATCGGTTTTATAAGCATTTATGAGTCCGTTATTTAGCCTCTTATTCCTTTCGGCTTTTCCACATAATCCATAAGACCAGCACCGCAATGGCAAATACAATCAGGAAAATACTTCCTATCGCAATTTCAATAACCGCTTTAATAAAAGTGAGGTAGCCAATGGCTAGAAGAGCAATAATCAAGAAAGAAATAACCAGAAACTTTTTCACTATAATGTGCTTTTAAATTGTTCTAGAAAGCGAATGTCATTTTCACTTAACATACGGATATCCGGAATTTGATGTAGTAAAAGTGCAATACGGTCTATTCCCATACCGAAGGCAAAACCAGAATATTCTTCTGGATCAATGCCGCAATTCTTCAAAACATTGGGATCTACCATTCCGCAGCCCATGATTTCCAGCCAACCGGTTCCTTTGGTCATTTTATAATCGGTTTCCGTTTCCAGTCCCCAATATACATCTACTTCAGCACTAGGTTCCGTAAAGGGAAAATAGGAAGGCCGCAAACGTATTTTGGACTTCCCAAACATTTCCGTAGTAAAATATTGTAGGGTTTGTTTTAAATCGGCAAAGCTCACGCCTTTATCCACATACAAACCTTCCACTTGATGGAAAAAACAATGCGATCTTGCCGAAATGGCTTCATTTCTGTACACCCTTCCTGGCGATATGGTTCGAATGGGAGGTTGATTGTTTTCCATATAGCGTACCTGTACCGAAGAAGTATGCGTACGCAATAAAATGTCGGGATTTGTTTGAATAAAAAACGTATCCTGCATGTCCCGTGCGGGGTGGTACTCGGGAAGGTTCAAAGCTGTAAAGTTATGCCAATCATCTTCTATTTCGGGCCCTTCGGAAACATTAAAACCGATTCTCGAAAAGATCTCAATTATCTTGTTTTTTACAATGGAAATAGGATGCCTAGACCCTAAACTAATAGGCTCTCCAGGACGGGAAAGATCTCCGTACACCCCTTTTTGCTCTTCTTGAGACTCCAAGGCTGCTTTTAGGCTATTTACCTTTTCTTCCGCAAGATTCTTCAGTTCGTTAAGGGTTTGTCCAAATTCCTTTTTTTGGTCTTTCGGTACATTCCTGAATTCCGCAAAGAAATCATTTAGCAACCCTTTTTTGCCTAAATATTTAATTCGGAAAGTTTCAATCTCCTCCTCATTGGTCGAAGCAAAAGCATTCACTTCTGCAATTTGTTCTTTAATCTTATCTATCATAACACCCAACGGTTGTGACCGCAAAAATAGCGATTTTCTAAAGAATTAATCGATTACTTCCTTCTCTAAAAAATAAAGGACAATGGCTTCCTTCATTAATACCGATTGCTCTCCCGCTTTTAAGGGAGGTAATTGCTCCAAAACTTTGTAATGCGGCCAACCCTCTTCATCAAAATACTCAAATTCGTAATAGCCATAAGGTTCCAACAATCGGCAAATGGCAATATGCATTAAGTTTACTTTTTCATCTTTTTTAAACTTACGGTGCAATTGCCCCAGTTCCTGTAATCCAATAAGGTAAATAATCGCATCGAGGTCCAAGGTTTCCCCATCTGCAAAACGGTTGCTCAGCAAGCTTACAATAGCTTCCCAGCGTGTTTTTAATAATTCATCTCTTGCCATAGCGCGGCAAAGTTACACAATGAAGGTTAAATTATAAGGAAATACTATCTTTACCGTAACCATTATTTTTAATCGGTATGAACACAGTAGACATAATTTTAGGAATCATCCTACTTTTAGCATTTTTTGGAGGCTTTAAAAAAGGGTTCATTGCTTCTTTAGCTTCCTTAATAGGATTGGTGGTAGGCGCCTATGCAGCAATTTATCTTTCAGACTTTGTAGGGGGCTATATTTCACGGTGGTTTGATTTCTCTGAATACACCACCAAATGGATTGCGTTTATAGCCACGTTCCTAGGAGTATTGATCTTGGCCAACATGTTGGGGGAAATCCTTACCAAAATTATCGATTTTGCCGCATTAGGGCTGCTCAACAAATTGCTGGGAGGTATTTTCGGAGCCTTAAAATATGCGTTTATCTTAAGTCTTATTTTCTGGTTTTTTGGATCCTCCAACCTTTCGGGGTACATCATTTCTGAAGAGAAAAAAGAAGGTTCTATCTTATACCCCTATATCGTGGGAATTGCCCCTTCCGTATTACCATCCATCATGGAAGAATTCAAGAAGTTGGAGGTAGAAGCTCCTTCAGAAGAAACCCCCTTAGAGGAAGAACCCGTAATAGAAGATCCGCAATCCTAAAGCTCTTTTATCGCTTCCGAAGGAATCCATCCGTCCTTTCCATCGGCTAACTTGATACGGGACCATTGGTCTTCTTGATCCAATACTTGAACTTTGGTACCTTCATGAAGCATAAAAATGGTTTCATCGCTCATTCTAGGACCGTTCTTTATTTCAACCGCTTCCGCAAAGACAATGGCTTCGGTATCATTCTGCACTTTATGGTAGGTTCTGAAGGCCATCCACAAACCGATAAGGCCTATAAAAATACTTGCAAATGAAGTGACAAAAAACAATCGCTTCCTACGGGTTTCCGCGGTAAAGAAATACTTCAGGAACAACACGGTAAACAACACGATGGCTATAACAGCCACCCAGGCCCATCCTTCATAGGTTAAAAATTGGGATAGGGATTGGTCCCATTTGGCGAAAAAGGTTTTGGGCAACGGCTCAATCACATCCACCCGCGCATTTTGGGCAAAAGCCAAGTTGTTTTTTATATCCCCATCGTTTGGAGATAATTGTAAGGCTTTTTCGTAGTAATAAATACTTGGACCTATCTGATTCAGTTTATAGTGGGCATTGGCGATATTGAAATACAACTCGGAAGAATGCTCCCCGTTATTCAATATTTTCATCCAATTAGTCACCGCCTCTTGGTATTTTTCGGCTTTGTATTGTTCCTTCCCTTGCTCAAATAATGCTTGGTTTTGCGAGGAGACCATCCAAGAAAAAAACAAAACCCCTAAGTACAATAGCTTTTTCATTTTCTTCTTATTTAAATTGCTTATCGATATGGGACAATGAGGTCACGGCCAATTGGTAATCACTTTCAATGGAACCTTGCGAGGCACCCGCATATCTTGCAAATTCACAGCTTTTCAATAAGGTAGTGAAATCGTTTACCACTTCTGAAGAGACATTCCTTTCTCGCAATAAAGTAGCGATATGCTCTTTGGACATTTCGCTGGTTTCCAATTGTAACTTGGCCTTTAAATAATTGTGCAAGGCCCGCTCCAAAGATTCATAGAACGCTTCTTTATGCTTCAGGTTTTTCTTGGCTTCACTTAGGTATTTTTTGGCCAATTGGTTGGCTCTTCTAAGCTTAATCCCTTCCACATCCTGCAAACGTTCCCTTCTTTTAATTCCGAAGAAAATAAACAACGGAATGATCACTAACGGCGCTCCCATGGCGGCCCAAAAGACGGTCGACTTAAAAAAGCTGGAAGATTCGATAGGCTTTAAATTAGCATCCAGTTTTATGTACTTAAACTGATCGCTTGCCAAAGTCACCGCTTGCTTTTGCGAGGTTTGATTGCTTTCTTGTGTGGTATTATTGGTAATAGGACCATTTTCTACATTCAAAATAATCTCTTCGGAAGAAAGGGTTTTATAGGTTTCGGTACTTGGGTCGAAATACGAAAAGCTAATAGGCCTAACAGGGTACGTCCCTTTAAATTGCGGTACAATGGTATAGTTTTCTGAAATAGTCCCCGACATTCCACTCGTTTTGGTATTGATGTTATCTTCCCGGGTAGGTTCGTACATCTCTAACGAATTGGGGAGTGTTATAGAGGGCAAATCGAATAACTTTAAATTTCCACTACCCGATACCGCTACTTTCAACTCTAACGATTCATTGGCATCCAGTTGCGTACGGCTAGGAGTTACATTGAAAGAAAAATCTCCCACCGCTCCCGTAAAATTATCGGGCTTTCCTTCCATGGGAAGGGGTTTTACCTTAATCGTTCGGCTTCCAGCTGAAATGGTCTTATTTACACGCTTCATTAAATACCGCCCAAAAAGATCCCGCTTATTGCTTCGAACATCAATTGGAATGTCCAATGTAAGCGGCTCTATGTTCAATTCGCCTGTTTTCTGAGGATAAAGCACTGTGGTTCTTAAAATCACATAACGGTAGTCTTCGCCTTTGTACTTTCCTTCATACACCTTCAGGTTTCCTTTGTTGTCGATATTCTGACTCCAGAAGTCGGCATATTTTGGCGTATCGATTTCCCTCCAGCCATTCGAAATGTTTACTTCATAAGAAACATACAACTTATAAGTGACCGTAATGGCTTCGTTCAAAAAGGGATTGGGGTTCGACACCTCAGCTATAAGATGTACGTTTTCACTGGCCAAGTATTCGGCATTGTTTCCATCCTTTGGGATGTCCACAGCCGCCGTAATTTGCACCGAAACGGGCAAGGACTTATAGGTTTGCCCATCAATATCTATCGTGGCTTGTCCAATGGTGAAACTTCCCTGCGATTGTGGGGCTAAAAAATAGGTGTAGGTCTTCGAAAAACTTCGCTTTCCATTGATCCAGGAATTACTAATGGCCTGATTGGGGCCACCTACCACCCGAAAACCTTCAAAACTTGGCGGGTTGAAATTATCCCCATCTTCATTCATCTCAAAATCTACCCGAAGCCGTTCGTTAATGCCCAGCTTCTTTTTGCTCACTTTGGCTTCAAATTTTACCTGCGCCTGCAGCAAGCCTGTTCCCAAAAGGAACAAAAACACCGTTATGTATTTAAGCATTTTCATTACCAATCTTTATTAGACTTCACTTTCGCTCCTTTTTGCTTTTGTACATTAATCTTATCCTGAACTTTCTTTTCTTCATTATTCATGGCCTCCAATAGGTTCTTTATCTGTTGGGGAGACATTTGCCCCGGAATAGGCTGTTGTTTTTGATCTTTGGGCTGATCCCCTTCTCCCGATTTGTTGTCCTTGGGCTCCTGTTTTTCATTCTCTCCTTCATTCTCACCTTGGTTCTGGTCTTTATTCTCATCGCCTTGGTCTTTATCCTCTTGGTTATCGCCGTCGTCTCCTTGATTGTTCTGGTCTTGACTGTCCTGATTCTCGTTATTCTGATCCTGATTCTGATCTTGGTTTTCCTGCTGGTCTTGGTTCTCGTCTTCCCCGTCGCCTCCTTGCGGCGGATTTTTCTCTAGCATTTCTTTCGCCAAAGCCAAATTGTATCGTGTCTCGTCATCGGTAGGATCATTTCTAAGCGCACTTTTGTAAGCCTCCACCGCTTCCTGATATTGCTTGGCATTCATAAAGGTATTCCCCAAGTTGTGGAAGGCTTTATGTTTTTCGGGTTTGCTTTTGGCTACGGAAGCTGCCTGCTTAAAACGCCGCATCGCTTCCTCATTCTTAGCCTTGTTATAATAAGCGTTCCCCAAATTGTATTTGGCCACTTCTTTGGAAGGGTTGATAGCGATAGCCTTTCGGTAATTTACTTCCGCATCAGAAAATTGATTATTGGACAAAGCTTCACTTCCTTCCGCAATATAATCCTGAGTTTCTTTTTCCAGTTGAAGCTGTGCTTTATCTTTTTCTTTTTCCTGTGCCGAGAGTATTCCCACAGAAAGCAGACAGGCCCAAAGCATCCATCTATATGTAAATCGTTCTTTCATCTTACGTTCTTTCATTAAATAAATTCAATTTTTTCAACCAAGCGGTTTTTCGTTCCAATAACAACACATCCAACAACAGCAAAAATAATGCCCCTCCCAAAAACCATTGAAACTGGTCTTTAAAATCGGTAAACTGTTTGGCTTCAAACTCCTTTTTGTCCATTCCGTTTAAAATGGCGGTCACAGTATCTACCACTTCTTTGGTGTTGGTGCCATCAATGTATTCGCCATTCCCTTCCGAAGCAATTTGCTGCAAGGTAGCTACATCCAGCTTGGTGATCACTTGCTCGTTCTCTTCATTCCGTTTGTAATACTGAAGAATGCCATTTCGCTTGATAGGAATGGGCGCTCCTGCTTCAGTCCCTACGCCAATGGTATAAATCTTGATTCCCAATTGGGTGGCCGCTTCCACGGTTTGGTCCACACTGCCTTCATGGTCTTCACCATCGCTAATAATAAACAACACCCTATTGGTTTGTTCCGCATCGTTGTAATATGTCTGTGCCATGGAAATCGCTTCGGTAATGGCAGTTCCCTGCGAGGAGACCATGTCGGTACTCATACTACTTAAGAAAAGCTTTGCCGAAGAGAAATCGGTAGTAATGGGCACCTGCGGAAAAGCACTTCCGGCGTAGCCAATAATTCCTATACGGTCGCCTGCCAGACTATTGATGATTTGGGAAACCAACTGCTTCGATTTTTCCAAACGATTGGGGGCAATGTCCTCGGCCAACATACTTTTGGACACATCCAACGCAAAGACCACATCGACCCCTTCCCGTTTCACGGTTTCAATTTTGGTCCCAATCTTAGGATTTACCAAGGCAAAACTGAAGCAGGCCAATGCCAAGGACAGCACAATGACCTTTAAAACAGCTTTAAAGACAGAACGATTAGGGCTCAACTTCTTTAATAGCCCTGTTTCCGCAAAACGCTTCTGGGCACTTCTACGCCAAACCAACACCCCAAAAAAGAGCAGGGCCAAAACGGGTATAGCCAAAAGCACATAAAAATAGATGGGTTGTTCTAGTTGATACATAGGTCACACAAAACTTTTAAATAGGGTATAACGAAGCAATAATTCCAATGCTAAAAACCCTAAAGCCAAAAGGGTCAATAAACGGAACTTTTCGTCGTAGTTTTTATATTTAAATTCTTCAATATCTGTTTTTTCCAACTTGTTGATTTCGTCGTAAATCTCTTTCAGTTTGGTATTGGTCGTCGCACGGAAGTACTTTCCTCCCGTGGTTTCAGCAATTTCCTGCAATAGTGCTTCATCAATTTCCACTTGTACATTTCCGTATTGAAACTGCCCATTGGGCAAAATACCAATAGGCGACACCGCCATTCCGTTGGTTCCCAAACCAATAGTATACGTCTTAATCCCAAATTCTACCGCCAATTCACTCGCTGTTCTTGGATCGATAAAACCGGTATTATTCACCCCATCGGTAAGCAGGATAATCACCTTGCTCTTCGCTTTGCTATCTTTTAAACGGTTAACTGCCGTCGCCAATCCCATTCCTATGGCAGTTCCGCCTTCAATAACCGTGTTGTACTGAATGCTTTTCAAAGACGACAACACAATGCTTTTGTCACTGGTAAGGGGAGTTTTGGTATAACTTTCCCCGGCATATTCCACCAAACCAATACGGTCGTTGGGACGCGCATTGATAAATCGGGCCGCCACATCTTTCAGGGCTTCCAATCGGTTGGGTTTTAAATCCCGAGCCAACATACTGGCAGATACGTCGATAGCCATAACAATGTCAATCCCTTTGGTGGTTTTTATACGGGTGCTTTCATCCACATTCCTAGGACGTGCCATCGCTACGATAAGGGCGCTTAAGGCCAGTAGTCGCAACACAAACAACAAGGGACGGAGTTTTGCCAACCAATTACCCGATTTTTTGAATCCTTGAATACTCGAAATTTTCAATTCTGCGGTTTGCTTGCTTCTTTTGAAAACATACCAAACCATCAAGAGGGGCAATAGTAAAAACAGCCAGAAAAATTGCGGGTTCACAAATTCAAAATTCTGAAACATCACTCTTGTTTTTCTCCTTGATTGGTTATTTCCAGTTCTACGGAATTGATAATTCGGTTTTTAATGTCTTCCGCAAAGCGTTCGTCGTTTTGATACACCACCAAAACGGTTTGAATGCCTCCTTGCTGGGCAAATAAAAGCAACTCGTAATCACTTTTTTCTTTCAGCATTTTGGTTTCTGAAACCTGAACATTAAAATTCCCATACGCACGAACTCCTTTAATACCGCTTTCAGTTTCAAACTCATCCCGCTTTACAATCATATTCTTGGCGCCTCTTCTTTCCAGTTCAGTTAACGAACCGTCCAAAGCCCTGTTTAAATCGATTTCTTGGTTGCTAGGCGGCAACTGTATGACCGATACGTTTACATATAAAGCATCCCTTAAGGTACCTTCCGTAAATACGGACATGTTCCTAACCCCCTCTTGCGCTTGCTCTGGAAGGGTGTCCTCCACTCGCCTCAAAACTTCTGGGGTTTCAATAATGACTGCCGGATTTCCATATTCGCTTTTGTACCAACGGCCTTCTGCCAGATCGCGCATTTCATTTCCGAAGACTTTATCCTTCAAATTATCAAAACCCGTAATACTTCCATAAATCAATGCGGCAATAACAACCGCACCTATAACGGAAGCCATACCATACATCCACCTTCTTTTTTTCCGTCTTTTGGCCAACATTTCCAAATAGGCCTCATTTTCCCTCAATTCCTCTTCCGTCGGATCTGGCAAGGCTTCTTTCGATTTGTTAATGACTTCCTCAATGGTCTTGCGATCACTTTGGGCCTGTCCCAGTTCTTGCGTCATTTTCGCAAACTTTACCAAATCGGCCCGCTTTAAAATGGCATGAAGCTGTTGTAACGTTTCTGTGTCGATATCAAATTGACCGGCATCTTTGTGCAATTGCAATCTGGCAATTAACTCGTCACTGGTACTTTCTAAAGCTTTTTCATCCACTTCCCGGTCTAGGTAACGCTTTACAATTTCCGTTAAACTGGAATAGTATTCTTTACTTTTTTGTTCTTTCAAGTAAGGGGCCCGATCCAACTCGTCGAGTGCTACCATAGCTTCCTCGTAGGGCGGCAACTGTTTTTCCCGTGCTTCCTTTCGTTTTTTCCTTCGGAAGAAATAAAAGACAATGCCTCCAACAATCAATAGAGCCAGTAAAATGTATCCTAGCAAAGCCCAATTAAATGGCACGCGATCTACCTCAATAGCTGGCTTGATATCGAACATTTTTTGTTGGGTCGTATCTACCGGAACATCCCGTACTTCCACCCGTACCGAATCGGTACTGAAGGCTCGGTCATCGATCATTACCCGTTGCGAAGGAATGGTATAACTCCCAGAGTCGAATTGCGTAAGACCGTATTTTTTGAGCAACCGATACTTTTCATTCACTTTGTTGGTATCCACTTTATACGACTCGATGACTTCCAAAGCACCAAAACTGGCTCCTTCAGGAAATAGCACCAACGAAGTGGTATCGGCTTCCACTTGAATGGTATATTGAATCTCTTCCCCTATTCGAATTAAAGTGGTATCGGCCTTCGAAGTCACTTGCGCATAGCAAAGGACCGGCAACACCATAAGGAAAATCCCTATTAGATTTTTGAAGAAACGTATGGTATGGAATCGCTGCGCTTTCATTTACCCTCGCTGTTTAAAATAGCCCAATAGTTTTTTTACATAACTTTCATCTACCCTACAATCTACCACACCGGCCCCACTTTTCTGAAAACTTTCTTTAAAGGCCGCCACCCGATCCCGATAAAAGGCATGATAGTTATTCCGTACTTTTTTGGAGGAGGTATTGACCAATAAGAGTTCGCCCGATTCCTCATCCTGCATCTGGACCATCCCTAAATTCGGGATCTGCTCTTCGCGCTCGTCATACACCCTAATCCCCGTTACATCATGTTTCCGGGCCACAATTTTTAAAGTATCGGCATAATTTTCTGCGATAAAATCGGACAACACAAAGACAATTGCCTTTTTCTTGATCACGCTGGTCATGTACTTTAAAGCTTGGGCTACATCGGTTTTGTTGCTTTGTGGCTCAAATTCCAATAATTCCCGAATAATCCGAAGCACGTGGGATTTTCCCTTTTTGGGAGGGATAAACAATTCTATCTGGTCCGAAAAAAGAATGAGTCCTATTTTGTCGTTATTCTGAAGCGCCGAAAAAGCCAAGGTCGCGGCAATTTCGGTTATGATTTCATTTTTGAATTGGTTTTGGGTCCCGAAGAATTCCGAACCACTTATATCGGCCACCAACATCAGGGTCAATTCCCGCTCTTCTTCAAACACCTTTACAAAGGGTTCGTTGTAACGGGCCGTAACGTTCCAATCGATATTACGAACGTCGTCCCCAAATTGGTATTGGCGCACCTCACTAAAAGTCATCCCCTTTCCTTTGAAGGTACTATGGTACTCTCCACCAAAAACGTGATCGCTTAAGCGACGCGTCTTGATTTCAATTTTCCGTACTTTTTTAAGAAGTTCTTTCGTGTCCACGTTCGGTTTAAAATTTCAGGTTCCTTTTGGGTTGGTTAACTGCTAACTTTAAACTAGGGTACTTCAATAATGTTGACAATTTGATTGATTAAATCTTCGGAAGTCACATTCTCTGCTTCAGCCTCGTAAGTAATCCCAATTCGGTGACGTAGCACATCGTGTACCACCGCTCGCACATCCTCAGGAATCACATACCCCCTTCGCTTGATAAAGGCATAGCATTTTGCTGCCATGGCCAAACTAATACTTCCCCTTGGGGAAGCCCCAAAACTGATAAGGGGTTTAATGCTGCTAAGGTTATAATTTTCAGGGTTACGGGTAGCAAAAATAATGTCCAGTATGTATTTTTCAATCTTTTCATCCATATACACTTCCCGAACCGCTTGCTGTGCTCTTTTGATCTGATCTAAAGTAACCACCGGATTTACCGATTCAAAACCTCCTTTTAGGTTTTGACGGATAATAAGTTGCTCTTCGGAAATTTTCGGATAATCAATCACGGTCTTCAACATAAAACGGTCCACTTGGGCTTCCGGAAGCGGATACGTTCCTTCTTGTTCAATGGGGTTTTGGGTGGCCATCACCAAAAAGGGTTTTTCCAAAATAAAGGTTTCGTCGCCAATGGTCACCTGCTTTTCCTGCATAGCTTCCAGTAAAGCCGACTGTACTTTGGCGGGTGCCCGGTTGATCTCATCGGCCAGTACAAAGTTGGCAAAGATGGGCCCTTTTTTGATGCTGAAGTCATTCAGCTTCATATTGTAAATCAAGGTTCCTACCACATCGGCCGGGAGTAAGTCGGGCGTAAACTGAATCCGACTAAAACTTCCATGAACAGCTTTCGAAAGCGTGTTAATGGCCAAGGTTTTTGCCAATCCAGGCACCCCTTCCAAGAGGATGTGCCCTTGGGCCAAAAGACCGATGAGCAGTCTTTCCACCATGTGTTTTTGACCTACAATTACTTTATTAATTTCTAAGGAAAGAATGTCTACAAAAGCGCTTTCTTTTTCAATTTTCTCATTTAATGCTCCAATATCCAAAGCGGTATTTGTTTGTTCCATGTATTTCAGTTTAAATAATCAACTCCTAGTGTAAGAAAAGTTGGTGCAAATTGCCCAATATTAATGAGATATGCTGTTAACAATTGGTTAAAAATTGGCTTAAATAAAGGGCTTCACAATGCCCTTACTCATTTTTGATTGTGTACCTTTAAAACTCAAAAATAGACTATGGAAACCAATTTTTCAAGAATTATTCAAGGTTGTATGGGATGGGGTGCCTGGGGCAAGCAACTTTCCCAAAAAGACATGATCGATTTAATCCATCATTGCCTAGAGCAGGGCATCACCACATTCGACCATGCCGATATTTACGGAGACTATACCACGGAGGCAGATTTCGGGAAGGCTTTTTCGGAAAGTGGAGTGGCTAGGGAGTCCGTTCAACTCATCTCCAAATGCGGCATTCAGTACGTAGGGCAAACCCGAAACAATCCCATCAAACACTACCAGTACGACGCTGAGTACATTGTTTGGAGTGCCGAAAAATCAATAAAAGATTTAAAAGCAGGCTATTTAGACCTATTACTGCTCCACCGCCCTAGCCCCTTAATGCGTGCCGAAGAAGTGGCCAAAGCAGTCGATAAATTATTAGCGGAAGGGAAAATTAAATCCTTTGGCGTTTCCAACTTCACCACCTCCCAAACCGAACTTATTCAAGCCAAAAACCACGTGTCTTATAACCAAATGGAAATTTCCCTTACCTCCTTCCAACCGTTATTGGATGGTGCTTTGGACTATATGACCGTTCAAAACATCGTTCCCATGAGCTGGAGCCCGTTGGGAACGGTTTTTAAGGAAAAAAACGAACAAACCGCCCGAATCCATACGGCGCTAGAATCCCTTACCGAAAAATACAGTGCCACAAAAGACCAATTGTTATTGGCCTGGTTGTTAAAACATCCTTCGGGCATCCATCCGGTGGTGGGGACCGCCACAAAGGAGCGCATTAAAAACGCGGCGCAAGCCACTACCCTCCAACTATCTGAAACCGATTGGTTTCAATTATGGGTTGCCAGTCTAGGACATAAGGTACCATAAATAGAAAAGGGGTGCGATGGCACCCCTTTGTATCATTTTCAGAAATGATTCTATAAATCGAATACAATATTGGTAATTGGGGTAATTAAACCAACCGATACTTCTACTCCTTCAACCGTAATAGGCGGTACTCCCAGATCGGGATCTACTTCAAAAGTTACATCGTAAGTGCCTGCGGGCAACCCTTCCAATAGGAAATTCCCGTTTGCATCGGTATAAGTAGATACTTCTACATCTCCAGAAGTGCTGGTTGCAGTAACCAAAGTTTGTACACTAGAGGGTTGTACCATCCCATTAATTTGTCCTGTTTCAGAAAATAAGCTGGCGTTAATCACCGGCTTCAGGCTATAATCGCCATTTCCTTGTACCACAATGGAATTTTCTACATCAAAGTCCAAAGTGATTTCATACAATAGTTCATCTTCAAGGGTTTGATTCAATTGTAATTTTAACCCAGATTGTTGGGCACTTGGTGTGGCTAGCGGATAGGTTTGTCCATCTACCACAACCGAGTTATCTTCTCCTAAAATCAAACGGATCTGGCTCACCGTTCCTGCGGGTAAATCATCGTCAAATAATAAGGCAGAGTTTCCTCCGGTTAACTCAAGCAAGTTATATACTCCTGCATTTACGTTACCCACCGAAACTTCATTTTCTTCATCACTATATTTTACCACAATATCTTCCACATCTACAAATACAGCATCATAATCGCCTGGGGCATCCACCATTTTAATCAGTACAGAGGCCGATCCTTCGGCAGTGGTGTTATTTGAATCATCATCATCGCTACAGGCCGTAAAGGCAAAAACGATTGTGAGGGCCAAAAAGGCTTTCCATAAATTTTTCATAGGTATTTATTTTTAGGTTTGCGTCGTAAAACTAAAGAACGATCACTGGGTCGAGCACCTTTTAACAGCCCTTAACGCACACTTTAACCCAGCCTTAACTTTAAAAAATGTTAAAGATGTCATACCTTTAGACAATGATGGATTTACAGAACAAAACGGCCCTTATTACTGGGGCTACCTCCGGAATTGGAAAAGCCACGGCCACTCTTTTTGCTGAAAAAGGGGCCCAACTCATTCTCTGCGGAAGAAGACAGGATCGGTTAGGGAAACTTTCCGAAGCGCTTTCCCAAAAAACCAACGTACACACCCTAAATTTTGATGTTCGGGATAAAGAAAAAGTGTTTCAGCAAATAGCCTCCCTTCCTGAAGCCTTTCAGCACATCGATATCCTAATCAATAACGCAGGTAATGCCCATGGCCTGGATCCCATTCAGCAGGGAAATACCGACGACTGGGAAGCCATGATAGACATTAATGTAAAAGGACTGCTGTATGTTTCAAAAGCGGTATTGCCTACCATGCTGGAACGGCAATCGGGACATATCATCAATATTGGCTCTACCGCGGGTAAGGAAGTGTACCCCAATGGCAATGTATATTGCGCCAGTAAACATGCCGTCGATGCCCTGAACCAAGGCATGCGTATCGACCTCAACGGGAAAGGCATTCGTGTAGGGGCCATTAACCCAGGATTGGTCGCTACCGAGTTTAGCGAGGTGCGTTTTAAAGGGGATTCCGATAGGGCTTCCAAAGTATACCAAGGCTACACCCCCTTACAACCCGAAGACATTGCCGACATTATTTTGTTTGCCGTGACACGCCCGCCGCATGTAAACATAGCCGACCTCACCGTGATGTGCCTCGACCAAGCCACGAGTACAATTGTGAATAAACGATAATGCAAACCATTCCACCTTATAAGATTATGTCCCGAACTTGCTTTGGGAGAATAGGGAGAAGTTTCGAAAAACCCCTAATAAATAATAACCATAAAAAATAAATAATAATTGATCAATAAACGCCTTCTTATCAAAAACCTACTGGCTCACAACGATGAGAGTAGTTTTTATGATAAAAAGCGGAAGATCGATTTGGGCAGCAAGGAAGGGAAGGCAAAATTCCTAAAGCATATTTGTGCCTTGAGCAATAGCAATCCTAAAAACAATAGCTATATCGTAGTAGGGGTGGAAGACGAAACCAACGAAATTACCGGGGTGGACTTCTTCGATGATAGCAAGCTTCAAAACCTGGTCAACGCCTACCTTACCAATGCCCCGCTCATTGCTTATGAAAATGTGATGTTTCCGCATTTGCCGATGGACAAAGTAGTGGGCTTGGTCACCATTCGTCCAACGGGGGAAATCACCTCGCTTCGGAAGAATATTTGGAAGTACTGGGGCGGCTCTATTTTTTTACGTGACGGAAGCATTTCCATGCCCAAGGATTTCGACATCGAGATCCAAGATGTGAATTCGGAAATCGTACACTCTATTGAAACCCAATCCAGAAACAATATTGAGCATACCTTGGATGGGGTGATCGACTTTATCAATCACCGGCACAGCGATCTGGAGTCCCATTATAAAGTATTTAAGGAGCAGTTTGTGGTGTGCTGGGCGGGCAATACCAAGCATGTAAAGGGAACCGACTATTACTCTCGGGTGGATATTGAACTGATCAACGAGCAGGTAAAGTTATTTTATTCGGCCTTGGATGAAATCAGTATCGAATTTACCCAGGATTATTTCAAGATTACCGAATACGTACACCTAGGCCTAAACGAAAACTACAAATACTATCCGTTGGAAGAAGTAACCATTTCCTTTCGGGAAAACGGGTCGTACCAAATTGACTCCCGACTCATTTTTGAACCGCCACAATTCAACAAGCGCAATTTGTACCACATCTACAATGCCAACAACGCCCTGTTGGAAAAACTGAAAAAGAACATCCCCCTTTCCCCGCGTGAGGAACGCGATTTACAAAAGCTTCCCGCCACGTACTTGATTTGCTATTTAAACGATTTTGAAGACGCCAAGGAAAAACTACTGGAGTCCCGTTCCCACCTAAAACAAATCAATGGCACCGTGTACCAATCGTTTAAGGAAGCCACAAGAATCCTTCGGAAAGTGAAGTACAGCTAAGTATTAGTTATTTTTTATTGCTATTGTTTATTAAACTGTCGTTCAGAGCGAAGCGAAGAATCTCCCGCGCGGCAGGCTGGCACTTACGCTAAAAAGGTATACTATACCTTTTCTTAACGCTCAGTCCAATTCAGAGCGAAGCGAAGAATCCCTCTGTCACCCTGAGCCTGTCGAAGGGTGAGCTTAGCCTGCCCTGAGTTTGCCGAAGGATCGAAGGGTATTTTTTTGGAAACAGGAGTCAGGAGACAGGAGACAAGACACATCCCGAAGCAAGTTCGGGACAAAACCGAAGGAATTTCAGGAATAGCGAAGCACCGAGCGGAAG
>CEQG01028276.1_pt1 | contig 23057 bp, 14 predicted proteins | sample 350301 | NCBI WGS metagenome assembly CEQG01 (sample SAMEA2621242, study PRJEB7988) | marine metagenome | isolation source: saline water (ENVO:00002010), including | reverse complement strand
GCAAACTGAAGATGCAGGGGCATGTTTCCCAGCAAGCGGTGGATGAAGCTGAGGCGCAGGCAGATACGGCGCTCGCGCGTGTTGAAGCAGCCAAGGCGCAGGCAGACATTTACCGCGTGCAGATAGACCTGTCTCGCATCACAGCACCTTTCGATGGCGTGGTGACTTCCCGCATGGCGGACGAAGGTACCATTGCCGGGGCTGGCCAGCCTGTGCTGGACCTGGTCGAGGCGGGGCATCTGGAAGCTCGCATCGGACTGCCTGCCAACAGCGCCGCCCGCCTGACACCTGGCGAGACCTATGATCTCAAGACCGATGTTGGAACAGTCGAGGCCATTTTGCGCAGTGTCACCGGCGTGATCGATCCGGCGCAGCGCACTGTCGCAGCCGTTTTTGAAATCGAGAACAAGGGGCAGGTTGCGTCAGGAACTGTTGTGCGCCTGACGATGCAGAGAGACATTGATGAGCCGGGCTTCTGGGTGCCGGTCAAATCTTTGTCTACCGCGTCGCGCGGACTATGGTCGATCTATGTAGCGGAGCCGAGCGGGTCGGGCTGGAAGGTCGCCACCCGTCCGGTAGAAATGGTGCATACGGATGGGGATCGCGCCTTTGTTCGCGGCGCTGTCGAAGAAGGTGAGCGGGTCATAACCGATGGTTTGCAACGCATCGTGCCGGGTTTGCCGGTTGAGCCGCGCGACGTGCACCGTGCTGCTGCCGTGAATGGTGGCTAAGTCTCATGTCGACGCTTTTCTTCAAACTGCCGCGCCTTGCCATACTCGCGATCCTGGTTGTCCTGATCGGTGGGCTTGGCGCGATGCTGACGCTGGGGCGTCAGGAAGACCCGACCCTGATCGAGCGCTATGGCTTTGTGCTGACGCCATATCCCGGCGCGGACGCTGAACGGGTTGAGGCGCTCGTCACGGAACCTGTCGAAGCGGCTCTCATGGAGTTGGCCGAGATTGAAGACGTGACATCCACCAGCCGCGCGGGCTTTTCACAGGTGCGGATCGAGATCCGGGAAGACCTGACTGAAGGCGAGGTCGATGACACTTGGACGCTGATCCGGGGGCAAGTGGAAGAGGCGCAGGCCCAATTCCCATCTGGCGTCGGATCGCCTGAGGTTGAAAGACTGTATGTGGGCGCTGCGACGTTGGTCGTTGGTCTGACCTGGACAGGCGAGGGAGAGCCTCCCCTTACTGTCATGCGCCGGCTTGTACTGGACCTCGAAGACAAATTCCAACGCCTTGGTGGCACCGAGGAAACGGAAACCTACGGTTTGCCAGAAGAAGAAGTTCGTGTGGTCGTCGATCCGCAGGCATTGTCGGCAGCGGGGCTGTCTTTCCGTGAGGCCGCGGGCCTTATCGCGTCGGCCGATAGCAAAACACCAGCTGGTCGCCTACGCGGGCAGGGTGGCACAATCGGCCTCGAGGTCGGCGGTGAGTTTGATGGCATCTCGCGCGTGCGCCAGGTGCCGCTTCTGCAGCGGCCTGACGGCTCGGCCGTCCGCGTGGCGGATGTCGCACGGGTGGAGAAGGGGTATGCTGATCCGTCCACCAAGCAGGCCTATGAAAACAATCTTCGGACTGTGCTAGTCGGCGTTTATATCTCGCCTGGACAGCGCGTGGACAAATGGGCAGAAAGCGCCCGCGCTATCGCCGATGAATTCGCGGCGTCAGCGCCACCGGGGCTGAAAGTAGAGACTGTATTTGATCAGAGTCTCTACACAAATGATCGCCTGAACGGCCTGGCGCAAAGCCTGTTATTCTCGGCCTTTATCGTTGTGCTCGTCCTGTTCGTGACGATGGGGTGGCGGTCCGCCATCGTTGTTGGCATGGCCATTCCGCTTACGGTCAGCCTGGTGCTGATCCTGTTCAGCGTATTCGGCCACCCGCTCCACCAGATGTCTGTGACGGGGCTCGTCATCTCACTTGGCTTGTTGATCGATAACGCCATCGTTGTGGTCGACGAGTTCGACCAATTGCGCGCCAAGGGCAAGAACCGTTTCGAGGCTATTCGGGAAAGTCTGGGTCACCTTGCCGCGCCGCTTGCCGCGTCGACATTGACCACAGCGCTTGCCTTTGCGCCCATCGCCCTGTTGCCGGGCGGCGCAGGCGAGTTCGTTGGCATGATCGGCCTGTCAGTTGTGTTCGCGATCTCCGCATCTTTCCTCATCTCCATTACCGTGATCCCGGCGATGGCCGGCTGGTTCGACCGCAAGCGCGGCTGGGAGACTGGCCACGCAAAACGCCCGCGCCGCTGGTGGCGGGACGGCGTGATGAACGACTATATTTCGGATGGCTACCGCGCCTCCATCGAGGCCATTTTGCGCTTCCCGCTGCTGGGCATCGCGATTGGTGTGGCCCCGGCCATATTCGGTTTCTGGCTCGTCGGGCAGTTGCCATCCCAATTCTTTCCGCAAACGGAGCGCGACCAGTTTCAGGTGACGTTCCAATTGTCGGCCGAGGCAGACATTCATGACACCGTCGATGTGGTTCATCGCGCCACCGACATGATCAGTGCCATTGAGGGTGTTGAAGATGTAACCTGGGTGCTCGGCCAGCCTTCGCCGCGTGTCTACTATAATGTTCTCAACAATACGGAAGGCGTTGAAGGCTTTGCGACAGGTTGGGTGCAGCTCGATTCAAATGAGCGCACGCATGAGATTGTCGGCGAAGTCCAGCGCATGGTGCGGGAGGAGTTTCCAAGTGCGCGCTTCCTGGCGCTGCCATTCGAGCAGGGCCCCCCCGCTGACGCACCGATCGAGTTGCGCGTCATGGGGAATGATTTTGATACTCTGGACATGATTGGCGACGAAATTCGCAACGTTCTCGGACAAACACCCGGCATCACCTACACGGTCGCGTCATTGGAATTGGGCGCGCCCACGATGCGCCTGCAGGCTGACGAAGCCGCATCGGCTCTCGCTGGTGAACGCCTGACCGATATCGCCGCAGACCTGAGCGCGGAACTCGAAGGCGTGCGGGCTGGCTCTGTGCTGGAGGGGACGGAAGAGTTGCCGGTAAAAGTGATTGCGCCGATGTCGCGCAGGTCTGGGATGACGGACTTGCGATCAGCCACAGTTGGCACTGGCTCTGGTACGCCGATTTCTGCCTTGGGCGAGGTGACGCTTGTGCCCGAAACCGCGGTGATCACGCGCCGCAATGGCCAGCGCATGAACCAGATTCTCGCCTATCTGGATCCATACACGCTGCCAGCACCTGTGCTTGCGGACTATCAGGCGCGGTTTGAGGAAACCGGGTTTCATGTTCCCGCTGGATATGAGGTCGTGATTGGAGGCGAAGCAGAGAATTCCAGCGACGCTGTTGGCAATCTCGCCGCTGTCGGTGTCCCACTCGTCATGGTGATGGCCGGGGCGATCATGCTGGTGTTCAATTCGTTCCGCATGATGCTGCTGGTGCTGGCGTCAGGATTTCTCTCGCTTGGCTATGCCTTCTTTGGGGTGTGGTTATTCAATCTGCCGTTCGGCTTCAATGCCATCATCGGCGGCCTTGGCCTGTTCGGCATTGCGATCAACGGCTCTATCGTCGTTCTGTCATTGCTCAGGGCGAATCCGGCTGCAATGGCGGATGACGTGATTGCCCAACGTGAAGTTGTCGTGGATGCGACGCGCCATATTGTGGCGACGACATTGACGACAATGGGAGGCTTTGTGCCGATCCTGCTGACGGGGGATTCCTTCTGGATGCCTCTGGCAGCGGGAATCTCCGGCGGGGTCAGTGGATCCGCGCTTCTGGCGCTGTATTTCACGCCGGCCGTATTCCGCATCACGACCATGAAACCTGTGCAGAAAACGTTTCGCCGGATCTTTAACCGTCAGGAAATACCCGCCGAATAGGGCAGGTCAAAGACTTGCACTTGGGCAAAAGTGGCCCATGTCGAAAAGACAGGCATTGGAAGGAAGAGATATGCCAGACAATCCGGATATCGGTGCACCCGCACCAGCCTGGAATCGCCTTCGCTTCGAAGCCCGCGCTGCGGCTGCTGACGAGCCTGCTCTGGCGAGCTATCTGAACTCTGCCATCCTGGCGCACTCAACCCTGTGTCAGGCGCTTTCCTTCCATCTCGCTGAAAAGCTGAAAAGCCCGGTCATGAGCACACAGCAGGTGCGCCAGATTCTCAGCGATACCTATGATTCCAACCATGCATTGGTCGAGGCCGCTGAGGACGACCTGCAAGCGGTCCTTGAGCGCGACCCTGCCTGCCGCGGCATGTTGCAGCCTTTCCTGTACTTCAAGGGTTTCCTTGCCCTTCAGACCTATCGCGTTGCTCATTCGCTCTGGCGTGAAGGGCGTGAAACGCTGTCCTTCCATTTCCAGAGCCGCGCTTCTGAATTGTTCGGCGTGGACATCCACCCAGCCGCCCGCATAGGGACGGCTGTCATGCTGGACCATGCGTCGGGCATCACGATTGGTGAAACGGCGATTGTCGGCGACGGGTGTTCATTGCTGCACGGTGTCACGCTCGGCGGAACCGGCAAGGAAGTGGGTGACCGCCATCCGAAGATCGGCAAGGGCGTGCTACTGTCCGTTGGGGCGAAGGTTCTCGGCAACATCCATATCGGTGACGAGGCCAAGGTCGCAGCGGGTAGTGTGGTGCTGAAAGACGTGCCAGCGAAGTGCACTGTGGCAGGCGTTCCGGCGCGAATTGTCAGCGGACCGTCCTGCTGCCATCCGGCAGAAACCATGGATCAGACGATTCCCGACGATATGGGCAAGTAAGTCCGCCGTTCGCGTGTCAGTTGACCGGCCTGAATACAAATCGCGCGACAGCTGAGTTTTTGCAGTAATTGACAGCAATATTGTCTCCAGCAACGTTTCATTTCGGGATCGGAATGTTGTTGCGGCCCTTTGTTTCGTTTAATATTTGACCCACGACCCGGTTTCGGGAGGGGTGTTTTTGGCGCGTGAACAGAGGGTGGCCGGTTGACCGACAGTAGCAGCACTGCAGGCCGGTTCATGCGCACGCGCAAGGTGCGGCGCGCTGAGGCAGAACGTTTGCCGTTTGTGCCCTACGCTGTGGTTCCTTTGGCCGCTCTGGGGCTCCTCCTTTTGTTCGCGATCTGGCCTTTTGCGTTTGGTGTGGTGCAGGCAACCGCCCAGCGGACCGCGTCGCAGGCGCTGGTTGAGGCTGATGCCAGCTGGGCCCGGTCTCGTGTCTCTGGCCAGTGGATCACGCTCGAAGGGCGTCCTCCCAGCCGTGAAGCCGCGGACGCTGCCGTCGACGCAGTGAGGAAAGCGCGCGCACCAGCCTTGTTCGGATCGGCTAGGCCGGTCACGCGCATTCGAGAAAATTTCGACTGGAGCCTTCTGGGTGAAGGTGCCGTTGGCCCCAATACGGATTGGTCGTTTCGTGTGGCTGATGGTGTGCTGACACTTGATGGCGATATGCCGAACACGGAAATTCGTCAGGAAGTCGTCGCAGCCGCTCGCACGAAAATAGACCCACCGCGCGTAATTTCCATTCAGGACAGTCTGTCGATAAATAATGAGCCTGTCGCCGATGGTTTCCTGGAAGTCGCCATGCGCGGCCTAAACACGGTGTCGAAGTGCGACCGCGGTGTGTCTGCGTTTACCACGAACCGATTTTCGCTTGATTGCGAGCTTCCGGGCGCCGAAGCCGCCGCCACACGCAAGCTTGCCCTGGAGCCGATCCCCTTAGGGGAGGTCGGGGCGATCAATGTCATCTCACGCGAAGCGGTCAGCTCCTGTGAAAGTTCACTTGAAGAATTGCTGGGCGATGCGCGCATTGAATTCCAGTCATCCAGCGCGGTGATCGGCGCATCAAGCGCTGGCCTGCTGGATGATGTCGCCGAAGCCGTGCGCGCATGCCCGGGATCTCTGCGCATCGCTGGCTATACAGACAGCACCGGTCTGCCGGAAACCAATCGCCAGCTCAGTCAGGCGCGCGCCGAAGCGGTGCGCAATGCACTGATCGCGCGGGGCGTGCCATCTGGCCGACTAGTCGCAACGGGGTATGGCGATGCCAGCCCGGTTGCGCCAAACTCCACTGCGGCAGGTCGCGCCCAGAACAGACGCATCGAGATACGGGTGATCCGTGTCTCGGAATGAATTCCACCAGCTAGCCTGAAAGTAAACATCATGTGGTTTCTTCTCATCCAGATCTTGCTGCTCATGCTGCTTGCCGCGCTGGCGGGGGCAGCTCTGGTTTATTGGTGGATGCGCAATCGCTACGAGGACGTCACCGAGTCCTATGAAGAGCTGATGGAAAATAGCGCCATGTCGGAATTGCGTGCCGGCGTGACGCGTGACGATTTGCTGGCACACTTCGCCGCGATCGAGGAGCGCCTCTCTGCCATGCCTTCTCCGGTCACGCGGGATGAATTCCACGCCAATATCAACAGTCTGGGTGATCGTCTGAGAAACATTCCGACGCCAGACATTTCTCCCGTGAATGCGCGTCTGGAGGCGATTGAAACCCGCCTTGCCGATAGCGGCTCAAGCTTTGACCCGGTTATCTCGCGGCTCGCTGATCTCGACATGGCTGTGGGCCAGTTGAAGAATACAGATCTGGACAGTCTGGAAGCCCGGCTGTCGCGCATCGAAGACAGTGTAAACGTGCTGGTCAATACAGAGCCACCGGCGATGCCACAAATGCCTGAGATACCAGCATTTCCGGAGATTCCTGAAGTTGATCTCGGCCCAATCCATAGCGGCCTTGCGCGTCTTGAACTTGCACTCGAGAATCTTGATGTGCCGGTTACGGATCTTGATCCGATCCGCGGGGATTTTGGCCAGATGGAAGCCCGTCTCGCCGAATTCGCCGAGCGGCTGGATGCCCAGCGCAAGGCTGACAATGAGAGCATGACCATCCGTCTGCAAACACTGTCTTCGTCTCTTGCCTCGCTGCGTGTGCCGGATGTGGACAGCCTGCGCGACCGCCTTGCCAAGCTTGAAACCGCGATCAGCCAGATCACTGTGCCGGACGTGGATCTCGGCCCGGTCACGGAAACCTTGCGCCAGATCGAACGCGACCTGAAGACTTCGCCGGATCATGTCCGCGTTACGCATAACAAGCTGGCCGATCTGGAAGGCGGTACGGCCGCCCTCCATTCGAAGCTCGCTGCACTTGAGGCCCATGTCGCCAGTATGGATCGTGGACCTGTGGACCTGTCACCGCTGCAGGCACGCCTTGCGACACTCGATTCCGCGCTGGCAACGATGCGCGTCGACATTCAGTCCACATCCGACACATCCTCGCTTGAGCGCCGTCTGGCCACGCTGCAGGAGATGGTGGTCGGGCTTCAGGATCCCGATATGTCGGCAATCACGAACTCGCTCCGCAAGATGGAGGCGCGCCTCAATATGGCGGCGGTCGAAGACCGGCTGACTTCAATCGAGTACGGTATGGCGGCGATGCATCACATGGTGCGTACGCTTCAGGAAACCGCCTATTCGCGCACAGATATTGATTATTCTCAGCGCGTTCCGCTGTCCCAGGCGCAATTCACGCAAACCACAACGACAACGGAAACTCCGGCGACTCCCCCGCCACCACCACCTCCGCCGCCGCCTCCGGCCCCACAACCGGAGACGACCACGACCGTCCACAAGATCGAGATCATTCGCGGCCAGGACCCTGTTCGTCAGGCCATGCGCCCGGATGACCAGGCCAATTTGCTGGTCGAAGCGGCCTTCGGGGAGGAAGACGATCTTGAGCGCGTGAACGGTATTGGTCCGATGCTGGCTGAATTGCTGAATGAGATCGGCGTCTATTATTTCTGGCAGATTTCGGAATGGGGCCCTGACGAGATCCAGTGGGTCGATGACAAGCTGGAACATTTCAAGGGCCGTATCCTGCGCGATGACTGGGTCGGACAGGCCAAGGTTCTCGCGCTGCTCCCCGAAACAGCAAACCGCCCGCAAAGCGGCTGATTCAGGCTTCACAGCTGAAGGGCAGGCTTGCCCCCTTTTCTCGTGCCGGGAATTGGGGTTAGTTAATGCTGTGCTCGGGGGACGCATTGAGCAACCAGCGGAAGGGGACGCCCGCAATGCTTCGGACCGTAATTGCAGCCTTTCTATGCCTTATCCTGGCGCCCGTCGCATTGGCGGAAAGTCAACAAGCACCGCGCTACGCGCTCGTGATTGGCAATTCCAGCTATCAGCAGACCGGTTGGCAACTGCCCAATCCGGCGCGGGATGCACGCCTGATGGCCGAAACACTCGGCAAGGTGGGCTTTACGGTAGACCTGGTCATAGATGGCACGGAAGACCAGATGGAACGGGCCTTTGCCGATCACGGCGCGCGTCTCAAGGCGGGCGGCTCCGATTCTGTTGGTCTGATCTATTACGCTGGGCACGGGGTTCAGTCGCAGGGCCTGAACTATCTGGTGCCAGTGGATGCAAACGCCCGTTCGGAGCAGGACATCTGGCGACAGGCCCCGCGCCTTGGCGACGCGTTGCGCTATGTGGAGCATGCCGGGAATGCGGTGAATTTCGTCATTCTGGACGCCTGCCGCGACAATCCATTGCCAAGCGCAACGCGTAGTGCAGCGGGCGGGCTGGCCGAAGTGAAGCCGGCGCGCGGCCTGTTGATTTCATACTCCACCGCGCCGGGCTATGTCGCCTATGATGGCGAGGGCGAGAACTCGACCTTTGCGATGGCGCTGTCACAGACGATTGGCCAGCAGAACCTGATTGCCGAACAAGTCTTCAAGCGCGTGGCAGATCGGGTAAACCAGTCGACCAATGGATTGCAGACACCCTTTTACAATTCCGGGCTGACAGGTGCGGATTTCTGCTTCGCGGGCTGTGATGGCGGCCCGGCGCCCCAGCCCGTGCCAACCAATACCAGCGCGCAGTTGCCGGCCCATGGGGCACGTGGCTCAGCCGCCCGTAGCGCCGGTGACATGGCTGAGGTGCCAAACGCCGTGAATGCCGCGCCCGGCTTCACCAGCGTGTCCACCTTGCTGCGCGGCGCGGCCTTTACCGCGGCTGATGCCGGCGGCGCCATTGCCGAACGCAAGTTTCGCGATTGCACAGACTGTCCGGAAATGGTCGCCATTCCGGGCGGAGAGTTCATGATGGGCTCCCCGGCAACCGAGAAAGAACGCAAGGATAATGAGGGCCCACAATGGCGCGCCACGATCAAGCCCTTTGCCGCGTCCGCAACTGAGATCAGCTGGGCCGATCTGACCGCCTGTGTCGAAGGCGGCGGCTGCGTTGGAAACGAAGCCGCGAATGAGACCCGCAGTGACCAATGGCAACAGCCGGGTCTGCCGGTGATCAACATCACCTGGGTTGAGGCAATGGCCTATGTCGATTGGCTGAATACTCGCGTCGATGGGGAGCCCTATCGCCTGCTGAGCGAAGCAGAATGGGAGTATGCCGCGCGCGCAGGCACCACGACTGCTTTCAACACCGGCGATACGCTGACGGACCAGCAGGCGAACTTCAATGCCGGGCGGATCTACAATGACGGTCCGAAAGGCGTCTGGCCCCGCCGGCCCATGCCGGTTGGCTATTATCCGCCGAATGCCTTCGGCCTGCATGAGATGCACGGCAATGTCGCCGAATGGACCGCTGACTGTAGCGTGCGCAGCTATCTTGGCCGGTTTGGTGAGGCGACGGTCTATGATGAGCGTGGCTGTCGCTCCCGTGCAGTCCGGGGCGGCAGTTGGGAGAAGGTGCCGTCCTATGTTCGGTCCGCAATCCGTGATGCATTTCCGGATACGGGCCGCGATGATGGGATTGGATTTCGGGTCGCACGGGACAGGGATTAATCGATGAAGACCATCAGCCCCCTGATTAGCCATCACCGGTCCGAGCTCAAGGCAGAAGCCAAATTGGACCGTCACTTGCTGACCGGGGCGATCTTCATGGCGGTCGTGTCGTTCAGCGTCTTCCTGTCGACCCTTCTTGGCAAATACCCTTTGCCCTTCGGCGCGGACGTATTCGCAGATAATCCGGAGCGCATGATTGGCGCGTCAAATTTCTTCGTCGCGACCGCCATTGGCGCAGCGCTGCGCATCTGGCGAAAGCGGCAGATGCGGATCAAGCTGCTCGTGGCGGAGGCCTTCATTCGCGAAGGTGACGAGGACACCGGTTTGCGTCTGTTGCTGGAACCCGTCTTTGGTGAAACCGTCTGGGATGGCGCCGAAACGCCAATCCTCTCTGAAAGGAGCCGGGCATGAGCCTGCAATCAGAATCCGGAACCTCGCCGGTTACTTCGCTTGACCTGCTGCGCGAGTTGCAGGGAGAGCAGAAGGCTTTCCGCTTCCTGATCCGTGCCCTGGCGGTCTTGCTCGTCACGGCAGCGGTGATTGCTGTGGGCAGCGTAATCTATTTCTATGTCGCGCTTCAGGGGCTGAAATCGGAGTACGCCCATCAGGCGCGGTTGAACGAGATCAATCTCCGCATCGTCGCAGGAGAAGCCAGTCGACAGCGCGAGTCGACACAGGCTCAACTCGTCGCAATCCGCGAGGAAAATGAGTCGGCGCGCAGGCAGGCCGAGCTTTCAAGAGAATTGCAACAGGCCGGATCGGCGCGCCAGATCGCTGCTTACAAAGATCGCGCTGTGAACATTGCGCGCAGCCACGTGCTCGGCAAGACGATGAACGAGGTTACCTCGCAAGTGGTCAGCATGGTGCTCCGTGCGGATGAGGGGGATGTCCGCCTGCTGAGGGATGAGGAGCACCAGTTGCTGCAGGCCGCTTTGGATGATTGGGGCGGAGAAGTGGACTCCGCAAATGTACGCGCTGCGTTTGAACGTTTGATGGATGCAGAGGCCCTGTCGGATCAGGCAATGGGCGCTGCGGGGCTGGCCATGCTGGAGTACCGCGCAGCAGATGAGGCGTCACTGGTCTGGAGCCAAGGATGCTCCACCGTGGTGGACTATGTAAACCAGGCGACGGCGCGCGATCTTGACGCGCCGATGCTGCTGATCTGGAAGGGCCAGTGCCTGCGCAAGCGCGGCGACGCCTTGCTGGCCTATCGCGCTTTCAGCGAGGCGGCACATCTGATTGGGGCGGATTCCGAAGACATCACACTGGAACAGGAACAGATGGCGCATCATGGCGTCGGCACAACACTGGTCGCGCTGGCGGCGCAGCGCGAACTGCCGGAAGGGCGCCTCTACGAAGAGGCGTTGCAGGAGGCCTTGTCAGAGCTGCGCATTGCGGCCCGCATCCGCGCTGAACGCGGCGCAACGCAGGTGGGCGTCGCCTATACGGAAGAGAATATCGGTTTCATTCACATACTGGACGAAGACTGGCCCACCGCGCTGGAACACACGCAACGGATTGATGATATTCTCCCGCTCGCCTGGAATTTGACGGTTCGCCACATCGCCGCCCGCGAGAATGAAGCGGCGCTGCGCCAGGCCGGGGCGAGCCAGGATGCGCTGGATTATATGGAAACGATTCAGGACGAAACGGCGATGGTGTTGTCGCTGATGGATTGCGACCAGATCGACAAGCCGGAATTGCAACGCCTGCTGCCGGCGCGTTTTGAGGAAACTGTGGAATCCCTGTCGGCGCATTGCGTTCTGGAGGCCGAGCGCAGCTGATTTGCAGGCTTTGCGGTTGCAACGCCAAGCAAAATCTCTAGGTTCGCCGCGAACACAAAGACCCAAGAGGAGCCCGACCCATGGAGCGCGAAGAAACGCTGCGCCTTGAAGCCTATCTCAAGGAAAAACTGCACCCGGGCCTTCGCCTGGTTGCGCGTGACAAGACCGATGATTCCGTTGAGTGCTATCTCGGCGCCGAATTCCTGGCCGTGGTCTACAAGGATGTGGACGAGGGCGAAACGTCCTACCAGTTCCAGATGACCGTGCTGTCGGAAGACATCAGCTAAACTGTTCTCGCCTCGACAGGCGGGCATGAAAAAGGCCGGCGCTCCTTTCTGGAGGGCCGGCCTTTCGCTTTTTGAAAGCGCTGTCGTGCTATTCGTAATCCTTGCGAACAATCACGGCGGTTTCGGGATAGTCGGTCCAGATGCCGTCGACACCAGCTTCGATGAGGACTTTCAACTCCTCTTCAGCTGATGCGAATCCTTCTGCCGGTTCATCATCGCGCACCGTGTAGACATGCACGATCTTGCCGAGGGCGTGGGCACGTTCAACGAAGTCTGTCGTTCCGCCTTCAGGGGTCAGGATCATCGCCTTGTGAGCGCCGACGCCTGCTGTCGGAATGTCTTCCAGCTTCATGTCCAGGCCGAGCAGGGCCGCGTAGGGCGGGCCGACGAGGTTCTGTACGAGTGTCAGGTCGCTCTTAGCGGCGACCTTGGCGAGGAAGTCCGGCTCAAAGCACTGGATGAAGATCGGAATGCCCGCTTCGACGAGGCCGCGCTCTTCAATCGTGTTCAGGATCGGATCGACCATGTCGAGCCCGGCCGCCGAGAAATTGGAAGGCCATTTGGCCTCGATGTGCAGGCCGACCTTCCGGCCTTGCGCCGCATTCTCTTCAACCAGGTCGATGATCTCGTCAAACGTCGCGATCCGGAACTGGTCGTTATAGTCTTGCGGGCGGCCTTCAACGCGCTGGATGGCATTCAGCGTCTTCAGCTCAGCGAGGGTGAAATCGTCAGACCACCAGTCTTCCTTGTCGCCCAGAGGCGTTTTACGCACGCTTTTGCGATCGGCGAATTCTTCGTGATCGGCAATGTTTGTCGTGTCGGACAGGTAGCCATCATGGTTGGCAACGAGAACGCCATCCTTGGTCATCACCAGATCCGGTTCGATGAAGTCAGCCCCCTGATCGATGGCGACCTGGTAAGCTTTCAGCGTGTGCTCGGGATAAAGGCCGCTTGCGCCGCGATGGGCGATGATGACAGGCGGCTCGCCCGTGAGGGTCTTTAGCGCGGTTTCGGTGTCGCTTGCGTCGGCCGGAGCTGCTTCTGCTGGCGCTTCAGCCGGGGCATCCACAGGCGCAATCGTTTCAGCCGCCGGATTGCAGGCGGCCAGCAACAGGCCGCCGAGGAGGAGATATTTCTTCATGGTTCATAGTCCTGTCTGGAGGATCGGGGCGAGCACGGGCCCGCCCCGGTATGTAGTCAGCCTAGAACTTGATATAGGCACCGGCTTTCAGCATCTGCGGCTTGCCGCGGATGATGGTATGCAGGCCAAAGGCACCGCCCGTGTTGCCCACGTCGATCAGGTATTCCTCATCGAAGATGTTTTCGCCCAGGAAGTAGACGCCCCACTGATCGTCTGCGCTGTCGAAGCCGATGCGGAGGTTGGCGATGCCATATGCGTCCTGTTCTTCCTCGACAAAGGTGCCGTCCGGATAGGCTTCACGAACACGGGTGAATCCACCATTTCCATCAGCGGCATAATTGTAGCCATTGTCATCTTCGAAATAGTGATGATCTTTCCAGACATAGCTCGGCACGATCGAGAAATCGCCGCGTTCGCCGGCCGGGATCGTGATGTCAGCCGCAAGCGAGAAGCTGTGCTCCGGGCTGATACGGAAGCTGTTACCAGCGAACTGGAGCGGGTTTCCGTTGTCGTCTTCGTCATCATATTCCGAATGCGTGTAGGCATATGTGCCGAGCAGGCGGATATTGTCGGTGACCAGGGCCTGACCATCGAATTCGAAGCCATACTGGGTGGCGTTACCGGAGTTCTCGGTGATGAAGACGCCGTTGATCGGGTCAAAGCGCGTGGTCTGGAAGTCCTTGTACTCACCATAATAGACCGAGCTGGTCATCTGGACGCGATTATCCCAGAGACGGGCGAATACACCGGCCTCGACATTGTCCAGCGTTTCCGCGTCGATGACATCATAGCTTGCACCAGAAGCGGAGAGCACTTCCGGGCGACGGCCCCGGCCGTAGGCGACCCAGGTGTTCACATTGTCAGATACGCGATAGGCGGCATTCAGGCGCCATGTGAACGCACCATCCGTTTCTTCTGATCCGGTAGCCTTGTTGTTGAGGCGATCAGCGCTCAGCAGCAGGGAGGGCGCCAGGGTCACACCATTGAGGCCGCCGAGGTACGGGTTGCTCTTGAGGACGGCTGCGACGGAGCTCGCCGCCAGGTCTTCCTTGGTGTAGCGAAGGCCACCTGTCAGTTCGAGGCGATCTGTCAGCTGATAGGTCACATCGCCGAACAGGTCATATGTGTCGCGTTCGTCGGTGGAGATTTGCTGTTCCAGATGCTCACCGTAAAGCGGTACCAGCGCGCCTTGCAGCAGGGCTGCCAGAGCGGAGTACTGAAGAGGCGTATCGAAGCTGCCGAAGTTTGCACCGCCCGGAATACCGGCGAGTGTCAGCGCGCCCTGTACCTGCTCAACGGTCAGGCCAGCGGCACCTGCGAGGCTCGGTGCAAACAGGGATTGAGCGTAAGCTTCATCCGTGGAGAAGCGCAGCTCATCCTTGCCGTTCACAGTGAAATAGTTTCCGCCGAAGAAGGCCGACAGTTTACCACCGGCATCATAGTTCAGGCGCAATTCCTGGCTGAACGTATTGGCCTGACGGCCCTGATAGAATTGAAGCAGGTTGAACTCGACACCGTCAGAGTCCCACGCTTCATTCGAGAACAGGTTGCGATAGTCGGTCAGGGAGGTCAGCGACCAGTCATCGTTGAGGTCGTATTCGACGTTGGCGGTGACATAGAACAGCTCACGATCATTGCCGAGCTTGCTGCGGACCTGATCATCATTCACGTTCATGGCCGTTGCGCCGTATGGATCGACCTTCCCGTTTACCTCGAAGAAGCCGGACGTGAACTGGGTGCCGGTGGAATCATCGTCCTGATAGTTGACGAACAGGTCGGCGCGCAGCTGCGGGCTCGGCTCCCAGTGAAGGGCGGTGCGCAGGGCAAGCGTGTCCTGTCCCATCAGGTCCGGAGAGTTGGCGGTGTTCGGCACATAGCCGTCCATGTTCTTCAGCTGACCCGCAACGCGCAGGGCGAGCGTGTCATTGATGACGTAGTTGTAGTGGCCTTCCGCGCGGACGAAGCTGTAGTCACCGCCTTCGATGGAGGCTTTGCCGGAATTGCCGGACAGGGAGGCGCGGTTCTGGATGAAGTTCACGCCGCCAACCAGCGCGCCCTGGCCGAACAGAGTAGCTTGGGGGCCTTTGACAACCTCAACCCGCTCCATGTCATAGATGGCGAGATTGGTGGCAAACCCCACATTGCCGATCGCCACACCATTCTGGAACATGGCCACGCGGGGCGTACCACCATCCGACACCACACCGCGCAAGGAATAGCTCGGCGCGTTGAGGCTTTGGGCCTGCACCTGCAGGCCTGGAACGAAGTTGCCAAGGTCTTCGAAATCATCCGCCGCGAGCAGGTCGATCAGGGCCTGGTCTGCCACAGAAACGTTGATTGGAACGTCGATGAGCGCCTGTTGCTGCTTCTGTGTCGTCACGGTGACGACTTCCAGGTGACGAGCCTTTTCGGCGCTGGTTTCCTGTGCGTGAGCGGACAATTGTCCGGAGAGACCAAGAGCGGCAATTGCCGTCGCGGTAAGATAAGAGTGTTTCATGATTTGACCCGTTAACTAGGCGCACTGTGCGCAGTCGGGCGCTGCCTACTCAGCGGCTCAAACCGGCTCAAATCAAAGTTTTACAACAGAAAGTTCGAGAAGGTTTCAGTTTTGTGCGACGCACAAGCTTTGGGCGAAATCATCACAAAACCTTATTGGAGATACACTTTTTGATACTGCGGAAAGGTATGCGGATGAACAAAATCAGACATTCGCTCGGGTGTCGAAATATCACTATTTTTTCGTATGTGCAGCACTGATTAAATAGCGAGCACTTTGTTGGAGATGTCTTGATGGACGTTCCGTAGGGGGAGGTCCAGCGAGCCCGGCCCCCGATTCTGTCTAGAAGAGGGAGCCCTGATCGGTCTTCGGCTTCGTTGGCTTTGCCGCTTTTGGAACTGGCGGCGCAGGCGGTGGCGAAGGCGGTGTGGCTCCGTCCGGGCGCGCCATGACATCGCCATCACCGAAGCTGACCTTGAAGCTGGGTGTGGAGGCGGCGGCCGTCGCGGAGCGAACAAGATTGCCATCGGTATCGCGCACGATGGCATAGCCGCGCTTCAGTGTTGACTGATAGGACAGTGTTTCCAGCAGTTTGCCTTGTGCGGCCAGCGTGTTCCGCCGGGCTTCGATCAGGCGGTTGAGCGCCGGGCGCGCGCGGACGGCTGTGTCACGCAGGCGCTGTTTCGAGGCCCGGATTTCGGCGTTGAGACTGGCCGGGCTGATCGCCAGCCGGGAGACCCGCAGGCGGGCTTTCTGAACGAGCGCGAGCGCCGCCTTGGGAAGGCTCGCGCTGGCATAGTCGAGCCGCTGGCGCTTGGCCTGCAGCAGGGATTCGGGGCGGGGCAGGCGCGCTGCCGCCAGCTTGTCGCGTGATTGGCCGGTGCGGCGGGCGAGCGCGCGCTTCAGGCGCTCGCCATGCTCTCCCGTCATTAGCAGCAATTCAGAACGAACAGGCACAGCAATTTCTGCCGCTCCGGTCGGGGTCGGCGCGCGAGCGTCGGATACGTAATCGATGAGCGTTGTGTCAGTCTCATGCCCCACTGCAGAGATCAGCGGGATCTCGCTGTTGAAGGCCGCGCGAACGACGTTTTCCTCGTTGAATGGCCAGAGATCTTCGATCGAGCCACCCCCCCGCGCGACGATCAGCACGTCCGGACGGTCAGCGCCGGTCATGGCATTGAAGCCTTCGATCCCCGCTGTGATTTGTCCGGCAGCGCTGTCACCCTGAACCAGTGCTGGCCAGACAATGACGCGCACCGGAAACCGGTCGCGGATGCGGTGCAGGATATCCCGGATCACGGCCCCGGTCGGGCTGGTGACCACGCCAATCGTGCGGGGCAGGTAGGGCAGTTTCTTCTTGTGCTCGGGGGCGAACAGGCCTTCGGCGGCGAACTTCTTCTTCCGCTCCTCCAGCAGGGCCATGAGAGCGCCAGCGCCTGCCGGGCGCATGGAAGAGGCGATCATCTGGTAGTTGGATCGGCCCTCATAGATGGATAAACGGCCCGTCGCGATGACTTCGAGACCCTCTTCCGGCTTGAAGGGCAGGCGGTTGACCTGTCCCTTCCACATCACCGTATTCAGCACGGCCTTGTCGTCTTTCAGATCGCAATACATGTGACCGGACCGGGCAAGGGTGACGCGGCCCAATTCGCCGCGGACGACCACATGATCGTAATTGGTCTCAACCGTGCGCTTCAGGCTGGCGGCGAGGTCGGAAACCGACAGGGCGGCATCATTGGAGGGGGGCGTATCAGACGGCATGATCACAGTCATATAGGGGATGCCGGGCAGGGCAAGTGTTCTTCAGGGGTGCAGATGTGGTCACTCACTGTTAACAGATTTGATGAAAGTTCGGGGTGTACGAGGTAAAAACATTCGCATGACACGTCACGATTCAATGCCGGACAGTTTTGGCGAAAAGCTGTTTCGGGATGTGGCCGACTCCTGGGCCATGCCCATGATGATTCTGAACAAGGATCTGCGCTTCGCCTACGCCAATGACGCATACATGACCGCCACAGAAACTGACTGGGAGCGTCTGGCGGGGCAGTACATATTCGACATCTTCCCCGATGTGAGGGGCCGCCAGGAACCGGTGGAAGCGAAATTCCGGGAAGTCTTCAGCGGCAAACGTACGACGCTCGAAGCCCAGCCTTACGAACTGACCATGCCGGATGGCACCGTTGAGACTCGCGTCTGGCAAGCTGTTCAGGACCCTCACTATGATGAGGCTGGCAATGTCACGCACATGATCCAGCGGGCGGAAGACATTACGACGCAAGTCGAGCTGAAGCGCCAAAACGACTATATGGAAAACGAGCTGGCCCACCGCATTCGCAACATGTTTGCGGTGATCATGGCCACGTCCCGGATTTCAGGCGAAAGCGCAGACGACGTTGGCACGTACGTCAAGGATTTCAACGAGCGGCTGGCATCCATGAGCCGGACCTATTTCGAGCTGAGCCGCCGGAATTGGTGCGGTCTCAGGCTGCGGGACATTCTGGAGAGCGAACTGATTGCGATCGTCGGACGGAATGCGAGCCGCTTCACACTGGATGGCCCAGATTTCCTGCTCACCGTGAAGGCGAGCAAGGATGCCGCTATGATTGCTCACGAGCTCGCAGCCAACGCGCGCAAGTTTGGATGTTTCTCCGTGCCCGGCGGCCATCTCCATCTCAGCTGGAAGCTGGAAGACAATATTGTGGTTTCCGTCTGGAAAGAGACGGGGGTGGGCCCGGTTCAGCCACCTGCCCGGACAGGCTTTGGAACGCAGATCTTCAAGATGTTCCCGCGCACGCGGGTTGAGCGTGAATATACGGATGACGGTCTGATCGTGACGATCCATACCCAATTGCTGCCGTCATCCTATGAGGACGCCGCTAACGAGTTTGCGGAGCCGTTTCAGTAAGCATGCGGGACAATTGGGTCAGCAGCTTGCTCGTGATGATCGGCTTTGACAGGAAAGGTGCCTGACTGAATTCCGCGCCGCTGGTTTCCGGCGTGTTGCCAGAGACGGTCACAAACGGAACGCCCTGTTGCAGCAGACGTCCGGCGACAGGCGCGGAGGTTTCCCCTGCCAGATTGATGTCCAGCACGGCGCAGTCGCAAGGTGTCTCATCCAGCAATTGCATTGCCTCGAACACAGAGCCAACCGGCCCGATGACGGCATAACCGGCATCTTCCAGTGCGGCCGCCATGTCGATGGCGATGATCGCCTCATCCTCAACCACCAGCACCCGGCGATGGGCGCTCGGGGATTGCTGTGTCCCGGAAACGGGGGGCACGGATTGCGGATCAGGGGCCTCTGACTGTGACGGTTCTGGCACGAAGTCTGATTCGAAAACGCGGTCATCGACGCTGAAGAGGTGCCATTGCAGGCCCTCCGGCGGGAATTCCAGCTTCACGGGATAGCCGAATGCGATGCGCGTCATCTTTTCGATAACGGTTGAGCCAAATCCCCGGCGCTCAGGCGCTTCAACGGGGGGGCCGCCACTTTCGATCCAGTTGATCTCGAACCGGTTTACATCCTCATCCGTCCGGATGTTCCAGGTGATGTGAACCTGACCGGTATCATTGGACAATGCGCCATACTTGCCGGCATTGGTGGCCAGCTCATGCAGTGCCATGCCCAGCGATTGAGCCGCCGCCGAGGTGAGGCGGACATGCGGGCCATTCAGGATGATCCGGGTGCCAATGAAGTCTTCCAGATGGGCGAGCTGGGAGCTCATGATGTCTTCCACGCGCGCGCCGCGCCAGCCGGAACTGACCAGCAAATCCTGGCTGGATGCCAGAGAGCGCATGCGCTCTGAGAAGCGGTCCAGGAAGTTTTCGCCGCTGGCCATCGTCTGGCGTGCGATTGCCTGAACCAGGGTCAGCATGTTCTTGGCGCGGTGGTTCACTTCACCCAGAAGGAGCTGAATACGCTCCTCGCGCTGTTTCTGGTCGGTCACATCCGTGTTGGTGCCGAACCACATGATGATGTTGCCGTCATCACCTCTGATCGGATGGGCGCGGGAAAGGAACCAGCGGAACTTTCCATCCTTGCCGCGCAAGGGGAATGTATCTTCCCAGACTTCGCCCCTCTTGAGGGAGCTGAGGAAATGCTCGGTCGCGCGCGCTTCATGTTCGGGATGGTGAACGGACTTCCAGCCATGCCCCAGCGTGGTCGATTCATCAGCGCCTGTGAATTCATACCAGCGCTTGTTGTACCAGAAGATCTGTCCTTCCGGATCGCACATCCAGGCAAGCTGGGGGATGTTGTCGGCCAGGGCCTTGAACTGGGTTTCGCTCTGCTCAAGCTTTTCGCGGCTTTCGAGCTCGGCGGACAGGTCCCTCACGATCTTTGAGGCACCGACGATCTTGCCGTTTGAATCATGGATGGGGGAGACGGTGACCATGATGTGCAAATCATGGCCGTCCTTGTGTCGGCGGACTGTCCTCAGATTCGTGACCGTCTTGTTCGCCTGAATCGCTGTGAGGATTTCATCCTCTTCCGTCTGCCTGTCTTCGGGGATCAGCAGGCGAATGGACTTGCCGATCACTTCCTGAGGGGCATAGCCGAACAGGCGTTCAGCCGCTGGGTTCCAGCTGGCGATGATGCCGTCTGTGGTCTTGGAAATGATGGCGTCGGTGGACGACGTGATGATGGCGCTAAGCCAGGAACTCTCGTCTGCCGACAAGGCAGGCGTGTTCGCAACCGGCGAGGGAGCGCTAGACAAAACATCCCGCTTCATGACGGGGCTCCCGATCAGGGTTTGTGCAGCGCCGAGCGCGCTGTTTTCAAACTGCATTATGACGGAAGTTCGGGGCCTGTCTACAATTCAGATCAATGTGAGCGAGTGCGCGCTGTCAATTTCGGCGCTCTTGCGCCGCGCCTGTGCGGGCCTGTCGCACAAGCGTCTGATTTCAATAGAGAAAATTTGATGTCGGAATTGGCAGCGCCCCCGGGGGAGCGCTGCCTGATTTCCGGATTAGTAGCGGATGCGCAGGTCGGAGATCGACTGGGCGATCTTCGTATAGGCTTCCTTCAGCTCTTCGGAGCTGTCAGGGGTGAAGGTGAACTCCTCCCCGGAGGCGCAATAGGCCAGGATCTCGCGGCCGGCCCGCGGGGCGCTGAAGGCCACGGTATAGACCTTGATGCCCTGTTCCTTGATGCCGTCGCACATCTTCTTGGACTGGTCGAAGGAGTCGCCTTCAGAGGTGTTGTACTCCTGGTTGAACTCACCATCCGTCATGATGATCATGGCCTTGGCAGAGTCCGGCTCGTCGTACGGGTAGGGATCAGAGCCAGCCGGCCAGACCGTATCCCAATCCGGCGCGATCAGATACCAGCCCCAGGCGATGCCGAGGTGACCGGCCGTGCCGCCACTCGCGTTCAGATCGTCGATATAATCATACAGCTTGTCGCGGTTGGCCGTCATGGGTTGAGGGCCGATCGGGTTGCAGCTTTCCACCGTCCAGTACGGATTTCCGTAATAGTCAGTGTATGGGTCGCCGTCACGGTCGCGCTGGATGTAGGCCTCGGCCGCTTCGATCCACGCATACGGGCCGGGATCAGCATCCGTGAAGGCGTCGTCTCCAATTCGCTCTTTCACGCAAGTATTGTTGACGGTCTTCGTGGCTGTTTTTTCAACATCAGCATAGATTGCTTCGTAGCCCCATCTGCGGCAACTGCCATCGCGCCGCTCCCGTGTGCAGACATATTCGTAGCCGACGAACTCGCGAGTTGTATAAGTTTCCGTATAGATACGGATAGGTGTCTTGCCTGTGGCCTTGAGGAAATAGTCGCTGCCTGCATCCACCATTGAGGAATAGGACGCCATGCCGATGCGAACTTCGCCGGTTGTGCCATCATCCTTGACGGGGATAAGCACATCAACTGCCGTTTCCGCGGCATCTTTCAGAGCCGTCATCTTGCTGCCGCCCATGGAGCCGGAGACGTCGAACACAAAGGCGATATCGACCTTGCCGATACCATAGGTCGACGCTGAGGTGACGCCAAAGGTCAGCTCTTTCGTGCCGGTGATCTGCATGATCGAGGTCGGCTGGTCACAGCGCACCGTAACGGAAATGTCCTGGGATTCGCTGGCAATGGTGGAGACGGGGTCAGCGCAATCTGTCGCCATGCCCTGGGCCTTCATCGCGGATTCGAAGTAGTTCAGGATGTAGGCCTTGATCTGAGTGTCTGACTTGCCCTCCTGCATCTCCCGCGCGCCGGCGATCACCGCGCTGTCGAGAATATACTGCACACGGTTCTTCGCGGTGTTGACCTGTTGAAGGTCAATCGCAAATCCCATCAGCAGGAAAAGCGGAATGGTCAACAGCGCGAAAATGATCGCGACATTGCCTTCGGTTTCGTCTTTCAGGCGGCGCAACGTTTCGAGCTGTGCTGCCGCAAAATTCAGGATAATCATGGTTCCCACCCCTGAGATAGCCTCACCTGGCCTTTTTAGGTTCACGCCGTACCATCGCAGATCGGGATAACTTCTCGGTAAAACCATGCCAGCCAAATGATCCGGCCCCGGAAAGGATATGTTAACCAGCACTGGCGGCGCGACAGCCGGTTGGCTTCGCGCGGAAAGGATGGATTTCAGGCGGGTTCAGGACGTGTCCGGAGCGTGCGCCATCATCGCAACAGCGTGCAGATCACGGGCGCTTTCCTGTTGTAGATGCTTCAGTCTGCGCGACCTGAACACAGGCGGGCAAGCCGTGCGCAGGACTGGCGCGGCCGCACCGATCAGACGGCGCATCCGGGTTATATATTGGCCCGGATGGTCCAGTGCATGGTTAATCGCCCGCAGTCGGCGGATGAGAATTCCGCTAGGCAAAATGTCAGTCGGCAGCGCGGGATAGTCCCGAAGGTCAACCGGTGCGGGCTCGTCCAGGAAGCGTATGCGCGGCCCGGTGCGGAACTGTTTCGGTGGGGGATTGGCCGCCTTGCGCGGCGTCGATTCCATCAGCCTGAAGCGCGGCTCTGCCCCCAGGGCTGTGCCGGGCGGGGCATCCTGGTGCGGTTGGGAGCGCGTCGGCACCGCGATGAGCCCGTTGAGCGAGTGTGTTGGAAGGGCCCCCAGATCCTCGGCTTCGAGATAGAGCAGGCGGCGCAGGATGGCTTCAAGGAAGGTGACGAGGCCGCCAAGGCGCTCATGGTCCGCGCGGGGCAGGAAGGGCTTGGCCGGAATGGGCCAGAGGCCGAGCCCGGTTTGCGCCGACGAGGCAAGATAGCTGGCCACGGACCACCAGAACTCGATCAGGCCAAACAGGGAGGAGTCAGAACGCGCTTGCATGCCTCTGACCCTGACAGGCGCCCAGCCGCGCCGGATTGGCAGCGGGAAGGGGGCTAGGTCAGTGAGCGTCAACGCTATGTAAAAAAGGGAATTTATCCGGCGGACTGCACGAAATGAATGGGGATAGCCTCGCCACTTTCCCCAACCGGCTCTGCCAGCAAAGGCGGCGGTGGCGGGCGGTGTGAGCGGTCTGCGCCGCTGAGGGCTTGATTCCGGCGGCCAACCCGCGCAATGAGCGCGGCCATGAACATTCTTCTGATCGGATCGGGCGGGCGTGAACACGCCCTGGCGTGGAAAATGGC
>CEQG01152397.1_pt1 | contig 23082 bp, 29 predicted proteins | sample 350301 | NCBI WGS metagenome assembly CEQG01 (sample SAMEA2621242, study PRJEB7988) | marine metagenome | isolation source: saline water (ENVO:00002010), including | reverse complement strand
AAGAGGCAGCCGTAACCCGGCACCGCCTTGATCGATTCGACCGTGACCATGCGCAATCGCCCAATCGCCTGACCAAGCTTGAGCAACAGTTCGAGCACATGACCCGCCAGCTCACCGCTATCGGAGAGAGCCAGGATGAGGTAGCAGGAAAGGTCGACACGCTGAGTGCCAAGCTCACCTACGGCATCGGTGCCGGCGTGGTGCTGGTGGCAGTGTTCGACAAGCTATGGCCGTTCGTTGCCAAGGGGTTCGGCTCATGAACCTTATTCCTGAGTGGCGCAAGTCGTGGCGCCTATCAAGCATGCAGTTCGCACTCATCACTGCAGCGCTCAACGCCGCAGCAGTGGGATGGGTAGCGTTCGACGGCCACATCAGTCCGATCGTATGGGCAAGCGTGAACATGGTTCTGGGTATGGCTGCCGCTATCTCCAGGGTGATTCCTCAGCCGAAGGTGACGGGTAACGATCCATGAGACGCGCCCACGCCTACCTCCTATCCGCCTACCTAATAGCCTGCCTATGTGGCCTGCTGGTGCATGAGGTGTGGAAGAGCGCGAGGAGAGGTTTAGCGCAACGCAGAGGATCACGAAATGGCAGTGCTTAGTAATCAAGTGGGCAAGCAGTTACTGGAAGCGCTAGGCATTGAGCTAGAAGGCGTGCTTGGCGTCACTTTGGTTTTCGAGGCCCGTGAGCCTGTAGAGGCCCATGTCCGGTATGTGCCAAGCGAGGCTGCGGTAGAAGGTGCCGTCGAGCTACTCAAGAGCTATGAGATGCACGAGAAGCCTGATTGATGGCCTGCAAAGCATGTGAGAGGCGACGAGCCTGGATCAAGAAGTGGGCACAGATTGCCTGGGAGAGATCGCGTGGAATCGTTACTGACCCAGATACTGGAAGAGCAGCGCAAGACGAACCAGCTGATGCTGATGCTGATCGAAGCGATGGGGCAGGAAGAGACTGATCCGGATGACGAGCCAGCGAGATACATGGACGGCACGAAGGTGATTTCCTGCTAAGCGAAGCGCTATAATGACGAAGCCCGGAGTGCGCTAACACGTCCGGGCTTCTAGCCACCACCTGATCGTTCGAGGATCACGGCAATGATTGATGCCAATGTTAAACCAAACGACCTAGCCATGTCCTGCATCGGATGCGGAGAGGTCAAGCTGAAATCGCTGTTTCCTGCCGGGCGCAACAAGTGCAAGCAGTGCAGGTGCGCGGACAAGCGGCGGAACAGGCAGAACGAAAGCGAAGAATCTAGGGATCGCCGCCTGGCTAAGGCGAGGCAATACAACAGCGACCACAGGCCTGAAATTTCCGCCTTTAAGCGCACGTATCATGCGGCTAACAAAGACAGAATCAGGCAGTGCCAGGCGGCTTATTATCAAAGCAACAAGGCGATCATATGCGATCGCGTTGCTGAGTGGAGGCGGAGCAACCCGGACAAAAGGCTAGCCAGCAATCGCCGATGGGTTGCCGAAAACCCGGAAAAGGCCTCCGACTGTAATAGAAGGAACAAGGCCAAGCGAATGGCGTGCCCTATCTCCTCTATGCACGAGCGCGTAAGGGCCTTGGTTGCCCAGGCTCTGAGGGGCAGAGGATACCGAAAGACAAGCAGGACTCATGAGATATTGGGCTGCGACTTGGCTTTCTTCAAGGATCACATGGAGCGCCAGTTTCTTAAGGGCATGAGTTGGGATAACCGCAACGAGTGGCATATAGACCACATCGTCCCGCTTGCCAGCGCCAAGACAGAAGAAGACGTGATACGCCTCAACCACTTCACGAACCTGCGCCCGCTATGGGCAAAGGACAACATCGCGAAGAGTGACCGCATCACGCACCTGATATAGCGGAGGATCGCGTGGCTAAGCTCAAGATGCACAAGCCCAGCGCGATCAAGATGGCCGACATGCAGACCATCAAGGTCGCAGTGGTAGCAGATAGGCGCATCACTGGCCGCAAGCTACAGGCTCGACGCTATGCGGTATGGCTGCGTGATCCAACTTGCGCGATGTGCGGCCGAGTCGTCGCCTATCCATCAGGCTTCGAGCTTGACCACGTAGTCCCGCTCTTCATGGGTGGTGAGGACGTGGAAGAGAACTGCCAGGTCCTGTGCGTGCATGTCGAGATCATCGATGGCCAGCGGATCAAGAAAGGTTGTCACGTTGCCAAGAGCGCGACGGAGCAGCAGCCAGAGGGGAGGGGGTAGTAAATCCTCCGGAATCCTCCGACTCAGGAAACCGCGCCCTAACTCATTTGTAGATTTTATCCCGCTTAACGAGGGCGGTTAACCATGGCGTTAACAGACCAGAAGCGCCGGTACGCCGATGCGCGGCTGGCCGGTATGCCAAAGAAACAGGCCGCTATTGAGGCGGGCTGCCCAGAGAAAACAGCTGCACAGGCTGCCTCTCGCTACGAGAAAGACCCCGATGTACTCGCGGCAATGTCCCGCACCGTCGCGGTGGAGGAGCGCAAGAAAACGCCGCCTCCCGAGCTCGACCCAGACATTCACATCCCCGCTCAGGCCGATGACCCGCTGGAGTTCATGCGCAATTTCATGAATGACCTTGAGGCCGACCCGAAGCTGCGTCTAGATGCTGCTAAAGCACTGGCCAGTTTCACTGTCAGCAAGCCGGGCGAGAAGGGGAAAAAGGAACAGGTGCAAGAGGCTGCCGAACAGGTGGCCGCTGGCAGGTTTGGCTTACGTAAGCCGGGGCAACTTAAAGCGGTGAAGTAATGGAATGGACTACCGCCTGTCCCGATTGGGAAGCGCGCATCACTGATCGCAAGTCGATCATGCCGCTGACTCCGATCTTTCAGGATCAGGCGGATGACGCGCTCGACGTGTTCTGCAATCTGCGGATGGTTGATGCGATAGGCAGCCCTCTGATGGGTGATACCTGCCAACCATGGGTGCTTGAACTCGTCGCGGTCCTGTTCGGCTCCTACGATGCCGAGGCCAAGCGCCGACTCATCACCAATTACTTCCTGATGGTGAGCAAGAAGAACGGCAAGAGCACCATTGCTGCCGGCGTAATGCTCACCGCATTGATCCTGAATACGCGCCCGTCTGGTGAGTTCATCATCCTGGCGCCGACCAAGGAAGCCGCGGACAACGCCTACAAGCCGATCCGCGACATGATCAAGGCTGACGATGACCTTGAGGCACGCTTCCACGAGCAAGAACACATCCGCACCATCACCGACCGGCTGAACCAAGCCACGCTGAAGGTGGTGGCGGCAGACAGCGCTACGGTGACCGGAAAGAAGGCAATCGGCGTATTCATCGACGAGCTGCACGAGTTCGGCAAGCAGGCCAAGTCGGCAAACATGCTGACGGAGGCCACTGGCGGACTTGCATCACGCCCTGAAGGCTTCGTTTTCTACTGCACAACCCAGTCAGCCGCGCCGCCATCTGGCGTATTCAAGGCGAAACTGGACTATGCCCGCGGTGTTCGTGACGGTCGGATCGTTGATAAGCGGTTCCTTCCGATCATTTACGAGTTCCCAAAGCGGATGCTCGAGCAGGATCTGCACAAGGATCTGGCGAACGCCTACGTCACAAACCCCAATTGGGGCGTCTCGGTAGACCAGCAGGTCATCGAGCAGAAGTATCAAGAGGCTCAGGAGGCCGGCGAAGAGGCCATTCGCGACTTCCTGGCCAAACACATGAACGTCGAGATTGGCCTTGCGCTGATGTCGAACCGTTGGGCTGGCGCTGAGTTCTGGGAGCGTCAGGCACGCAAGCAAATATCGCTCGAGTACATCCTTGAGCGTAGCGAGGTCATCACGATCGGCGTTGACGGCGGCGGCCTGGATGACTTGCTCGGCCTGGCCGTTGTTGGCCGTGACAGCGAAACCCGCGAGTGGCTGGCGTGGTGCAGAGCGTGGGCGCACCCGTCTGTACTGGAGCGCCGCAAGGATATTGCCGCGATGCTCCATGACTATTCCCGCGCTGGTGACCTGGTTCTGGTCAAGCAGATAGGCGATGACGTGGACGAGGTTGCCGACATCGTTGAGCAAGTCTATGCCGCGGGCCTGTTGCATCAGGTCGGGCTGGACCCGGCCGGCATTGGCGCAATCCTCGAAGCCATCATCGAGCGCGAAGTTGATCAGGAGAAGGTTGTCGGGGTCAGCCAGGGCTGGCGTCTCGGCGGCGCGATCAAGACGACTGAACGCAAGTTGGCCGAGGGCGGATTGCTTCACGCCGCTCAACCAATGATGAACTGGTGCTGCGGCAACGCCCGCGTAGAGCCCAAGGGCAACGCAATCCTTATCACCAAGCAGGCCAGTGGCTCGGCAAAGATCGACCCATTGATGGCGCTGTTTAACGCCGTGTCGCTGATGGCTGCGAACCCCGCGGCCAGCCCGAACATTTCCGCATTCCTCTCTAATCCACTGGTGCTCTGAATGGGACTTTTCTACAGCCTCCGGGGCTTCTTTCGATCCCCCGGCGCCCCAACGCGCGACGCCGGTATTCAGAGCGGGATGCCTGGCGGGTACGGCAACGAAGCGGCCGCCGAGGTCACCTTCGACTCCGCCATGCAGATCAGCCCGGTATGGGCAGCGGTCAAGTTGATTTCCGAAACCATCGGATCGATGCCGTTCAACATCTACGAGACCGGCCCCGGTGGGCGCAAGGTAGCAACCGAGCATCCACTGCACCGTGTATTGACCCGTAAGCCGAACCAGTACCAGACGGATGTCGAGTTTTGGGAGTCGATGGCGCTCAACCTGGCAATCAGCGGCAATGCTTACGCCATCATTCAGCGCCTCGGTGATGAGATTGTCGGCCTGCTACCCGTGTCATCGTCCCAGGTGGAAACGTCACTGCTCGACGACGGCACGGTGGTTCACGCCTACACGACCGGCGCAAACGTCAAGGTCTACAGCGACCGCTCAATGTGGCACGTCAAACTGTTCGGTAATGGCATTGTGGGGCTCTCTCCGCTCAGCTACGCACGAAACAGCATCGGCATTGCCATCGCTGCGGACAATCGCGTCTCACGCGTCTACAGCAACGGTGCGAAGCCTTCCGGCGTGCTGACCATCGACAAGACACTGACCGAGGCGCAACGCCAGCAAGTTCGAAGCTCGTTTGCAGGGCTTGAGGCCGGCAACGATGACCGTCTGTTTGTGCTGGAAGCTGGCATGCAGTACCAGCAGATCAGCATGACACCGCAGGACATCCAGTTGCTCGACTCGCGCCGGTTCCAGATTGAGGACATCGGCCGATTCTTCGGCGTGCCTTCGATCCTGCTCAACCAGACCTTCGGGCAATCCAGTCTAGGCAGCAACGTCTACGAGATCCTGGCTGCGTTCTACAAGCTGAATCTTCGCCCGTATCTGGAGAAGTTCGAGGCATCTGTTCCGCGCTGGCTGATGGAATCGGACGAGGCAGGCCGCTACGAATGTGAGTTCGACTTCGACGCCGCGCTGTTGCGTGCTGATCTCCAGACCCGCATGCAGGCCAATCGAGAAGCAATCAACTCCGGTCAGCTGACGCCGAACGAAGCGCGCATCGACGAAGGGCGGCCGGCTCTGACTGGCGGCGACAAGCTGCTGATCCAGGGCGCCATGATCCCCATCGAAAAAGCCGGGCTGAAGCCGGTACAGGAGGTTCCGAGTGGAACGCAAGAATCTGAGCCTCGGTGAATTCGAGATCAAGTTTGACGAAGCCCGAAAGGGCTTTTTTTCTGGCTACGCCTCCAAGTTCAACGGCGTGGATAGCTACGGCGACACCATTGTGCCGGGCGCCTATTCCAAGACTGTCTCCGAGCGTGAGCGCCCAATTGCGATGCGCTGGAATCACACCGGCCCAGTCATTGGCAAGTGGCTCAAGGCTGAAGAGGACGAGCACGGCCTTTACGTCGAGGGCGAACTTACTCCTGGCCACTCGGTTGCCTCGGACGTTTACGCGCTGATGAAGCACGGCGCAGTCACTGGGCTTTCCATCGGCTACCGCATACCCGCAGGCGGCTCAGAAAAGAAGGGCGATGTTCGCTTGCTCAAGCAAATCGAACTGGTCGAGATCAGCGTCGTTGAGTCGCCGGCTGACCTAAATGCCCTGATTGGCGACGTGAAGTCGGCAATTGAGCGAGTCGACAGCCTCAAAGAGGCCGAAGAACTGCTCCGCAACCAAGGATTTACCCGGTCTGAAGCGTGTTCGCTGGTATCGCGCATCAAGGCCTTGGCTCACGGCGAGCGTGAGGCAGAAACGAAAACCGCAGAGATTGCGGGAATCTTCCAGCACTTCCAAATCCCGCAAATCTGAGAGAGAAAATCATGAGCGAAGAACTCAAGAGCGTTATCGAGCAAGGCCTGAAAGGCGTCCAGGACCAGCTGCAAGCCAAGATGTCCGAGTACAACGCCGAACTGGCCAAATCCACCGGTCAGGTGAAGACCGAACTGACCGCCGAGATTGAGAAGCTGGCGGAGCAGTACAAGGGCATGAAAGAGCAGATGATTGATCTGGCTCAAAAGCAGACCCCGGCCTCTGTCGAAGGAAAAAGCGAAACTGCCGGCATGGAGTTCGTCAGCTCCGACGCCTTCAAGTCTCTGGCTTCCGGCCAGCGTGAAAAGGTCCGCCTGGAAGTGAAGAACACCGTCCTTGCCGACGGCACTACCACTTTCCCGCTGCAGCGCCCCGGCATCATCCCCGGCAGCTTCGCTCCGCTGACCCTGCGCCAGTTGATCCCGACCATTCAGGTCAACGTCAACAGCGTGAAGTCGCTGCGCGAACTCGCATGGACCAACGCTGCGGCTGAAGTCGCGCAAGGTGCAGCCAAGCCTGAATCCGCGCTGACGTTCGAAGAGTACGACGTACCGATCCAGACCATCGCGCATTGGATCAAGGTGTCGAACCAGCTGCTGGCCGATGCGCCCGCTGTTGCTGCGTACATCGATACCCGCCTGCGTGACGGCCTGGCTCAGCGCGTCGATCGTCAGATCCTGCTGGGCGACGGCGTAAGCCCGAACCTGTCCGGGCTGACCGATGCCGGCAACTTCACGGCGTTCACCGCTACCAGTGGCGCGAATCTGGTCGAGTCGATCAATGCGGCCAAGTACAACCGCTGGGCAGTGGGCGAAACCGTCGACACCGCAGTCGTAAACCCGGCTGACTGGGCTGCAATGGAGCTTGCCCGCGAAGGCGCTGGCACCGGCGCTTACCTGTACGGCGCGCCTGGCGTGAGCGGCAACATGAGCGCCTTCGGTGTTCAGATCGTCATTTCCGCCAACATGCCCGCCGGCCAGTTCTTGGTTGGCTCGCTGCGTAGCGCCGCGACCATCTATCAGCGTCAAGGCGCTGTAGTTGAGATGGGCTTCGTTAACGATGACTTCACGAAGAACCTCGTGACCATCCGCGCCGAAGAGCGCCTCGGTCTGGCCGTGGATCGCCCTGCCGCCATCATGTACGGCCCGATCACGGCCGTGTAACCAAGAGGGGCCGGGTAACTCCGGCCCCGCTTTGGAGGCGATATGAAAGCAAAAGCCACCAAAACCTTCCTTCACGACCAGCTCGGGCGCGTAGTGAAAGGTCAAGAATTCGAAGCAACAGAAGCGCAATTGGCCCCGGTCAAGCGATTCGTTGAGATTTACGAGACGAAAGTCATCCACGAGGAACCGCGCCATGGCAGTGCTGACGCTGGAAGAGATCAAAGCGCACCTGCGGCTGGACGGAAACGAGGAAGACGCCCAGCTAACGCTGCTGAGTGAAGCTGCCGAGGACTACGCGACCCAGTATCTAGGCCGTTCGCTGCCTTGGCTGGACGATCTAGGCGCTCCGGTGCCGGTTCCGGCCTCGGTTCGGGCTGCGCTGCTGCTCGTTATCGGTGATCTGTACGAAAATCGGGAAGGCGCCTTTGTTGGCGTGTCGCGCGTCGATAACCCGACCGTGGAGCGCCTGCTGCACTTCCACCGCGTAGGGTTAGGCGTATGAGAGCCGGAAAACTGCGCCACAAGGTGACGATTCAGGCGCCTGGTCTCACGCAAGACCCTGTTTCGGGCGAAATGCTGCCTGGCTGGACTGATTTTGCGTCCGTCTGGGCCTCGATCGAGCCGCTTTCCGCACGAGATTTCATCGCGGCCCAGGCGAATCAGTCGGAAATCACAGCTCGAATCGTCATTCGCTACCGCGAAGGCATCTTGCCGACGATGAGGATCATTCATCGCGGCAAGGTGTACGGCATCCAAGGTGTGCTGGCTGATGCGGATTCTGGCTTGGAGTATTTGACGATTCCTGTCAGCGAGGGCGTTAAAGATGGCTGATACCGTCGAATTCAGCATAACGGGCCTCGATTCGCTGCTCGGCAAGCTGGATTCAGTGACGGATGACGTCAAGCGCAAGGGTGGGCGGTACGCGCTGCGAAAGGCGGCGCAGATCATCGTCGACAAGGCCAAGCAGAACGCGCAGCGCATCGACGACTCCGAGACTGGACGCAGCATCGCCGAGAACATTGCGATGCGCTGGAATGGGCGCCTATTCAAGCGCACTGGTGATCTCGGGTTTCGTATCGGCGTCCTCACCGGCAGCACGCGCAACCTTGAGCCGGGAAACCCTGATACGGGGCCGGGCGGGGCGACACCGCACGCCATGTTGGTCGAGCTCGGCACCGAAAAAGCCCGGGCGCAGCCCTATCTGCGGCCGGCAATGGATACATCCATGGGCTCGGCGACTGATGAGTTCGTGCGGCAGTACGAGCGCGCAGTCGATCGGGCCCTGAAGCGGGCCGCAAAAAGACAGGCCGCAGGGGGCAGCTAATGTTCGCACCGATATTTGAAAAGGTCGCCGCTGATCCGGCATCTACCGCGCTGCTAGGCGCTGTCCCGACGCGCCTGTTCCCTGCCGGAGAAGCGCCTGAGGGCGTGGCGTATCCGTACGCAACCTGGACACAGATCGGCGGCAGTCCCGAGAACTACATCAGCAACCGCCCAGATATCGACTCTTACGTGATTCAGGTCGATGTGTGGGCAAACACGCTGGCTAGCGGTAGAAGCGTCGCTACGGCGCTCAGAGACGTTATCGAGACGCACGCTCACATAACGCGATGGGGTGGCGAATCACGCGACCCCGAAACCGGAAGCTATCGGCTCAGCTTCGACGCGGACTGGTACGTCCACCGCTAAACCGAATCACCACAACAACCCGCCTCATGTGCGGGTTTTTTTATGCCTGCGCAAACGCGCAATCAAGAAACCCGCAACGGAGATACACACGATGGCTATTTTGTCCCAGGGCTCTCAGGTATTCGCACTCGTGCCAACTGACGCTGATCCTGCTGTTTTTGAAGTTCTGGCCGTTGCTTGTGCCACTGCCTTTACGCCTGGCGGCAACCCTGCCGACCAGATTGAGACCACCTGTTTGGAAGAGAACGATCGTTCGTACATGCCCGGCCTGCGCACCCCTGCAGCGGCATCGCTTACGGTCAACTTCGACCCTAGCGAGCCGAGCCATGTTCGACTGTTCGAGTTGTCGCAGATGAACCCTTCGCCGACTATTAAGTGGGCGCTTGGCTGGTCCGATGGCACGGCAGCGCCGACGCTTGCCGTGGGCGGCGATGACTTCGAGCTTCCCGCTACTCGTACTTGGTACACCTTCGAGGGGTACGTGGCAGACGCGCCGTTTGACTTCGCGGCAAACTCCGTGGTGTCAAGCGCGATGAGTATCCAGCGCTCCGGTCCCGCAGCCCTGATTCCGAAGGCGGCCTGACATGCAGCTGAGCATTGATTCCCTCAAGCAAATGGGTGCCTTCACAGGCGCCCCCGTAGAGCGCGAGATCACTTGGAAGCAGGGCGAGGATGAGCTGACCGCGACCGTTTACGTCCGTCCGCTTTCCTACCTGTCTGCACGCGCTGACCTGGCTGCGCTGACCGGCAAGAGTGACGGTGTAGCCGGTCGTATCGCTGCGTGCATCTGCGATCAGGAAGGCAAGCCAGTCTTTACCCCGGCCGACATCACGGGCGAGGCAGATCCAGAGCGCGGCCCGCTCGATGGCAATCTGACCATGGCGCTGCTCGGCGTGATCGGTGAGGTCAACGGGCTGGGAAAGACGCAGAGCTGACCGACGAAGAGGAAGTGTTCTGCGAGCTGGTCATGAACGGTATTGGTGGGCGGACTATTGCTGAGGCACAGGCAAACCTGAGTCACAGCGAGTTCCTGACCTGGATGAAGTACCGGCAAAAGCGCGGCTCGCTCAACCTCGGGATGCGCATAGAGCGCGGTTCAGCTCTCCTGGCAACGCTCTATGCCAACAGCAAATCGAAGAATGGCGGCTATCAGTTGCATGATTTCGCGCCGCATCACGACCAGCCAGTGCTGACGCTGGAGGATTTGCAGAGCTGGGTTTAATCCTCCAGTGCGTGATAGATTTCGCGCACAAGGAGAGCATCATGAAAATAGCGGGCGGGTCGTTTGGGGTAAAAGGAAGCGCGTTCTTCAGTCGGGACAAGCTGCATATTGAAGGGTCGCGCCATGCTGAATACGGTCCCGCCGACGTGCGGTCCGTTGCAGCCAGATCAGAAATAGAGAAGAAGTTCGGCCTGGTCGGCTGCGTGGTGGGTGCGCTTCTGCTAGGCGGTTTGGGGATGGTTTTCCTCGGCCTGTTCGGGGCAATCCTCGGCATCGTGTTTGCGGTTGCCGGCTCCTTCTACTCGACCAAGAAGAACCTGGCCGACGTAACCTTCGAGGACGGCTCGACCCTAACACTTGAATGCACCGCTCGCGCCATGGATAAATTAGTCCGGTTTTCCGGCAAGTAATACCATCTCGGAACAACCAAGACCCGCTTCGGCGGGTTTTTTATTGCCCATAAAACAGACCGGAGAACCACATGACACAAGCCTCCATCCTTGCGCCAGGCAACGCGGCCGCCACTTCCTCAGACGTCGTAGTGCCGGCAGGCGAGACCGTCACCGTTGGGCTGTACTCAGCAACAGCCGATGCCTTCCCAAATTCGATTCAGATGTACATCTACCAAGCCACCCCTGGCGCAGACAACCTCGTTTCGACACTTGGAAACTACAACAGATCGACGGTCCTCGTGGGCCCCGGCACGTTTCGCATCAAGCGAACCGCTTACACTGGCCCTGCCTTCGGCGCTTTCAGCGAGGTCTGATATGGTCACGCGCTCCGTTACACGATCGGTAGCCCTGCCGGCGGCGTACCCGGTTGCCGGGCGCTCTCGGCCCTTGTTCCTGAGAAACCTCTTTTCCCCCGCCGCGCTTTTCGCTAGTGGGGAAAAAGGCGCCTGGTTCGACCCGTCAGACTTGGCCACGCTTTTCCAGGACGCTGCGGGCACGATCCCTGTGACTGCCGCGGGTCAATCAGTGGCATTGATACTGGATAAGTCAGGTAACGGTAATCATGCCTCGCAGTCAGCTACGGCAAGGCGACCTACGCTGAGACAGGACACCGCTGGCAGACACTATTTGTATTTAGATGGCGTTGACGACTTCATGCAAGCAGCGTTGCCGGGCGGTAGCTATATGGCATCCGCGCTCAGAATGGAGAAGACTGGGACGACCTTACATTGCGCGATGACGCTTTCTCTTTCGCAAAACATCAACGCGGTCATGCGTTACCACGCCGACCTCACAAAATACAGGGTAGGGTCTGGCTACGACTACGCCCCTGGTGAGGGTCTTTTGGTGAACGGTGTGGTCAACGGCTCGTTTGCGCTAAATGAAACGCACATTGTAGACAGTGAGTGGGGCGGACAATCTGGCCCGGTAGATGGCGTAATCATCGGCAGCAACGGGGGGCTTAGCCATTTCTGGGGAGGCAGATTCTACGAAATGGTCATCAGAGGCCCGGCTGTAACCGGCGATGATGCCCTGCTGACCCGCAAATACCTCGCAGGCATATACGGGGTGGCACTATGAGTTGGACCAACACATTATTGCTTATCGCCCCGTCCGGAATGACTGCTGACGCCAACCAACTGGCCTTGGCTACCGGCACCGACCCGAGCGATGTGCAGACATTCGGACATGCTTGGTATTCGTTAGATGGTGTCACTGCATCGCATTCAATTTGTTGCACGCGCAGCAAGGCCGTGGTGGTTCAGGTCGGGGAAACCAAGACACTGCCTCCCGCCAGCATGTTGCCCGAGGGCACTGATGCCGATGCTGCACAGAGAGCGTTAGACTCGCTGACTATCTGGCGGGAGGGCGATGCGCTGCCGGATATGTCGGGGATGGTTGCTGTGATTGATCCATCCGATGCGTGGGGGGTACTCACCTCGCTAGGGCTGGCCTCGCTGGAAGATATGCCGTGAAGCGATTGTTTGGACTCAGGAAGGCGGCGAAGGGTATGACCATTGGATGGCATCACCCAACGCCAACGGAATGACCATCCCCTACGTTGATGTAAACGCCTGACGGATACCTATCCCTATAGGCGAAACGCTTGCCCAAGACGATCGAGGGCTACTAGCCCGCCCAATACAGACAGGCCGCGAAAGCGGTTTTTTCATGCCCGGAGAAAAGTTATGGCCAGCAAATCACTGGGCACCCTAACGCTTGATCTTGTAGCAAAAGTTGGCGGTTTCACGCAAGGAATGGACAAGGCAGAGCGCAGTTCCGCCAAGTGGCGCAAGCAGGTAGAGAAAGACGCAAAGACCATTGGCACCGCCCTCGGCGCCGGCTCAGCAGCGGCTTTGGCTGGGTTGGTTGCTATGACCGCCTCAACCGTGAAGTCAGCCACCGAGGTTAGCCGGTTTGCCGCAATATCTGGCGCCGGGGCCGAAGAGTTCCAGCGCTATGCTGCGGCCGCTGATATGGTTGGTATCAGTCAGGAAAAGCTGTCGGACCAGCTGAAAGACTTCAACGAGAAGGTAGGCGAGTTCCAGCAATCCGGCGGCGGCGGGATGAAGGACTTCTTCGAGCAGATCGCCCCGCAGATCGGCATAACGGCTGAGGCATTCCGCGACCTGTCAGGCCCTCAAGCCCTGCAGCTTTACTATGATTCGCTGGAAAAGGCCGGGCTTAACCAGAAGCAAATGAGCTTCTACCTTGAGTCAATGGCGTCTGATACAACTGCGCTCATCCCGCTGCTACGCGATGGCGGCGCTGGATTCAAGCTGCTGGGCGACGAGGCCGAGCGCGCCGGGGCAATCCTTAACGAAGACACCATCGGCGCAGCGGATAGGATGTCTGCCGCCATCTTTGTCGCTGAGAACGCGATGAAGGGATTTCGCAATGACATAAGTTCAAAACTGCTGCCGGTTCTAGGCGACCTTGCGGTTGAGTTCTCTGATGTCGCGACCGAGGGCGCTATCGCTGAAGACGTGGGCAGCGTGCTCGCCTCGACCACTAAGGGGCTAGCTGCGGCTGCCGTTGGCGCCTTCGCTGCGCTGCAATTGCTTGGCCGTGGGATTGCTGGCGTTGCGGTGGTTGGTGACAAGCTCACCGAGACGGAATGGTACGAGAAGATCATTCCGCCGCTGCTTTATCGCCGCATATACAAGAACTGGGACGAAGCCAAGCAGGCTATCGGGGTCGTGGGTGAAGACCTAGACGAAACCACCCAGCGTTACGCAAAGATGCTCGACGGCATCTGGAACGCTGGCGACGGCGGCGGAGAGGCAAGCAGCACGATTGACCGGATTGCAAAGTTGCGGGAGGAGATGCGCGCTCTCGAAAAGAGCAGTCCGGGCTCTGGCGTCAACCCCGTAATGGCCGAGGACGCCAAGAAAGCTGCAGAAGCGATTCAGAAGCAAATAGATGCCCTCCAGCTAAAGGCTGACACCGTGGGCATGGCCGCCGATCAGGAATCGCTCTACAAGCTCCAGCTGGACGGAGCCACTGAATCCCAGCTCCGCCAAGCAGAGGCCGCGCTGCAGTCAGTATCGGCCTACGAAAAGCAGGCCGAAGCCGTTCGCAAGATGAACGAGGCGCAGGAAGAGACGAACCGCGAAGCCATATCAATCATGGATTCGCTGCTCAGTGAAGAGGAGCAAATCAAGCAGTCGTATGAGCGCCGCCGCCAGATAATCATGGATGCGACACTGCTGACTGAGCAGGAAAAGAACGAAGCCATCCTCGGTCTGCAGCAAGAGCACGACGAGGCGATGATTGAGGCCAATGGCTCCTATTGGGAGCGATACCTATCGGCAGCAGAGGAGAACCTGCAGTCCTTCGATGAACTATCCGGCGTCATGCTGGAGAACTTCACCGGCCGGTTCGGTGATGCGTTCGAGTCGATGGTCTTCGACGCTGAGTCGCTGGGCGATGCAGTCAGCGGAATGGCTGAAGGCATGGCCCGCTCCGTCATCAATGCGCTTGGACAAATGGCGGCGCAGTGGGTCGCTTATCAAGCCATCCAGCTCATGCTAGGCAAGTCGAGCGAGGCGGCATCGATAGCGAGCGCTGCGGTAGCGGGAACAAGCATCGCCGCCGCATATGCGCCCGCCGCTGCGATGGCCTCCCTGGCTTCGTTCGGTGCCAACTCAGTGCCTGCGATGGCAGGCATTACGAGCACGACTGCGCTTTCTGAAACACTGGCGCTGGCCGGCATGGCCCACGACGGCATGGATTCGATCCCGGCAACCGGCACCTGGTTGCTTGAGAAGGGCGAACGAGTCACGACAGCCGAAACCAGCGCGAAGCTCGATAAAACGCTCAGCGACATTCAGTCGGGACGGGGCGGCGAGGCGGTCAACGTCAACTTCATTGAGGACGCAGCCAAGGCCGGAACGGTAGAGACGCGGCGCGAGCCAGACGGAACCCTGACCGTGGACGGGTTTATTTCCAACATTATGGGCGACGGCAAGCTACATCAGGCCATGTCTCGCAAATACGGATTGAGTGGGGTAGGGCAATGATCGAGTACCCGCGCGAGTATTTGCCCCTACCGTTGCGCGAAGGCTATGCCTTTCAGGCGGTGAGCCCCATGCAGCGTACGGAGATGCAGAGCGGCCGAGCCAGACAGCGGCGCAGGTTTACATCGGTCCCGACGATGGCTTCGGTCGCTTGGATCTTCGATGACGTTCAGGCGCAGCTTTTCGAGGCATGGTTCGAGGATGCGCTGAAGTCTGGCTCGGAGTGGTTCGACTGTCCCCTCAAGACGCCAGAAGGCGGCATCCAAAACTACGCTGCGCGCTTCACTGATATTTACCAGGGGCCGGCGCTGGTCGGCAAAAGTCACTGGAAATTCACGGCTGAGCTTGAGTTGCGGGACCGTCCAATCCTGGCGCCAGGTTGGGGTAACTTCCCCAGCCTGATAGCAGGGTCCCGGATCTTTGACCTCGCCATGAATCGCGAATGGCCGGAATCCAAGTACCAGACCTTTATGGGCGCGGCTGACTCAGGGATCAACGAGGAGTGGCCGCAATGAGCGTGCTTGAGCAGGTCTATGCCTCGGGCGGGGACGTGATCATTCACACGCTGGAGATCACCTGCGCGGCCTGGTCCGATCCGATCCTGCTGTGCGAAGGTTTCGAAAACCAGTCGGTGATCGACGAGAACGGGCGCGCCTTGACCTTCGAGGCGGCGGCGTTCCAGCTAGCTGAGCCAGAGCGCAGCAACCGAGGCAGCCAGACGCTGGACTTCGCCGTTGATGGCGTTATGGGTACGGCTCAGCAAAAGGTCGACGCGGCGCTTGAGGCAGAGGAGCGCATCACCCTCATCTATCGCAAGTTCCTTGCCAGCAACTTGAGCGAGCCGGCCGAGCGCCCGTATCGCATGACCATCCTTGGCGGCGAGATGAATGGCTCGACGGTCCAGCTGCAGGCCGGGTTCTTCGACCTGATCAACCGGCAGTGGCCACGCGACGTGTATTCCACCGAGTTCTCCCCTGGCCTGAGATACCTCTGATGCTTGAGAAGTACCTATTCGCCCGATACGTAGACGGCGGGCGAGGCGAGTTCGTGGGCGGCGTTCGGGAATTTGACTGCTGGGGCCTCTCTTGCGCGGTCCGTCAGGATGTGCTTGGCCTTCCTCCGCTGCCAGATGCCGGCGTTATCAGTCGGCACCGCCTGCGCGAGTCGGCCAAGTCCTACCGGCTCTATGCCGAACTGATGCCTGAAGGCCCGCCGATACCGGGCGCTCTGGCCGCTGTCATGAGCGGCAAGCTGTGCACACACGTCGGCGTCGTTCTCGAATTGGACGGGATGCTGGCCGTGATCGAGATAAACCCAAAGTCCGGCTGCCGCTGGCTCCGCATCGCCGACTTCGAACGCACCTATTATCGAGTGAAATACCATGCCGATCGAGATTTACGCGAGCAAGTTTGCGGCAGAACCAGCTGAGCGTTACGAAACAACCGAGCGCGTAACCGTCGCCGCCTGGCTGCGCGCCAATGTGCCGAGCTTCGAATCTCGCGAAAAGGCTCCAATTAGCGTGACGATCAATGGCCAGGCGATCGATCCGGCCGCTTGGGATGATGTGGAGTTCGATTGGTGCGACCGCGTGTCGATATGCGTGGAGCCGAAGGGCAATGCACTCGAAACGATCTTTCGTCCTGGCCCGCTTGCCAAGCTGTTCGGTCTCGGCAACCCTTTCGCTCAACCGAAGGCGCCGACAACCGGGAACAATCCTGGCAAGGGTCGTGACCTTGATCTTGCGTCGGTCAAGGGTAACCAAGTTGCGTTAAATGATGTCATTCCTGAAATAGCTGGAAACCCAAAGCGCTACCCGGATTATTTGCTTCCAGCGCATCGCTATTTCGGGGCGCCGCGTGAACAGTGGCTGGAGATGTTGCTCTGTATCGGGAAAGGTGAATATGAGGTTCCGTCGAGCAAAATCCTTGTCGGCGATACGCCAATTATCTCGTTGGGCGCTGATGCCTCTTACACCATCTACGGTCCCGATGCAGACTTGTCGGCTGAGTCGATCGCTGAATGGTGGCATAGCGCCCCGGAAATCGGGGCGACTTCAGGCGGCACGGCCGGTCTTGAATTGACAACTACCCAGGCAGTCGATCCGGTAGCTCGTGCCTCTTCGTACATATTCAGCGGAGACACGGTGACCATAGTTACAGGGGCAGGCTCGTTCCCCGCCAGCTGGCAGGCGGGGATGATCGCAAGGGTCGTCGTGAGCTATCCATACGTGATTGAGGACGGAGTTGGGGCAGACGTAAGAGACATCATTACGGGCGATATAGCTCAGCTTGGACTAAACGCCGGAGATACCATCGAGATAGCTGGCGACAACCCTGGCCAGTATGTGGTTCATGCGGCAGATATTACAGCCGGAACCCTGACGCTCGATTACCCTGATGGAAGCCCTGCCACAGCCTTGGTACCGGGCTCGGTAAGTATGTCGATAGGGTTCCGGGGCTCTCGTTATCGCCTGACTGGGGCGAGCGCATCAACGCTTGCGCTTGTCCGACTGACATCATCTGGCGCTGAGGACCTGGGATGGCCCGGCTTTAGTGATCGGACTTCAGATACAGCAATCGTTACGCTTGATCAGTCGACACAAGAGGGTGACTGGACGGGGCCTTTTGCCGCATGCCCTGAAGGAGAGGTGACCAGCTCCATCGAATGGGATGTGTTCTTTCCTGCCGGCCTCATCTATATCGGAGCTGATGGATGGATTGCGCCCAGCTGGAGCGCCACGGTTGAGCTTCAGTACCGGGACATGGCCGCAGCTGGCGACTGGACAAGCGCCGTTCGGACATACTCAAACAGGACCACGGATCAGATCGGATACACAGAGCGCATCAATTTTGGCGCAGCCATTCGGCCTGAAGTCAGGATGCGTCGGATAGGTGCAAAGTCGGTCGAATCCAGCACTCAGGATGGCGTGCAGTGGTACGGGCTGCGTTCGCTACTGAACGCGCCAAAGTCTTATAAGGGTGCGACAGTAATGGCGGTCAGGCTGCGCGGCGGCGAACGACTTGCCACGCAGTCAGAAACGCTTGTTTCGGTTAAACCTACAAGGATTTTGCCGGTTCGCGAAGGGGGGCAGTGGGTCTCGCCTCGGCCAACTAGAGACATAGCACCTTGGGTTGCCTATGTCGCTAAGTCGATTGGATACACGGATGACGATCTGGATCTGGCTGAGCTTGACCGGCTCGATGCTATCTGGAAGGTCAGAGGCGATTACTTTGATCTAGTCATAAGCTCACCGTCGACCGTGAAGAAGGTTTTGGCTGACTGCCTTCAGGCTGGTTTCGCCGACTTCACTATTGATAGGGGGCTTGTTCGCCCGGTTAGAGATGAGCCGCGAACAGTGATGGAGCATCCGTATACGCCGCAGAACATGACTAAGCCTCTGAGCAGGCAGTTCGCTTCGCTCAAGCCTGATGATTTTGACGGAGTAGATGTCGAGTATACGGATGGGCGCACATGGCAGAAAGAAACGGTCGAGTGCCGCCTACCTGAAGACTTAGGCCTGCGAGTCGAAAAGCTGAAGCTGACCGGGGTCACTGGGCGAACTCAGGCCTGGCGAATCGGAATGCGGCGCCGGATGGAGCAGAAGTACCGGCGCTGGTCGTACAGCTTCGGGACTGAACTGGACGCGCTGAACAGCCGCTATCTCAGCTACGTGCCATTGCAGGACGATGTGCCAGGCTACGGCCAGAGCGCGCTCATGCTGAGCTACGACAGAGGCATCATCGAATCATCTGAGCCGTTCGACTGGTCGGCAGGTGGCGCGCATGTGGTCGGCATTCGCCGGCCGGATGGCACGCTATCCGGACCCTACGCAGCGACCCGAATCGATGACTATCGGCTGTCCATCACCGGCTTGGACTTCGAGCCCGACACCAGCTGGACCATCGAGCCACCGCACCTGCTGTTCGGCCCGGTCAATCGCTGGAGTTTCCCCGCGCTTATCACTCGAATCGGGCCGAGCGGCACAGATGGCGCTTCCGTCGAGGCCGTCAACTACGCCCCTGAAGTCTACGCCTACGACGACGCAGAACCGCCAACCTAACAACTAGCCCACACCACATACCGGACACGGCCCGCAAGGACGCCGTGCGGATTTGCACGCCTGGAGTAAACGCATGACTTTCAACACCGGAAACCCTGTTGGCTCGACCGACGCGCGGGACCTGTACGACAACGCGCAGAATCTTGACAAGTTCAGCCTCGGCCAGGAACTTGAGTACCCAGATCGACTAGGTGTGCCACGCAAGAGCTTGGCCGGCATCCGCGCAGAGGTAACCGAGGCTCTGTCCCGTCTCGGCTATCAGGTCATCGGCGATTATGCAGCTGGCCTCGTCGTGCAGAACTTCGGTCAGGTCTTCCGCAAAGACGGTGAGTTCTACCGGGCCAAGGCCGATCTTGCACTGCCATACCCGCTGAACGGCGACTGGGCAGTCGATGCGCCGAAATTCGTTTCGGTTGGCGATGCAGTGCTGCGGCAGGAGCTAGCATCTGCAGCTGGCGCCTCAATGATCGGCGGCGCCGGGCAGGTAGTTGGCTCCATCGCTTCGCTGCGCGCCCTCCTGAAAACCAGCCCATCGAAGTCCGCGTTCGTGACCGGCTATTATTCGCAGGGCGACGGCGGCGGCGGCGCTTACTATCTGGACGCGTCAGATACAACGTCAGCAGACAACGGCGGAACCGTCATCGTGGCGGCAGATGGCGGGCGCTGGAAGCTGGCATATTCAGATTCAGTCAGCGTGAAGCAGTTCGGCGCTAAAGGCGATGGCGTTACCAGCGATTCAAGCGCCACCCAGCGAGCAACTGAGTACTGCTCTGGACATGGAATTTCTGTTCTATTCCCTTCAGGCGTCTACCTGATTGGTTCTCATGTCGAGCTGCTAACAGGCTCACATTGGATAGCGTCCGGTGTTGCTAAGGTGTACATCCCAGCGACGTGTGACCTGACAGGTGCAGGGAGCTACGGTGGCGCAGCTCGTGCAATTCACAACGGAGCAGGAATATCAAACGTTCGAATCTCCGGTATTGAGTTTTACTCAGACGGGGATGATGGAATATACGGCGACGTTGCGCCAACTATCGCACTGTTGCAGGTATCTGGATTGACGGTAGAGGACTGCATCTTCAGAAATTTTGGGGATGCAACGCATTATGCGCAGGGGTTTATAGCCTTTGGTTGCACAGACGTGACAATCAAAGGTAATCGATTTATTGAAAACTCGGGCGACGGTGCTGCTTGCGCCGAAGGTGGTAGCAACATTCGGTTTTTAGCAAACACCGCTTCAGGAAACGGAGATTGGGGGTTCGCCCTAAGCAATGGTGTTGTTGGTGCCCAAGTGATCGGCAACACATTTGAATATAATGTCAGCACCGCCACTGGAGCGGATGAGTGCTCCGAAGTCTCTTTTATTGGTAATAGATCGAAGGGTAACGAGCACGGCATCAGGATTGCAAAGTTTGTCGGGACTTTCGTTGGGGATCAGTTCGATGTCATCATCAGTGGGAATGCATCGGTAGCCGATCAATTTGGCATATCGGTCGAAAGCGCACAGTATTTCTCAGTTTCAGGGAATACTGTAAGAGCTTCAACGGAGCAGGGTATCCGCATATCTGCATCATCCGAAGGAACGGTGTCGGGTAACTTGGTTATTGGAAGTGGCTTGGAAAACATTATCTTGAGTGACGGGTCTTCTGGAGTCACTGTAGCAGCCAACACTGCCAAATTTGGAACCTACGGCATCCGTCAAGTTGGTTCGGCACCGTCTCCGCATCTAATTGCAGCAGACAACCAGATTTCTGCGGCCTCAGTTGCGCCAGTAGCCGGGATTACCTATAAGGCTGATTCGCTTCACCTGGGACCAGACGGCAAGCCATATTTTAGCGGAGCACCATCAATCAACTCCGATACTGTGAGTCTGACGGCTACCGGAGGTGGTGTCACTCTGCCCGGAGCACCCTGGGGTTTTATACCAATTCAGGTCGGCAATGATATAAAGAAGATACCGATTTACAACCCATAAGCATCACCTGAGCCCCGCCAGTCGGGGCCTTTTATTGCCTGGAAGAAAATCATGACCCTCTCAGAAATACGGGAGCGAGCCATAGCGCCCGCTCTCGCGATGCTGCCTGCGCGGATGTCGAGCCGAGAGGCCGAGATCATGTTGCTGGCTATCACGCAGCAGGAAGACCCGGAGCAGCGGCGCCGTCAGTGGCCGACCGGGCCGGCACGCGGGCTTTATCAGTTCGAGCAAGGCGGTGGCGTGCGTGGCGTGCTGAATCACCCGTCGAGCCGTGACCATGCCCGGCGTGTGTGTGCTGAGCGCTGTGTAGTGCCTGAGCCTGCCGCTGTGTGGGCTGCACTCGAGCACGACGACGTACTGGCTTCGGCGTTCGCACGGCTGCTTCTCTGGACCGATCCGAAGTCGCTGCCGAGTGAGCATGACGCTGCGGGCGGATGGAATCTGTACTTCCGCACCTGGCGGCCAGGCAAACCACATCCTGAGCGCTGGCCTGCACGGTTCGCCGCGGCTGTTCGCGAGGTGATGACATGATCGCCTGGCTGAAGTTGGTCCCGACTTGGGCCTACTGGGTCCTTGCCTTGGTCCTTGTGGCCGGTGGGCAGCAGGTTCGGGTTCGATCGGCTCAGTCTGTGGCCTCGAAGGCACAGGCCGAGCTTGCCAACTACCGCATCGAAGTCAGCGAGCGTGACCGTCGTGCGGCGCTGTTCGTGATTCAGGAAAACCAGCGGCGCCAGGCCGCAACGGAGAAAGCAGATGCAGACGCACAGGAACAACTGGTTGCAGCGCGGACTGACGCTGATCGCGCTGGCAGTGCTCTTGAGCGCCTGCAGCAGCGCCTCGCCGCAGCTGAGCAACGCAGTCGTGACGCCGGCAATGCCATCACTGCCCAGCTCGGCCAGACAGCCGAAGACGCCGCCCGAGTGCGAGCCGACGTGTTCGGCCGGATTGGAGCGGCTGCTCAACTCTATGCTGCTGTCGCCGACGAGCGAGGAATAGCCGGTACTGCTTGCGAGAAATCGTATGAAGCTGTGAAGGGGGATTGAGGTTGCCCGGACGGGCTGAGAGGGGGGCGGAATGCCGTCTAATACTAGGTCAGCGTCCAGCGCAGTTTCTGGCCTGTAGCTGCGCTATGCTGCAGTTGAGTTTTAGACAGCGAATCTCTGTAAGCCTTACTCTATGCGGCCTCCAGACTGATTCTTACCCTACTGCTGCATTACAGGCGTGTGGCTGGAAAGCCCGTCATTGCTGGGCTCTGGCGGTTTCTGTCTAATACGCATGGCTTCCGTCTAATACTTCACCCGATCCGGGCTGGCATTGTCGGCGCCTGGGCGATCTTCGGCAACCGTCCGCGCAGGTAGCGAGCGGTCATTCTGGCGTCAGTGTGGCCGCCAAGCGTCTGCGCGTTTTTGCCTTCCCGATCTGCGTCTGTGAGCGACTTCGCTCGGATGTCGTGAATGGTCACGTCGGTTATGCCTGTCTTCTCGCGCAGCACCTGGAACGCCATCTTGACAGTGGTATAGCTGACAGGCTTTCCGGTGCGGGAGCAGAACAATGTCAAGGTGCGGATCTTGCGCGGGAGCGCCTTCGCTTGGTCGATAACCGTCTTGAGGTCGGGCGTCATTGCAACGATCAGCTTTGCGCCGGTCTTTTCCTGGATGAATGCCACGCCTTCATCACTGATGTCTGCCAGCCGGATAGCGATCACGTCGCCGATGCGCTGGCCGGTTAGGTAGCACATCTCGAGAATGCTTCGGATGTACGGGCTTGCCGCATTGAGCAGCGCGCCGAACTCCCGGTCGGTGATGTACCTGTCGCGCCTAGCCTCTGCGTGCCGGCTGATGCCAATGCAGGGGTTTGAATCAACCTCCTGCCATTCGAGGGCATAACCGAACACGATCCGCAGAAACGAAAGGATGCGGTTACACATGTTCGGCGTGTCGGCCAGCTGCATCTTGACTGCGGCAACGTGTTTCGGTAGCACCTGGTGCGGCTCGAACTCAGCGAAGATGGTCTTCAGTCGCTCGGCTGCAATCTCGTACTGCTTGACCGTGTTCTCGCTGACCTTCTTGCGGTGATGCGCCAGAGCCCGATCTATAAGCCCTGGCATCCCGCCTTGCGTCCCTGCTGCTATGCGCTTGGCGTACACCAGCAGCGCGTCTTGGTAATCCGTTCCAAGCCGCTCCCATTTCCCTTTGCGAACCAGGTAGTACGCTCCGTGCTTCTGGTACA
>CEQG01014226.1_pt1 | contig 23236 bp, 17 predicted proteins | sample 350301 | NCBI WGS metagenome assembly CEQG01 (sample SAMEA2621242, study PRJEB7988) | marine metagenome | isolation source: saline water (ENVO:00002010), including | reverse complement strand
GTCATATTACTGTTAACCGAATATTTACCCGATATGCTGTTGGTAATGGTTGTCCTGTCCCGGCGGGTAAAGACGATATCGTCGCCTTCAAAAGCTATCCAGCCTTTGTTGTTAGTATCCAGTCCGTAATTGAAGCTGTATATCATCTGCATGCGGTTGCTAAAGCGGTAGCGCGGGCTAAAAGTCAGGCCGTAATAGTTACGGTCTCTTTCATCACTAAGCCATATTTGCGGTTCTATGTCAAGTGCAAATTTGCGGTTGTAGTTAGAAGAAAAGTATATATAAGCAAACACGCTCTTGGGTACTTTTACAAATCTGCCGGTTATACGTGGTTCATAAAAATCATACAGGTCAAAAGGCACTACCTGCACACCATAGCCGATGTAGTCATTTTTTCGTGTGGTAGAGTTTACGTTTACCTCGGCATAACCGTTTTGCAGCCTGTTGGTATCATTATGAAACTCTGCATATACATTGGTGTTTACCGAAAAAGTATTGAACAGTTTTGTCGGGTTTAATATACGGTAGCTGGCATTGGCATTAATGTTATAGTAATTGGTGGTAAATATTATGCCTAAATCGTTATTATCATAATCTTCAGATACATAAAAACTTGATAAACCGTAGCGGTATTTGCCACTGGTTTTAGAGGCGCTTATGTAAGAGCTGTAACCGTTTTTACTTTCGATGTCATTTACCGTACTGTACTTAAAATTGCCTGAAAGGTTATAAGTGTTTTCGCGGGTGTTAAGGTTATAAACCAGTGCGCTTACGTTGGCATCCCTAAAGCTGCCCTCGCGCATAACATTGGTATTCGTAAAAGATACCGACGAGTTTTTCCTGAAGCGCTGGTCTAAAACCAAAATGTTATAGTTGGCTACCGGCTCTACAAGCTGTTTCCTGCTGGTATTGGTTTCGGTATTGCGAAGCGTGGCATACGTCCTTTCAGTAATGGCGTTCATTACGCCTATGCCCAGCCCATTGTTGGTACGCCCCGATATTTTCAGGGCATTTATAAGATTTACTTTGGCAGGCACTTCTGTTACCTCTTCCCCTTCGGCGGGAGTAACTGTTCCCGTTGGCAGCCCGCCGATGCGGCGCGTGTACAGCAGCCCGCCTTTATTAAAAATATCGGTACCTTCTGTAAAGAACGGGCGGTTCTCGTTAAACTGCTGTTCAAAAGGGCCCAGGTTAAGCACCACCTCATCAAAAGCGGCCTGCCCGAAATCGGGTATCAAAATAGCATCAAGCGTAAACGAGTCATTAATACCATACTTTATGTCCATACCTGCCTTAAAAGTGGTTTCTGTGCCTGCTTCATTATCATTTACATAAACTGATGAATAAGGTATAAAGAACAGGCGGGTAGGGGGCTCAATATTATTGATGCCTGTCAGTAGCCCTGTCTGAACAATAGCCGAACCAATATTACGGTCTATCGGATTCCAGAAAAATTTTTGCCTGTTCTGGCGTACTTCCCTGTAAAAGTTTAGCCCCCAAAACTGTTCCTGCTCATCAGAAAAGCGTATGGCTGCATAGGGTATTTTCATTTCCACTACCCAACCGCTATCGGTTAAACTTACACTGCTGAACCAGATGGCGTCCCATGAATAATCCTCCCCATTTTGGGTGGCAAGGCAGTCAAGCTGCGTTCCGGCGGCGCTAACAAAAAACCTGAAATCCTGTTGCCCGTCATTATAGCCATTTATAAAAACCCCGAAATGGTCGGCTGTCTTAAAGTCGTCCCTCAGTGCAATTTCACGCATTATATTTTCAGGATTATCCTGCAGTACCGCGCCAAAATAAACGGCTTCATCATCATACAGCACCTTAACTGTTGAACGTTTATCGGCATCTTCAGGCTTGCCGTTATCCGGCTCATACATCACAAAGTGAGAAGCTTCCTGTGCATTTGCCCATGCGGGTTCATTTAAAACACCATCAATGGCAATATCGTTTGTAATCCTTACAGCTTCTAATGAACGTTTTTGAGCATATAAAGTTGCAGAAAATGTTAAAATTAAATATAAAATGCTGATTTTTAGGATATTCATATACTATGGTATGGTGTTTGCACCTTATTAGGTGAGCGTGTAAAATTAACTTTTTATTATTAGGAATACAATAGGGTTAAGCATTGCACGTTACTGAATGAGAGGAAGTAACAGTTCTATATAACTGTTATGAATGAAAATGTTAAACTATTGATTTTAACAGTGTTGTAATTTTTTCTTTAAGTTTCCTTTACTTATTTTAGCAGCCTGTAAAATCGGATAAACCTACTGCACAACTATGATTAATAATTTTTTTACGTCGATTTTCTTTTTATTGTTTTCGCTGACCAATCCGGGTAGTAATACTGAAGTTCCGGTTGCTGCGGCCAAAGCGGCTGTTACCGCCGAAACTGCTGTCACCGCTATGGATGTTTATAATGGCATTGATGCCAACGGGCTTTCTATGCCTGAATTTGAGTGTTTTTCTAAAGCGCTTGCCGGATACAACAAGCTGACTGAAAAGGGTGCTATCAAAAAGCACCTGCTTACCGTTATTGACTTCAGCAAATCATCTAACAGCAAAAGGCTGTGGATTATAGATATGGATGCCAATAAGGTACTTTACAATACACTGGTAGCCCACGGCAGGAACAGCGGTAATGAGTTTGCCACGACTTTCAGCAATGAGCAAAGCTCTAACAAAAGCAGCCTTGGTTTTTATGCCACAGGTGAACTTTATGTGGGTAAGCACGGACAGTCTTTGCGCCTTGACGGTTTAGAGAAAGGCATAAACAGTAATGCCCGCGCCCGCGCCGTAGTAATGCATGCCGCCGATTATGTGAGTGAAAACTTTATTAAGCAGCATACCCGCCTGGGCAGGAGCCTTGGATGCCCTGCGCTGCCGAACAACCTGAATAAAGAAATTATTAAGCTTATTACAGGCAAATCGTGCCTGTTTATTTACCACCCAACCAAATCATACCTTAAAACAAGCAAATTATTATCATAGATAATTACAGGCGTTTGTACATTACATAATGTGTACCTATGCCGGGAATATCAAACGGGCTGCCTGTAATATGGTAGCCCGTTTTTTTATAGAATCCTGTTGCGGCTTCGCGGGCATTGAACCATATTAAAGTTCCTTCTGCCTGCTTCACATATTCTTCCGCGTGCTGCACCAACTGTTCCCCAAATCCTTTTTTTTGATGCTGTGGTAAAACAGCCATTCCTCTTATCTGGAACTGAAGCTCATCTGTAAAAGCAGGGTTTGCAGCCCTGAATACTGATATTACCCCTGCAATATCCTGATTGTCATACAGGCCGAAATGTGCTGTTGTTTCAAGATCATCTCCTGCAAAAATACAGGAATCTTCGGGCAGGCCTGGCCTTAATACCGGGTGTCTTACAGGGAAAGTTTCGCGCGATATTATCTTTTTTAGCTGCTGCATGAGTATTTTACTTTTGATAACAAATTAATAAAGAATATTTTAAGTTGAGGTGCATAATTGCCCTTAAATATTTTTGCAAAAATGCTTGCAACTACAAAAAGTTATTGTTTATATTTGCACCACAATAATGCGGAAGTAGCTCAGTTGGTAGAGCTCCAGCCTTCCAAGCTGGTTGTCGCGAGTTCGAGCCTCGTCTTCCGCTCTAATAATAAACCCAGGCTATTAAGCCTGGGTTTATTATTTGTAGCCACTAAACAAAAATCCGCCACAATGGGCGGATTTCAGCTGAAGATTTATTAATCTTTTTTTTCTGTAGGCTTTTCTATATTAATAGTAATCGGAAGAGCTAAACCTACTCGTAGTATATCCCCTAATTTATTTTCTCCTGGACTAAATTTCTTAGGTAAGTTATTCATCACTCTTATTGCTTCATCACCCATTCCATATCCGGGATCGGTTTTTGCCACAACATCAGAGATTGTTCCATCCTTTTCAATAGTAAAAGTTATATAAATTTTATACGTTCCGACTGGAGCACCATGTGTATTGAACAAAGTGCCTATGTCGTTATATAACGCTTGTTGTCCACCTTCATATTCTGGGGTCTTGTATACTGCAATACGGTCTAATTCTGCCTGAGAAGTATAATTTGATTTATTTCTTTTTATTGTATCCTGTGCATTAACCTTTACGAAAATACCTGACACTACAATTAAAATGAATGTTATAAACTTAGTTTTCATCATTTCCTGACTGTATTAAGCTTACTTACTCATCGCTGTAAAATGCTTGTAAAATAATGGGATAGTCTCAATACCTTTCAGGTAGTTAAATATACCGTAGTGCTCGTTAGGCGAGTGTATAGCATCGCTGTCAAGCCCAAAGCCCATCATTATGGTTTTGCTCTTAAGCTCTTTTTCAAACAATGCGACAATAGGTATGCTACCACCTGAACGTACCGGTATCGGCTTTATGCCGAAACTTTCTTCATAGGCCGCGGCTGCAGCCTGATAGCCTATGCTGTCTATTGGCGTTACATAAGCCTGCCCGCCGTGATGCGGGGTTACTTTAACTTTTACACCTTTAGGCGCAAGGCTTTCAAAATGTTTGGTAAACAACTCTGTTATTTCTTTCCAGTCCTGGTCAGGAACAAGGCGCATTGATATTTTTGCGTATGCCTTGCTGGCAATAACCGTTTTGGCACCCTCACCGGTATAGCCACCCCATATACCGTTAACGTCAAGCGTTGGGCGGATGGAGTTACGCTCGTTTGTGATATAACCCGCTTCTCCGTAAACATCTTCAATGTTTAACGCTTTTTTGTAGGCATCCAAAGAAAAAGGCGCTTTTGCCATTTCGTCGCGCTCTTCGCGGCTTAACTCTTCTACTTTATCATAAAAGCCGGGAATGGTTATATGGTTGTTCTCATCATGAAGCTGCGCTATCATTTTAGCCAGTATGTTTATAGGGTTGGCTACCGCGCCGCCATAAAGCCCGGAATGTAAATCGCGGTTTGGCCCGGTAACTTCTACCTCTACATAGCTAAGTCCGCGAAGCCCGGTTGTGATAGATGGCTGGTTGTTGGATATCATGCCTGTATCTGAAATCAGGATGACATCATTTTTAAGTTTTTCCTGGTTGCGCTCTACAAACCAGCTAAGGCTTGGAGAGCCTACTTCTTCCTCGCCTTCAATCATGAATTTTACATTGCACGGAAGGTTGTTCGTGGCAACCATATATTCAAGGGCTTTTACATGCATAAACATCTGCCCCTTGTCGTCACACGCACCACGGGCAAATATGGCACCTTCGGGGTGTATTTCTGTTTTTTTGATTACCGGCTCAAAAGGAGGGGAGTCCCATAGGTTTACCGGGTCCGGCGGCTGCACATCATAATGCCCGTAAACAAGCACTGTTGGCAGGCTGGCATCTATTATTTTCTCGGCATATACAATAGGGTAGCCCGGGGTTTCACAAAGTTCTACTTTATCGCAGCCTGCTTTTTCAAGGCTTTCTTTTACTGCCTCAGCAGTATTAATAACATCTTGCGAATAGGCGCTGTCAGCGCTTACAGATGGTATTTTCAGCAATTCAATAAGCTCGTTTAAAAATTTTTCTTTATGCTCTTTTACGTAGCTTTTAATGTTATCCATTTTAAAATTAGTGATATAGGGTTGTTGGTCAAAAATACATAAAAAATATTTAGAATATTTTTTACCAAAAAGCTTGCTTTGTATTAAACTATGCGTATATTTGCACCCACAATAATGAAGCACAATATCGAGTTCGTTATTACCTGCGGGTGTGGTGAAATTGGTAGACACGCCAGACTTAGGATCTGGTGCCTCACGGTGTGTAGGTTCGAGTCCTATCACCCGCACAACAAAAAGCCTCTGAAAATCAGAGGCTTTTTTTATTGGTATAACTTAACAGCATTCTGCAGGTTATTTTTAATTCTTTTTCGTAATAATCTTGGCTTTATAACTTCTATACATTCACCAAATCCCAGAATCAGCCTTTCAAGTTCATAATTGATATGTACATCCAGTTTCACAATAATGCTTCCGTCATTTAACTTTTCTACAGTTTCCTGTGTGTGGTGCAATGGCTTGGTTAGCACATAAGGTGCATTACTCCTGTCAACTTTTAAATGAATTTCCTGAACATGTTCTTCGGGCAATACTGTAACGCCAATAGTATTTTTATAATACTCCTCTCCGTTAAAGTTAATATCCAGGTAAGGAATGTTTAAATCATAATCTACCTTTTCAATCCTGTCAAGTGCAAATGTAACTATCGACTTTGTTGCAGACGTTTTACCCACCAAAAACCATCTGTTATTAAATTCTTTTAAAATAAACGGATGAAAAACAACCTCTGATGCTTTTCGGGATTTAAAAGATTTATAGGTAATGCGCAACACTATTTTTTTAAGTATAGCCTGGTACAGTACATCAAGGTGTTCCAGTCCTTTCAGGTTATCATTTTTATCCAGGTAAATAATAGGAGCCTGCTTTGTTTTCTCTATGTATATCTTGTCTTCCAGCCTTTGTATTATACCCCCTAATTCAGAAAATAACGAAAAATCCTTAAACTGCTTCAGCATTTCTACTGTTTCTGTAAGTACATTCATATCATTTTCATTAAGCGGTATATCAGTTATGGAGTAATCCGGGTCGTCATATCTATAAAACCTTTTGTCATGAACCACAATTGGTGCATTATAGCCCAGTTTATCACTGCGCATTATCTGTATATCCATCTGCACTGTGCGCTTGCTCACGTTTATATCCCTGCCTTCATACTCATACAGCGCATCAGAGCACGCTTCAATAAGGTCATCCAGTGTCCAGTTGCGGTTGTTGTTCTGCAGGCATTTATCTATTGTCCGGTATCTTATTAGTGCATTTTTATTGGTGGCCATTATTTTTTTTTGGAAAAAATAAGCATAATTTTTTACTACGCAAAAAGACTGCGCACATCGTTTAAAATCTTTGTTCACGGAAACAAACAGTTTCTTATTGATTAACAATGGGAGTAGTGCTCCGCCGGACAGGGAGTCGGCGGAGCTTCACGAAAGGAAAATTTAGAAAAGAAATAAAGAATGGAAAGTAAAGTAAACATTACCGGAAACGAATTAATCGAAATGGGTTTCAGATCGGGGAGATGGATGAAGGAAGCTCTTGAGCATATTAATACTAATCAACTTGAAGGAGGTGCATTAGAAGATTATTTAGAGCAGTTTAAATTGCCTCCGGCGATAGATTTGCATACTGAAGCAATACCTTTTTCAGTTAACATTAAGGCTGGCGACGAATTGGAAGAACTAAACGTGAACAATGTTGTAGAATCAATGAACACCTTGATGCGAACACCTACTTTGGTAAAAGGGGCTATTATGCCCGACGCCTGCCCTACGGGGCCTGTGGGTACAATTCCGGTAGGCGGTGTGGCTGTTGCAAAAAATGCAATACACCCGGGTATGCACAGTGCCGATATTTGCTGCTCTGTAATGTTAACCGATTTTGGAAAGACTGACCCTAAACTGGTTTTGGATGCTGCACATAGCGTTACGCACTTCGGGCCGGGAGGGCGTTCAAGAGAAAACCAGTTCAGGTTTCCTATGGATTTACTTGCTGAGATTGAAGATAACTTCTTTTTGAACGACCCAAAATGTATCTCGGCAGCAAGGTCGCATTTAGGAACGCAGGGTGACGGAAATCACTTTTTATTTATAGGGATTTCTAAAAACACAGGGAATACTATGATGGTTACCCACCATGGCAGCAGAGGCTTTGGTGCAAACCTATATGACAAGGGTATGAAGGTAGCCGAACGTTTCAGAAAAGAATTATCGCCTGAAACATTGAAGCAAAATGCATGGATACCATTTGATACTGAAGAAGGACAAAAATACTGGGAGGCTTTGCAGATTGTACGTAAATGGACAAAATTAAACCATGAATGCCTTCATGATGCTACGTTGGAACGATTGGGTGTAATAAAACAGAACAGGTACTGGAACGAGCATAATTTTGTGTTTAAAGATGGCGACTTGTTTTACCATGCTAAAGGCGCAACACCGCTTGATAAGAAATTTATGCCTGATATTACAGGGCCGCGATTGATTCCGCTAAATATGTCGGAACCCGTTTTGATTGTGGAAGGCGAAACAACCGAAGGTAACCTTGGCTTTGCCCCTCATGGTGCGGGTAGGAACATAAGCCGTACCCAGCATAGAAAGAGTAAAACAGGAACATTTCAGGAAATTTTTGAAATAGAAACACAAGGTCTTGATGTGCGGTTCTTCTCTAATGAAATTGATATTACAGAGTTGCCGAGTGCATACAAGAGTGCTGAAACTGTGAGAAACCAAATGGAAGAATTTGGTTTAGGAAAAGTAATCGATGAGGTATTGCCATACGGCTGTATTATGGCTGGCGACTGGGAAAAAAATGCTCCCTGGAGAAAAAAGAGAAGAAGATAATAAGAGCCCCTATTGTTCAGGGGCTTTATGCATTAAACCCCAACTTCCCGTTTATGTGATGTGCAAAAACAAACTGCCCGCTGATATTATCAGCGGGCAGTAAGATTAACCTAACTTAACTTAACACTATACTCTCTATATTGTTATTGTACTATAAACAGGTTTGCTATGTTGGTGGCCTGTTGCCCTGTAAGCGGCTCATCATACGATTCTGAACCGGCTATGGCAGGTATTGCCGGGCCGTTTGTTTCCTGCACGTTGGCAGTGTTAAAACCTAACTGGTTTGTGTTGGCTTCTCCTGCATATACAGCATCTGCCGCTGCAGGGTGTCCGCCTTCGTCATTACCCGGTATCCAGCCTTTAAGCCCCCTAAGCCTTCTTACCTGGCTTGCGTGGCGTGCCTCTACAGAGTGTATCTGCAATGCGGCAGTAAGTAATCCGGGTTCTGTGATAAGATTCGCTGCCTGGCCTTTATATGCCCTCACGCCGGTGTCTTCAAAAGCCTGAGATAAGGCAAGGAACTGATCATAGTTATTAAAAGGGTCAAATGTTCCGTTTGCTGTAAAGTCGAATGTAGGTTTTGCAGGGGCATCAGTATCAAGCGCTCCCATCAAAAATTCTACGTGTGCCGCTTCATGCTGCGAAATCTGCTCGAAAACAGCCCTGTCAGCACTTGGTATAAGCCCATTGGTGTCTAGCGCTGTAGCGTAAAACTCATCCTCAAGATATTCAAGTATCAGCGCCAGCTGAAGCGCAGATGTCGGTGTATCTGCAGTTGCTGACAAAAATGCCGAAGATGCAGCATTTGCTTTTTGTGTAAACAGCATAGACGCTAGCCCGAATGGTACGGCTGCCATAGCTGCATTAGATCCTAATTTGCCAAACTGGCTGAAACTTTCCCTGCGTGAGCCTTTTGCGTTTAAAAAACTATCGTTGGTAAAAGACTCTATAAATTTTATAATGTTCATGATTTTGCTTTTTTTGAAGGTTACTTACTATTCCAGGTACATTGCTGTGAAAGGAGTTGTTATAAACTCAAGATCTGACACGGCACTGATAATTTGTGACGGCATTTGTGCCGGATCAAGCCCGTTGGCATCAACAATATCGTCACCTGCAAAAGAAGCTGACCCCGGGTTTAATAAATCCCTGATAGCAGCGGCATGCCTTGCCTCAACCGAAACTATTTTACCGGCAATAACAAGATAATCAGGTGTTGTTAAGTACCTGCCCGCACCGTTGTATGCAGATACTCCTGTATCCTCCAGCGCTTTTGCAGTATTAAGTACTGCAAGCCTGTCGTTAAAGTTAAGGCCTCCATAGTTAAACTGAAGGTCAGGTAAAACGCGGTCCGGTTCATCCTGAAGCACGCCTGAAATGGCTGTCCTGAAAAATTCCCTGTGCACCACTTCATGGTTGTAAAGGTCTGTAAGTATCTGCTGCTCTTCGGCGTTAAATGTAGAGCCGAAGCTGTTGCTGTTTACAACCCTTGTGTAAAAGTCAGCCTCAAGCTGCTCAAGTGCATAGGCATAAGTTAATATACCTAAATCACCTCCGCCAAGGTCAAACACACCATTCCTGATGCCCGGTAGCTGGTTTGCATCGGGGGTGTTTCCGCCGCCACCGTCGTCGTCATTATTACATCCTACTAATAATAAGCCTGTACCTGCTACTGCAAGCCCGCCAAGTTTAAGGAAGCTCCTCCTGTTGTGCAGGCCTGTCCTCACTTCCTTTACTTCAACTTTCTTTTTCATAATACTAATTCGTTAATGGGTTAATAATTATCAGGTGTGGTATTTTTCGGCTTCAATGTTTTCAAAGTTACCTTTACTTACGAAGGCAAATTGTTAACGGTTTTTAAGAAACTGTAGAAAAAAACTTATTTTAAGAAAAATTTAATAATTGCTTAGCAGGTTATTTACCAGTATATTTATTTATAAGCAGGGGAAGAAGCTATAAGTGAACTTATTGTGATAACAATTAGTTAACATTAAGATTCGTGGTCTTTTATTACAACATTAACTTTTACGGTTACATAATTTGTCACACTACCTTATGTTATTGTAAAACAATACTCACATATTATAATAGCCACCTGCTAAGGATTTAACTTTTTGTGAATAATTATAAATATCGTTTCGTAAAATTTTTCGTTACTTTTACATTGCAATAATTTTCGGAAGTATGAAACAAAAGGCCACACTAAAGCAAATAGCCAAAGAGCTTAATGTATCTGTATCAACAGTATCTAAAGCATTAAGCAACAGTCCTGAAATAAGTGAACCCACTAAAAAGCGCGTGCAGGAGTTTGCCAAGCTTAAAAATTATAAGCCCAATAATGTAGCGGTAAACCTTAAAAGTAAAAGGAGCCGTACCATCGGGGTAATAATACCTAACATACTTAACCCTTTTTTTGCTAAAGTTTTTAGTGGTATAGAGAAAGCAGCTAACGACAGGGGCTATAATGTAATTACCTGCATCAGTAACGAATCGTTAGAGAAAGAAGTACACGCTATGGATATGCTGAGCAACGGTACCATTGACGGCTTTATACTTTCTATTGCGGAAGAAACACAGGCAGTTGGCGATTTTAAGCACTTTAAAGAAGCAATATCGGATGATATACCTATTGTTATGTTCGACAGGATATCAGATGAGGTAAACTGCGACAAAGTTATTGTAGATGATTTTGATTCGGCTGTGCATGCCGTAAACCACATGATAAAGCTTAAGTGTAAAAATATTGCGCTACTATCTACTATTGATAACCTTAGTGTTGGTAAGCTGCGTGCCGAAGGCTATTACAAAGCGCTTGCCGATAATAACATAAGCGTTAACGACAACATAACCATACTTACCGATAACACCGAAGATTTTGATGAGAAGCTGCAAACGCTGTTCGACAAAAAAATTGATGGAATTTTTGCCCTTGATGAGCATGCCTCTGTAATGGCAATGAAGGCAGCTATTAAAAGAGGGATTAAAATACCGGATGAGTTGAATGTAATAGGCTTTGCCGATGGCGTATGGTCGCGCAGGTTAACGCCAAGCCTTAGCACCGTTAGCCAGCACGGGCCGGAAATTGGCGATGCGGCAGCCAACATGCTGATAGACCGACTTGAAGCGAAAGAAGGGGAGGAGCCTGAATACCAGACTAAAGTTATTAAAACAGAATTAAGGCAGCGGGACTCTACCAGAAAACTTTAAGGATAAAACGTATAAAACCAAAAAGGAGTAATCGGCTGATTACTCCTTTTTAAATTCTGTTTCAGTACCACCCTGATAGATGGTAAAGCCATTATCTTTAAATATTATGTTAATACCTGCGGGATTAAAATTAAATTCAGTCTCGCTTGCCGGGTTTAACGGAAAAGCCCCCTGGCCTGTAGCCTGGGCCATAAGCACACCATCTGTATATTTAATATTTATTTTCAGCGGCACTCCCGGCGATGCATAAGTACCTTCATACCCTTTTAAAATTTCAGGTGCAACCGTAACAGTTTTAAGGTTAGGGAAACGGTATGGCAGTTTATAGTAAATACTTAGTATGCCTATCATTATTTCGTTGCCGTCATAATTGTCTCCATTTACGTTTAAGGCTATTGCAAGCCCATCTTTAGGGTAATAGCCTAACGAAGAGGTAAAGTTTTCTATACCACCGTTGTGGCCGTAAAAGCGGCGTTCACCAAACGGAAAGCTGAAAATACCCTTGCCAAATCCGTAGTCAAACTGCAGCATTTCATCCAGTGATGCTTTTTTTACCAGCTTACCTTCAAATAAAGCCCTGATAAATTTGGTAAGGTCGGTTGGCGTGCTCTGCATGGCGCCTGCCGCCCCCGCCGCCGATTCATTCCATTCCTCATGCCTTTCCCATTCGGTGCCGTTGAAGTGATAAGAATAAGCTTCGTTGCGGCGCGGGTTTATTTTGCCAAAATAGTAGGTGTTTTTAAGCCCAAGCTTTTTTACTATCCTTTCTTCTACAACATCTTTATATGGCTTTTTAAGGATGTCTTCTATAATATACCCTAAAAACAGGTAGTTTGTATTGCTGTAATCGGCTGTAGAGCCGGGGCTGAAAGCAGGCTCATAAGCCTCAATCCTTTTCAGCATTGCCTTGCGCGGCTGGAACGCCGTTACATAACTGCCGAAAATACTGTCATTTGTATAATTATACAGGCCGCTGGTATGGTTAAGCAGGTTGGTAATGGTTATACTGTCGGCATTTTTGATATTCGGGAAGAACTGCGATAGTTTCGCATCAGGCGACAGCTTCTTTTCTTCCATAAGCTGAAATATAACCACAGATGTGAACATCTTGGTTATAGAGCCTATTTTATATTTTGTATCGGCATTTGCCTTAATTTTATTTTCGGCATCGGCATAGCCGTAAGCCCTTTCAAAAACTACTTTGTCTTTGTCGCGGATGCTGACAGAACCCATAAATTTATTATTGGCAGTAAAGTAAGACAACAAGCTGTCTATCTTCACAAAGCGTGGCTCCATAGGCTGTGCAAAGGCAGGGGCAGCCATAACAAAAGCTATAATCAGCAGTATGCTCTTTTTCATCATTTAAGTTTTTATAATTAGACTACAGTTGCGCTGTAACGTTACATTAATGCGCCTCAAGCCAGTTTTGCCCGGTACCCATTTCTACAACCAGGGGCACATCCAGCGGAAATGCATTTTCCATTTCATGCTTAATCATTGGCTTTATGCGCTCTGTTTCGCTGTTATGCACATCAAACACAAGTTCGTCATGCACCTGCAATAGCATTTTGCTTTTCCAGCCTTCGTTGATAAGGCGCTTGTGTATGTTAATCATCGCAATCTTAATAATATCGGCGGCGCTGCCCTGTATAGGGGCATTAACGGCATTTCGCTCAGCCGCGCCGCGCACTACCGCATTTTGCGAGTTGATGTCTTTAAGGTAACGCCTCCTGCCTGATATGGTTTGCACATAGCCGTTTTCGCGGGCAAATTCTACCTGGCTGTTAATGTAATCGCGTAGAGTAGGATAGGTCTTGTAATAAGCATCTATAAGTTCTTTTGACTCCGAACGGCTCAATGATGTCTGGTTGCTCAACCCGAATGCAGATACACCATACACAATACCAAAGTTTACCGTTTTGGCATTGCTGCGCTGCTCTCGCGTAACTTCTTCAAGCGAAACGTTGAAAACTTTTGCAGCCGTACTGGCGTGGATGTCTTCATTATTCTGGAACGATTTTACCATTTCAGGATCACCGCTAAGCGCTGCTATAATACGAAGTTCTATCTGCGAGTAGTCGGCAGAAAGTAGCGTGTAATTTTCATCACGTGCTATAAATGCCTTCCTTATCTGCCTGCCGCGTTCGGTGCGTATAGGTATGTTTTGCAGGTTAGGGTTGTTACTGCTGAGCCTCCCGGTGGCGGCTACCGTTTGCATATAATCGGTATGCACCCTGCCTGTTGCGGGTTCTACCTGTGTGGGCAGTGCATCTACATAGGTATTTTGCAGTTTTACAAGCTGCCTCCAGTCCAGTATGTCCTGTACTATAGGGTTGTCTTTAGCAAGGTAAGATAGTACCTCTTCGCCCGTGGCATATTGCCCGGTCTTGGTTTTCTTTTGTTTGGTGCCGCCAATTTTAAGCTTATCGAACAATATATCTCCAAGCTGTTTAGGCGAAGCAAGGTTAAACGATTCACCTGCGGCTTCATAAATTTTAAGCTCGAGCCCTTTAATATCATTCGTCAGTACTTCAGATAGTTGTTTCAGGTAAGCGGTGTCAAGGTTTATGCCCTCATGCTCCATAGCTGCAAGTACCGGCATAAGCGGTATTTCTATATCATCAAAAAGTTTGCGGGTAAGCGTCTGTTCCAGCATGGGTTCAAACACTTCTTTAAGCTGCAGGGTTATGTCGGCATCTTCAACGGCATATTCTTTAATCAGTTCCAGCTCAACGTCGCGCATGCTTTTTTGGTTCTTGCCTTTTTTACCGATAAGCGCCTCAATTGGCATTGGCGAATATTTCAGGTAGGTTTCGGCAAGTATATCCATACCGTGGCGCATATCAGGATTGATGAGGTAATGCGCAATCATAGTATCAAAAAACTTTCCTTTTACGGTTATGCCATAGTTAGAGAGCACCTCTATATCATATTTTAGGTTTTGGCCCACTTTCTCGATTTCCTCACTCTCGTAAAACGGTACCAGCTTTTGCAGCAGTTCTTTTGCCTCGTCGCGGTTGGCAGGTACGGGAATATAGAATCCCTTTCCTTTCTCCCAAGAAAATGACAGCCCGACAAGCTCTGCCGTAAGGGCACATATACCGGTAGTTTCGGTGTCAAAGCTCACGCTCTTTTGCTGCATCATGTCGCGCATTAAAAGGCTTATGCCCATATTGCCCTGCACTACCTGGTAGTTATGGTCATAAGTATCAAGCTTTTTGTAAAAGCCTGGATCAAACTGGGCATGCTCATCTGCTGCGCCCTCATTAAAAAGAGAAAACTGCTGGTCTTGTTTTGTAATTGTTTTGGTTGGTGTATAGCCTTGTGTATTGATTTCGTCGAACTCCTCGCCATGTGAGAACAATTTGTGGAATTGCTCTGCCATCCTCCTGAACTCCAGCTCCTGGAACAGTGCCTCCACTTTTTCGGTGTCAGGCTTGCTCAGTTCATAATCATGTTCATCAAAGGTTACATTACAATCGGTAATAATAGTGGCTAACTTTTTAGACAGGATGCCTTTTTCGGCATTTGCCTCTATATTCTCCTTCATTTTGCCTTTAAGCTGGTGCGTGTTGGCCAGCAGGTTCTCCATAGAGCCGTATTCTTTCAGCAGCTTTTTAGCGGTTTTTTCACCTACACCCGGCAATCCCGGAATGTTATCTACAGCATCGCCCATCATGCCCAGGAAATCGATTACCTGTTCGGGGCGCTCAATTTCAAAACGCTCAAGTACTTCGGGCACGCCCCAAATCTCTATGCCGTTGCCCATGCGTGCGGGGCGGTACATAAAGATGTTTTCGCTTACAAGCTGTGCAAAATCTTTATCGGGAGTTACCATATAAACCTGGTAGCCCTGCTTTTCGGCCTGCTTTGCAACAGTGCCTATAAGGTCGTCTGCCTCGCAGCCCGCCATTTCTATAACGGGTATGTGCATGGCTTTAAGTATGTCCTGTATATACGGAATGGCAATTTTTATAGCTTCGGGTGTTTCGTCCCGATGGCCTTTGTAGTCGGCAAACATTTCGGTACGCACTGCGCTGCCTTCTTTATCAAAAGCTACGGCAAGGTGGTCGGGCCTTTCCCGTTTAATTACATCCAGCAATGAGTTCATAAAACCCATAATGGCAGAAGTATCCATGCCTTTGGAGTTTATTCTCGGGTTTTTAATAAAAGCATAGTAACCGCGGAATATTAGCGCATAGGCATCGAGCAGGAAAAGTCGTTTTTGCTGTGACATGAAAAATTTATTTGCCTGTAAAAATAAGCAAACCCGCTTTAATAGCCATGCGTTGCAACAGGTATTACTTTATATACCCTGCCAGTTGCTTAACCATTTGCTCTGCTGTTTTGTCATACTCCTTGCGGTATTTTTCCATCAGCTCTTCTTTTGGGGTGTCTTTGCCTTTGGCGTGACCTTCCCATAATACGGTTAATGATGCAAACGGTGGCAGCCCTATACCCAAAGCATTATAAAAATTAGCAGTATTGGCAATAATATGCTCTGCTCCATCGCTGTCGCCCGTCACGATAATGCCCCCTGCCTTGCCTTGTAATTTAGATGTATTACCTTCCATTATTTCATCATGAAGCTCATCCATCCTCTCAATTACCATTTGCATCTGAGAAGAATGGTTGCCCCACCAAACCGGGGTTGCAAATACAATTATGTCGGCTGACAGTACTTTTTTAAGTATGGCAGGCCATTCGTCCCCATCACCCATGTCAGAATAAGTACCGGGTGAAATATTATAGTTAACAAGCTTGATGATCTCGCTTTCAATATTTTGTTTTTTAAGATGCTCCGCAAAAAATTCACTAAGGGTTTCGGTATTGCTATTGCCCTCTTTTTTTAGGGTTGCAAGTAGTATAACTGCTTTCATTTCAGGTGGTTGTTTTGTTATCTCTCAAATATAGCCAACTGTTTGTAAAGAAAATCTTAATATAAAGGTATTTATATCCTAATATTATCCGCGGTAACAAAATCACAGCGTATTCGTTTATATCTTTGCTGACAGTAATTTACGGCACATTTTGTGCAGACTGTCAGTATCACTTTTAGGAAAAACATATGTTTCGCTGGATATTATTTTTTGTGTTCGTGATTTTGGTTGAGGTATATGCGTTTCAGGCTATACGCACCGTAACACGGCTGAGATGGGTGCTTTATGCTTATCAGATCATCTCTTTTATCATCATTATGTATATTGCCTACTCCTTTACGCAGTTTGACAGGAGTGTGGGGCAGAACAAGCAAACGCTGTTTACCTTCGGGTTGTTGCTGCTTACCTATGTACCCAAAATGGTTATTGCCATTGTAATGTTTGGTGAAGATATAGTGCGCTTTTTCTTCGGGGTTATGCGCGAATTTCTGGGTAACAGCAATGAGTCGTTCCTTATTGAAAGGCGTAAGTTTGTGAGCCAGGCGGCTCTTGGCCTGGCAGCAATTCCTTTTGTATCATTGTTATACGGAATGACAAAGGGTAAGTATAACTTTCAGGTAAGGAAAAAGACACTTTATTTTGCCGACCTGCCCGAGAGTTTCGACGGTATGACCATCACGCAGATATCGGATGTTCACAGTGGCAGTTTTGATAACCCTGATGAAATTAGCCATGCTATAGACCTTATCAATCAGCAAAAATCGGACATCATTCTTTTTACAGGTGATATTGTGAATACGCACGCCGAAGAAATGCATCCGTGGATAGAAACTTTTAAACGTATCGAGAACCCGCCGCTTGGCAAATTCTCCGTACTGGGCAACCATGATTATGGCGAATATGTAACCTGGCCTACCAATAAAGATAAAGAAGATAACTTTAACGCTATTAAAGACCTGCACCGCCAGATAGACTTTAAGCTGCTGCTTAATGAGCATGTTAAGCTTGAAAGGAACGGCCAGCAGATAGCACTTGTGGGTGTGGAGAACTGGGGGCATAACTTTAAAAAGGCAGGCGACCTGGGTAAAGCATCTAAAGGGTTAACGCCGGAAGATTTTAAAATATTGATGAGCCACGACCCGTCACACTGGGAAATGGAGGTGAAGCAAAGCCACAACAACTATCACTTAACCCTGAGCGGGCATACACATGGGTTGCAGTTTGGGATTGAAATACCCGGACTTATAAAATGGAGTCCCGTGCAGTATGTTTATAAGCAGTGGGCCGGGCTTTATGAACATTTGGGCAGGTATGTTTATGTTAACCGCGGTTTTGGCTTTCATGCCTATCCAGGCAGGGTAGGGATATGGCCCGAGATTACTGTTCTGGAACTAAAAAAAGGCGAAAAAATAGCTTAGGTTGATAAAATTGTTATATTTGTGTAGTTTTAATCGGAATACAAAAGCTTTTTGGTCGGTTTAAATTTAAATTTATGTCAAAATTCGGCGAATTAATCAACTCAAGGGTACCGGTCCTTATTGATTTTTATACAGAATGGAACGAGCCTTCGGTTTCGATGCATCCTGTAATGCGCGATGTTGCCGCAGCACTTGGCGACAGGGCGAAAGTGATAAAAATTGATGTGGACAAAAACCAGGAACTGGCCGATGCCCTCAGGATTAAAGGGCTTCCTACATTAATGATATACAAAGACGGGCAAATGGTATGGAGGCAATCGGGCGAGCTTGATGCCAATACTATCATTGCACTGGTACAGGAACAGCTTTAGTTTATCCTGTCAAAAACAAATCCTTTTTCTTTTAAGTATTTTATACTTTCCGGCAGGGCATGCTTAAGGTTAGGGTATGCTTTTTCACTGTCATGAAATATAATGATACTGCCTTCGCGCGTGTTCCTGATTACATTTTGCAGGCACTTTTCGGGCGTTATACTCCTGTCAAAGTCAGCGCTTAGCACATCCCACATTATAATCTTATACCCCATACCACGCACAGCTTTAGCCTGTGCTCCCTTGATTTTGCCGTATGGCGGCCTGAAAAGTTTTTCAGTGCTATTTGGATACAGCTTATCTATAATAATTTCTGTAGCTATCGTATTTTGAAGATAAGTGCCGTTTTTGGTATTCCACCCGTTGAGGTGGTTATAAGTATGGTTACCAATTGAATGTCCTGCTGCAATTACTTTTTTAAATAGTTCAGGATATTTTTCTATATTATTCCCAATGCAGAAAAAGGTAGCCTTTATGTTATATTCAGCTAACACATCAAGTACCCATTCTGTAATTTGTGGGGTAGGGCCATCATCAAAAGTAAGGTATATCTTTTTTTCATGGTTGGGTATGCTCCATACAAAGCCGGAGAACCATTTTTTAATTAGCAGGTTTGTTTTTACCCAGTACATTTTCATAAGCCAAGCCAAAAAAAAGAATGCAGTACTTTATGGTACTGCATTCAAATGTAATAATTCCTGTTTGATTGTTACTCGCTTTCGCGTTTAAAGCGTGCAAACATTTTGTTGTACTTATTAAAGTCAGCTTTTTCTTTATTATACATTTCCATGTCTCCTTCTTCCTTCATAATAAGCAGCAGGCTCCTGTAGCGCTCAATATCGGTAATGATATCAATATGGTAATCGTTTTGTTCTGATATCTTTAAGCTGTTAAAGAAGGTAAGGCTTTGCTGGTATTTACCTATAAGCGTGTCAAGCAGTTTTCTTGCGGCTTCTTTTTTGCCTGTCTGGTAGTAGCCCGATGCAAACGGCTCCAGCAGGGTATAATAACCATAGTATTCTACAGGCATTTTTTCCATGGCAAGGTCTATTATCTTTTTAGCCTTGTCGTCTTTGCCTTCCTCAATAAGTTTTTCCATCAGCCTTGCAAGGTTAGTACGATAAGTTATACTGTTCTTCCTTGTTTCAGGATCATGGTAAATATCGTGGCTGCCACTGTTGCCCCAGTCCCAAGACATTACAATGTCATACATCTTTTCTGTATCTATGTAACCCATATCAAGCGGGCTTCCGTCTTCCGGTATCGGAGTGCGGAAAGGCACCAGCTTAAACACAAGGCCATCCAGCTGCAGGTAATCTTTCATCCAAAGGTAATCGTCATCACCAAAGCTGCCTCCTGTAAAATAGATTGGGCGTTTCCAGTCGTTATTAGCCAGTATATCCAGCATCATAAGGCGGTTCTTGTAAAGTGCATCTCCTTTAATGTTTATATCGATATACGGCACTATAGAGTCATACATGGCAGGGTTAACCGATTTGCTTTTTATAACATTTTCACGGTTAACATTAAGCCTTATTTTGTTTGTCCTGTAGTAGTTTACACTGTGGCCGTTGTTCAGTTCTTTTTTGGTGCGCGGGTCGTCCGATTTAATAAAATCAAGGAACTGCTTTATATCCCATCTCGCGTCTGTTTCCGGTATGTACAGCATATAATCGCGTGTACCCTGTACATACTGGTCATGCGTGAATGATATCGGCATAGGCTCGCTCTCATACGCTTTGCGCTTCATCTGGTCGATATACCAGTCGGTCATGAACAGGCTGGTGTTAACAATGCGGATATCGGTACGGAAGCCCTCTACCTCCTGTGCATACCACAGCGGGAAGGTGTCGTTATCGCCAATAGTAAAGAGTATGGCGTTAGGTTCACACGATGACAGGTAGGCTTTTGCCATTGCAAGTGCTGTGTAACGGCCCGAGCGGTCATGATCGTCCCAGTTTTGAGAACCCATAAGTACAGGCGCAGCCAAAAGGCATACTACTGTTACTAAAGGCGCAGCAACTTTTGCCGAAATATATTTTGAAATACCTTCAAATATGGCATAAACGCCAAAGCCAATCCAGATGCAGAACACAAAGAAAGAGCCTACAAGCGCATAATCCCTTTCACGTGGTTCAAACGGACGCTCATTAAGGTATATTTTAAGCGCAAGCCCGGTAAACAGGAACAGCACCAGCAACACATAAAAGCTCTTTAAATCTTTAAATGCATGGTAGCCTAATCCTACAAGCCCCAATATAAGCGGCAGCATGTAGTACACATTACGGCCTTTGTTTTCTTTCTGGTCATCAGTAAGCTCATCCTGGTTGCCCAGCCTTATGCTGTCATAAGCTTTAATACCGCTTATCCAGTTACCGTCAAGGTTGTCATAACGCCCCTGTATGTCATTCTGCCTTCCGGCGAAATTCCATAAAAAGTACCTCAGGTACATATAATCGAACTGGTACACGAACATATACTTCATGTTGTCCATGAACGATGGCTTCTCTACAAGCAGGTATTGCCCGTAGGTAGTAAGGAATTTATTATAATCTTCTATATCTGCCTGGCCTGAGCGGAAAGCAGCCTTAAAATTGCTTACTTCTTCTTCAAGCCCGCCCCTTATCTGGTTTACCGCCTGTGCATAATCTTCCGGGCTTAAAACCTCCGGGTCAACACCATACTGCATCAGCTCCCTGTCATAATCAATATTCGGGTCTATCCTGAAATCTAACGTGTTAGAGAAACGCATGTAGTTAGCGGCATGGTCGGCACTCCACATACGCGGCATAAAGCCTTTGTGGCGGTCATCCGTATTTTGCTTGGCGTTCTTGTAATTATTTACAATTACATACTTACCCGTCTTATAATCCCTCTGGTAGTTTGGCTTTTCATCTTCATACGGATTTACCGGGTCTAACCCTGCATAAGCATCAGAATACATAGGACCATAAAAAAGCTTTTGCTCACCATACTGCTCCCTGTTGTAGTAGGCCAGTACCTCGGCAGCATCCGAAGGCTTGTTCTCATTAATAACCACATTGGCATTGGCCCTTATCGGCAGCATCATCCAGGTTGAGAAACCAATGAGGATGAACAGTATGCACAGCAATAGGGTATTATAAAAAGGTAACTGCTTTTTGTGTGTATAACGCAGCCCGAAATAAAAGAAGGCTATGATAACAAGGGCTATAAATATGGTGCCCGAGTTAAATGGCAGCCCCATGCTGTTTACCATGAATATTTCGGTTTTACCGAAAAGAGCCATGGTATAAGGCAGTAAAAGCTTAAATATAAAAAGTAATATGGCTACAATAACCACATTGGCAATAAGGAAATTCTTTACAGTAACATCGCGATAATTCTTAAAGAAGTAGATAAAGCCTATGGCAGGTATAGCAAGCAACGCCATAAAGTGCACGCCAAATGAAAGTCCCGTTACAAGTGAAATGATAAGCAGCCACCTGTTGCCACGCGGCGTGTGCATATCCTGCTCCCAACGCAGGCCAAGCCAAAACAGCAACGCTATAAATAATGATGCCATGGCATATACCTCTGCCTCTGTGGCATTGAACCAGAAGCTGTCAGAAAATGTAAAGGCAAGCGCTCCTGTAGCCGCAGCACCTAAAATAGCTACTGCGCTATTGTTATTAAACTCTGAAAAACGCTCTGTAATGGTGCGAAGCAATATAGTGAGCGACCAGAACAGGAACAATATGGTAAATGCACTGGATACTACCGATACCATATTAACCATAAGCGCTACTGTATCAGGTCCTGTGGCAAACATGGCAAAGAAAGCACCCATCATCTGGAAAAGGGGCGCTCCCGGCGGGTGGCCCACTTCCAGTTTGGCGGCGGTTGCTATATATTCGCCGCAATCCCAAAAGCTAAGAGTAGGTTCAACGGTTACAGAATATACTATCAGTGCTATGGCAAAAACAGTCCAGCCAAGCACGGTATTCCATTTTTTAAAGTTGAATGTTACCATTTAAAATGATTTACAGTATGTGTATTTTAGTACTGCAAAGAAACTATTTTTTTGCGTAAGGTTTGGGTTCAGCGCTTTTTTTTATGCACTCCTACTCATTTTTACGCCCAAACCGGCCGAACATTTTGTTGTAACGGTTAAATTCTTCCTTATGTTCCTCATATAAAGAAAGGTCGTTATTCTCTTTCATGATAAGGAGTAAGCTCCTGTAACTTTCTATATCGCGTATTATGGTATAATACAGTTCATCCTGTAAAGATGCCTTTAAGGATTTATAATAAGTAAGGTTCTCCCGGTATTTCTGTACGAGTGTTGTCAACAGGTTCCTTGCTTTGGTCATATTACCGGTGCGGTAATAGCCATCGGCAAAATCTTTATCCATAAAATAGCTGCGGTAGCGTGCTACAGGCATTTTTTCGAGGGCAAGGTCAATTATTTTTTCAGCCTTTTCAGGGTTACCTTCTTCAATAAGCGTATCTGAAAGGCGTGCAAGGTTGGCTTTATAGCTAACGCCGGTGCGTAATGTTTGCGGGTCGAGGTACACATCAGGGTTGTTACTGTTGCCCCAGTCCCATTTCATTACAGTATCATACATTTTCTCCGAATGTACCCTGCCAAGTTCGAACGGGTTATCTTCGGGGTTTTCTGTCTTTACCGGGACGAGCCTGTAGGCCATGCCTTCCAGTTGCAGGTAGTTGTCCATCCATGCAAAATAATCTTCTTCGGGGCTGCCCCCTGTAAAGTATATAGGGCGCTCCCAGTTATTGTTGTTGATAATATCCAGCATGATAAGGTTGTGCTTGTACAGCACATCAGGCAGGTCTATATCAATGTACGGAACAATATCATCATAATACGCCTGTGGCACTGCCTTATTTTTTACAACAACCTCCTTATTTACCGGGATGCGTATTTTGTTTGAAGGGTAGTAGTTTAC
>CEQG01153884.1_pt1 | contig 23506 bp, 17 predicted proteins | sample 350301 | NCBI WGS metagenome assembly CEQG01 (sample SAMEA2621242, study PRJEB7988) | marine metagenome | isolation source: saline water (ENVO:00002010), including | reverse complement strand
ATGAAGAAGAATTAAGTACAGGGGATGCCCCACAATTTTTCAGGTTTATTGACGGTGCCGTCATCAGGATGCGCAACTTGATCAATGGCTTGTTGCAATATAGCCGTATAGGCCGGTCTGGAGAGTTGACCGATGTTGACCTCAACGTTGTCATCAATGAAATACGAGAAGATTTTGACGTTCGCATCCAGGAAAGAAAAGTGGTGCTTACCACGGGAGACCTCCCTACCTTCAAGGGGTATTTTTTTGAAATAAAAAGGCTTTTGAGCAACATTATTGCAAATGCAATCAAGTTTGTTGACAACGATGTCACGCCTCATATCAACATAACCGCTGAGGATGGTGAAGACGATATCATCATAAAGATAAGCGACAACGGGATAGGGATCGATGAGGCATTTCATGACAAGATTTTTAATATGTTCAACAGGCTGCACAGTGATTCGGTCTATCCTGGCCAGGGAATAGGCCTTGCATTTTGCAAAAAAATAATGGATCTTCATCACGGTGAAATCTACGTGGAATCAACAAAAGGAAAAGGCTCCACATTTATAATGCATTTTCCAAAAAGCACAGATCATGAAGAAAAAACTCAATAAGATATTACTGGTAGATGACTCTGAGTCAGACAATTTTTACCATGCCCGCATCATTAAAAAATGTAATGTGGCTGAAAATATAGTCATAAAATTATCTGCCGAGGAAGCCCTGGAATACCTCAAGACCCTGGATGGCGAAAAATATCCCGCGCCAGAACTCTTGTTTCTCGACATCAACATGCCGGGCATGAACGGCTGGGAGTTTCTAGAGGCATATGCAAACCTTGACAATGACCAGTTGTGTGGCATCGTGGTCACCATGCTCACCACCTCGCAGAACGATGACGACAGGTCAAGGGCAACAAGTGACAGGAGGATAAACCATTTTCACAACAAACCATTGACTGCTGAGTACCTCATGCAATTGATGCAAGAACACTTTCCTGAAAATTTTTAATATTTGGCTTAAAGCCAAAAAAAAGCCCCCAAGATGATGGGGGCTTTTTCATTTTATATCGTATTGCTTAGTGATTGAGCTCTTCCTCATTATCCTGTAGCGGAACGTTTTGAGGAATGAAATCCTGACCAGGAATCACATAGTCAGTCTCATCTTCATTGAGCTTGCTATAGTCATAAGCCCAGCGGTACACGTGAGGTATTGCACCTTCCCAGTTACCGTGAATATGTTTGTGCTCTGTGGTCCACTCGAGTGTGTTGGATTTCCATGGGTTTTTAGGCCCTTTCTTTCCGTAGAAGATAGAATGAACAAAGTTGTAAAGGAAAACCAATTGAACGGCACCGGTTATAAGGGCAGCCACGGTAATCATCATGTTCACATCAGCCAGGTCATCAAAATATGGGAAAGCCGTATTAGTGTAATACCTACGTGGCAGACCCGCCATACCTATAAAGTGCATGGGGAAGAATACCGCATAAGCACCTATTGCCGTTACCCAGAAGTGTACATAACCAAGATTCTTGTTCATCATCCTGCCCTGGAACATTTTTGGGAACCAGTGATACACACCGGCAAACAGTCCATAAAGTGCTGAGATACCCATAACCAGGTGGAAGTGTGCCACAACAAAATATGTATCATGTACATTGATATCAAGGGTGCTGTCCCCTAGGATAATCCCGGTAAGACCACCCGTGATGAATGTAGATACAAGGCCTATTGAAAATAACATACCAGGATTGAGCTGGAGGTTACCCTTCCATAATGTTGTAATATAGTTGAATGCCTTTACCGCTGATGGTATCGCAATCAATAATGTTGTAAATGTAAATACAGACCCCAAGAAAGGATTCATACCAGACACAAACATGTGGTGACCCCATACAATTGTAGATAAAAATGCAATTGCAAGTATAGATGCCACCATCGCCCGGTAACCAAAAATGGGCTTACGCGAATTTGTCGCAATAACTTCTGACGTTATACCCAGCGCGGGTAGAAGCACGATGTACACTTCTGGGTGGCCCAAGAACCAGAACAAGTGCTCAAACAATACGGGAGACCCCCCACTATGTGGAAGCACCTCTCCACCTATATAAATATCTGATAAGAAAAATGACGTGCCAAAACTTCTATCCATGATAAGCAACAAAGCAGCTGAAAGAAGTACAGGAAAAGAAACCACCCCGATGATAGCAGTTACAAAGAAGGCCCAGATGGTCAATGGCAAACGTGTCATTGACATACCCACGGTCCTCAAATTAATAACCGTCACTATATAGTTAAGCGAACCCAATAACGATGAGGCGATGAATATGGCCAGTGAAACCAACCATAACGTCATACCCATACCAGAAGCTGAGATGGAATTAGGCAAAGCACTTAACGGAGGATAAATTGTCCATCCCGCTGCAGCAGGCCCAGATTCTACAAATAATGAGCATACCATCACAACAGAAGAGATAAAGAACAACCAGTAAGAAACCATGTTCAAAAATCCCGATGCCATATCACGGGCACCTATTTGCAACGGAATAAGCAGGTTACTGAACGTACCACTCAATCCCGCGGTAAGTACAAAGAACACCATTATGGTACCATGTATGGTAACAAGAGCTAGATAGATACTGGGGTCCATCACCCCGTTCTCTCCCCATTTACCAAGAAGAACTTCAAATATAGTGAACTTATGATCTGGCCATGCCAGTTGCATCCTGAATAGCAAGGACATTGCAATACCTATAATACCCATGATCAAACCAGTAATCAAATACTGTTTTGAGATCATTTTATGATCTGTACTAAAAATGTAGGTGGTTATAAACGTCTGCTTATGATGATGGTGATCTCCGTGATCATCATGTGCGTGATCGATAGCTGGTGCGTGTGCTGCCATAATCTGCTTTAATTCTTTATTTTCAATTTTTTATTGCTCAGCTTTCATGCTGTCGCCGAAAGTCTGCTGGGTAGCCAGCCATTCATTAAACTCTTCTTCAGTCTCTACTACAATCTTCATCTGCATGTTGTAGTGGCTGGCACCACAAATCTTGTTACACAATAGATAATAGTCAAATTCATCATAATCATCAAGTGCAACATCACCTGCGGCCACGAGTTCCTTGCTCTTCTCTTTTCTTATCTTCTGTATCCTCCTCATTTTCTCCTGCATATAATCCGTTTCCCTTATTTCTTCGGTGGTAACGGTGGGAGTAAAGGAGAATTGAGTTATCATGCCCGGCACAACATTCATCTGCGCCCTGAAGTGTGGCATATATGCAGAGTGAAGCACATCTTGTGACCTAAGCTTAAAGATAACTTGCCTACCTACCGGTAAATGTAGCTCCTGGGTGACGATATCATCCTGCCCATCATCATCTGATGCATCAATACCCACCACATTAGGCCCGTCTACAAAACGCACGTTAGCGTTGCCCAGGATATTATCATCACCAGAATAACGCGCCCTCCAGTTGAAGCGTTGTGCATAGAGCTCAACTACCATGGCATCTTCATTTTCATCAAAATTCATGATGTCTGACCATGTAAATAGTCCATAGATGATAAGGCCTGCAAGAACTATTACTGGGATGATTGTCCAGATAAATTCCAGTTTGTCATTATCAGCATAAAAAAGTGCTTTCTTCCCTTTTTCACCTTTATACTTATAGGCAAAATAGTGCAACAGGAACTGTGTGATCACCTGTACCACCATGATAAGGCCTATGGACACAAACATCAGGGTGTCATATTTTCCGCCGTGAGCGGAAGAAGCTTCCGGCAGGTAAAACTTAGAATAATGCCAAAAACAGTATATCATTAAGAAATATAGGAAGACCATGAACATCAAGAACAATTTTGCATTGATGCGGTTATCCTTTCCGGTGGCAACTTCACCATCCTCAACTGTCGCACTGCCCTTAGACAACTTATATATCTTGCTCATTTGCAAGATTGCAACAGCAAAAAGAATAATTACGATAAGTACTAAAAAAACGGTCATCTTTATCTTCTTTCTTTTCTTTCTCTATTAATAATGATAATTCTCACTTTCACGTATAAACGGATTTCCTTTTGGCCTTAGCGAAACCCCGGCAAAACCACTTCCTACAACAAATATGAACAAGCCCAGGAAGAAAGCTATACCAGCAATCTCTGTCACGCCAAAGGACCAGTGTGGCCCCACTGTAGATGGCATAACAAGAAGGAAAACATCTACATAATGCCCTACAAGGATAAGGCAACCTGCAATCACCACAAACCATGGCACCCTCTTGAAATCACTGTTCATCAACACAAGTATAGGGAACACGAAGTTGAGCACCAGCATACCAAAGAACAACAGGTTGTACTCCTTGATACGCAATATGAAATAGGTGACTTCTTCAGGGATGTTAGCATACCATATGAGCATGAACTGTGCAAACCATAAGTAGGTCCAGAAAATACTGAACGCAAACATAAACTTGGCAAGGTCATGCAGGTGACTATCGTTAACAAAGCTCAACAGCCCCTTAGCCTTAAAGAATATGGTAACTAGTGCGATAACGGTGATGGCACTTACAAACATGGTGGCAAAAATATACCATGCAAATAAGGTGCTATACCAGTGTGGCGTCATTGACATGAACCAGTCCCACGCCATAGTAGCCTCTGTAAGCAGGAAAAATACCAAGAAAAATACTGAGGCCTTAAAGTTTTTATTGAATGGGATAAGATCACCATTCTGCTTTTCTATAAGCAATGAATTCTTTCTTGCAAAATACCTATAGAAGTTCCATCCCGCTACATAAATCAATGCCCTTATCAAGAAAAAGGGGAAGTTAAGGTATCCTGCCTTGCCCTGTAATATCTTGTCGTCGGCAACAAGTTCATGGTCCTGCCATGGGTAAAAGTGCGTTCCGGCAAAAATAACGATCAACAGTACTATGATAGACCCTGGCAACAGGTAGGCGGTAATACCCTCTATTACCCTGAAAAGTACAGGCGACCATCCTGCAGATGATACATATTGAATTGCATAGAAGACCAAAGCCCCCAGTGCGATCATCATAAAGAAAAAGGCCGAGACAAATATTGCTGACCAAGGTTTGGCCTGCAATTGATGGAGCACGTGGTTAAGGTGCTCTTCTTCACCGTGATGCCCACCTTCACCATGATCTTGTGAGTGTTCCATTGCAGCTTCAGAATATCCTTCTTCGCCCCTTACCTCATCTACAAAGGTTGAGCCGTGATCTTCTGCTTCTGCCTCATCTCCATGGCTACCATGAACTTCTTGAGCGGCCAGGTATTCCTTTACATCTTCAACTGTAGATGGTGTGGAGAAAAAACCATAAGCCAGGCCAGCCAAGCCCAATACCATTAGTATTATGGAAAACAGTTTGAATTTGCTAGATAACGTGTACATAAGTATAAAATATCCTGACTTTATTATTCTTCAGTTTGTGCATGGGGTGCTGCACTCATGTTTTCAGCTTCAGCTCCGTCTTCGGTTTCTGCGCTCATGGCAGTATCTCCTCCTTGCATGTCGCTTTCATCCTGGCCCACAAATGGACGCTCTGGCTTACCATCCAGTTGATCCTTGAGGCTCATGACATAGTGATTGATCTGCCACAGTTCCTTTTCGGTAGTCTGTGTTGCATAAGAACCCATGGTGTTGAGGCCATAATAGGTTACATGGTACACACTACCTTCGGTAATGGCCCTTCCGGCATCATTGTATGCGGGTACACCCAGTACTTTTTCGCGCTCGGCAAGAATGCCCTGTCCATCACCTTTGTCACCATGGCATACGGCACAGTAAATCGTGAACAATGCCTTGCCCTTATTATAATTATCCTCCGTATATGGGAGCGGGTTTTTAAGGTTCGCTTTCGCGGAAGCGTACCCCTCTGTTGAGTTTTCATATTCATAGGGCATCCATCCTCGCTTCACGGTACCCTCGGCCGGCTGCATTGCCTCCATCCCATTAGGGAACACATCATAGCGGCCGTTTGTCTCATAAGGTACAGGCTCATACATATTGGGCATGTACTGAAAGTTAGGCTTGCCCTTCTCGTGGCAGGAAACCGCAATTGCAGCAATGGCAAACAAGAATGCTATTTTTACCAAATACTTCATCATTTAGTGTTCTTCATTATGGATTAAACTTAATTCTGCAGCACCGGTATCGTACAGGAATTTTGACATGGCGTCAATATCTTCATTGTGACCCACCTCGATCTCCATCAAGAAATGGTCATCAGTCGTGCGTGGATCTGGGTTTTCAGCTTTTTTAAAAGGCCATATCTTGCTGCGCATGTAAAAGGTTATCACCATTAAGTGTGCTGCAAAGAATACGGTAAGCTCAAACATGATGGGGATAAAAGCCGGCATGTTTTGATGAAATGAAAAGCTGGGCTTTCCACCTATATCGCGTGGCCAATCTACAATCATCATGTAGTTGAGCATCAGTACGGCCACGGTTAAACCGGTTAGACCATACATGAATGCGCATATCGCGATACGCGTGGGCGACAGGCCTATGGCCTTGTCAAGACCGTGTACGGGAAATGGTGTAAATACCTCGCTAATATGATAATTCTTCGCGCGTACTTGTTTAACGGCATTCATGAGAATGTCGTCATCTGTATAAATCGCGTGTATAACTTTTGAAGATGCCATACTACTATTAATTGTTTCTAAGTTTTGCTGCTTGTCCAGCCCAATCGTCGCGCTCTGCCCTACCTGGGAAAGCATCTATAATCTCGTCAAGCAATTCATAATCTGTTGAAGTCATTTTGCTCACCTGCTCAAAGGTATATATACCCAGTTGATGCAATTTTTGCTGCATCACGGGACCTACCCCACTTATTTTGGTAAGGTCATCAGCTTCTTGGGTTGCAGGGTCAAATGTACCTATGCGTTCCAGCAGGTCATCTACTTGTTCTTTTTGAGCTTCGCTACTGATTAATGCATCTGCATTGACTGATTCATTATGCCCATCTTCATCTAGACCTGTATCAACTTCTTTGTCTGAGGTAAAATAGTGTCCCTTGACATTTGCTGATGGCTCACTGGCGGTAGGATCAAGATCTACATGCTCAATATGATGGTCATCGCCATGCTCTGCCCTTAGTTTTTTAAATCCTTCTCCCGAAGATTTTAGGATTGTCTTGACCTCTGCTTGTGCGATTACCGGGAAGGTACGTGCATATAGCAGGAAGAGCACAAAAAAGAATCCTATGGTTCCCACAAATACACCTATATCAACAAAGGTAGGCTCAAACATCGTCCATGAAGATGGCAAACGGTCTTTACTCAAGTCGAGCACGATAATATCAAACCGTTCAAACCACATCCCTATGTTGATGATTATCGATACGATAAACGTCCAGATGATATTTCTCCTAAATTTCTTTACCCATAATGTAAGCGGCACAACCAGGTTACAGATTATCAATGCCCAGAAAGCCCACCAGTAAGGCCCCGTGGCAGCACCAAAGGATAGGTAAGTATAGTTTTCATAAGATAAACCTGAGTACCACCCTATGAAATACTCAGTAAGGTACGCAACACCCACAATCCCACCGGTAAGCAGGATTACCTTGTTCATGTACTCTATGTGAAGCACGGTGATATAGTTCTCTAGGTTTGATACCTTGCGCATTATGATAAGCAGCGTTTGCACCATTGCAAATCCAGAGAAGATTGCACCTGCAACAAAGTAGGGAGGAAAAATCGTACTATGCCATCCCGGTACCACAGAAGTGGCAAAGTCAAATGATACAATGGTGTGTACTGACAGTACAAGTGGTGTAGCAAGACCTGCAAGCACGAGGGATACTTCCTCAAAACGTTGCCAGTCCTTGACACGGCCACTCCATCCAAAACTCAGGATGCCATATATTTTTTGCTGAAAAGGTTTTACAGCCCTGTCTCGCAACATGGCAAAGTCAGGCAGTAAGCCAGTGTACCAGAACACCAAGGATACAGATAAATAAGTTGATATTGCAAAAACGTCCCACAGCAGTGGCGAGTTGAAATTTACCCACAAAGAACCAAACTGGTTGGGAATGGGCAACACCCAGTATCCCACCCACGGGCGACCCATGTGGATGATGGGGAAAAGACCTGCCTGTACAACGGCAAATATTGTCATCGCTTCCGCGGAACGGTTAATTGCCATACGCCATTTTTGACGGAAGAGCAACAATACCGCAGAAATCAGTGTTCCGGCGTGACCGATACCTACCCACCAAACAAAGTTTGTAATATCCCAGGCCCAGCCTATGGTCTTGTTAAGACCCCAAACACCTATACCCGTAGATACTGTATATATGATACAACCTAGCCCCCATAAAAATGCGACCAATGCGATTGAAAATACAATCCACCATGATTTATTGGCCCTACCCATAACAGGAGCTCCAACATCAACGCTGATATCGTGGTACGTTTTCTCTCCAACTACCAACGGCTCTCTTATGGGTGCTTCGTAATGTGACGACATATTATTTCTTAATAATTTATTTAAAAAAATTTACGCTTCTTGTGTGTTTTTCACTTTTACCTGATACACCACATTAGGTTTTGTACCCACACTCTCTAACATATAATAGCTACGCTTATCATTTTTAAGCGCCAGTATCTCACTTTCTTTATCATTGATATCACCAAATTTGATGGCGCCGGTCCCACAAGCATTGCTACATGCCGTTGCAAACTCACCATCTTTGATCGCGCGGCCATCCCTCTTAGCATCAAGGATGGTTTTTTGCGTCATCTGGATACACATAGAACATTTTTCCATGACACCACGAGAACGTACAACCACATCAGGGTTCAATACCATACGGCCCAGGTCATTGTTCATGTTATAATCAAACTCATCATTCTCGCTATACAAGAACCAGTTGAAACGACGCACCTTGTAAGGGCAGTTGTTTGCACAGTAGCGGGTTCCCACACAACGGTTATAGGTCATTTGGTTTTGACCTTGACGGCCATGGCCTATAGCGGCAACGGGACAGACCGTTTCACATGGGGCATGGTTACAATGTTGACACATCACAGGTTGAAATGCAACCTCTGGATTGTCAAATGACTCAGTCTCAACGGCCTTGTATGAGTCAAAAGCAGGAAGGTTTTCAAGCTTCTCGATTTCTTCATTAAAGGTATCTCCAGAAGAGTAGTAACGGTCAATCCTCAACCAGTGCATATCCCTGAATTTGCGCACTTCTTCCTTACCCACGACAGGTACATTGTTCTCAGAGTGGCAAGCGATGACGCAAGCACCACAACCGGTACATGCATTAAGGTCTATAGAAAGGTTGAAGTGGGGACCTATTGTATTGTCAAAGGGTTCCCAAATATCTGCATCAGCCTCCCTGACCTCGATCTCACCGTGGTTATAGTCTGTTTCTGGAACGGGGTTCCAGAAATGTTTATCTTTAGTATTGAATATCTCAAGCGTGGTTTCCTTTATGATGTCTTCACTACGGCCCACCATGGTATTCTGCAATTGCACACAGGCAAACTCATGCCATCCAGAAGCCTTCTCAATCTGCACGTTCTGCACATTGTTGAAGTCTTTGTACAACGGGAAGGCGTTTACACCGGTCTGCATTTCTTCCTGAACGGCTTCTTTTCTTCCAAAACCTAAAGCAAGTCCTACAGAACCCACTGCCTGACCCGGCTGAATGATCACGGGTACGTCCTTTATGGTAACGTCGCCCAAGGTCACATTAACCTTATGACCATTGAGTGCCCCATTAGACACGTGCTTGTTTTCAATTCCCAGACGGTCAGCATCCTTTTTAGACATCGTAAGGTAATTATCCCAAGATGTCCTTGTGATAGGATCTGGAAGTTCCTGCAGCCAGGGGTTATTGGCTTGACCACCATCACCCATGGAAGTCTTGGTATAAAGCATAAGCTCAAAGCCTCCGTTAGAAGCGTTGCCTTCTTGAACCAATGCTGCCGCAGCACTTACCGCTGTAATGGCTTCAGAGGGCGTGATGCTGGATTGAATGTCAGCTTCAGTTGCAGACATATCCATTTCCACGTCAGTGGAAACAGCTCCTTTTGCCACACCATCATGCAGTGCTTGATTCCAACTTACAGAACCATTGCTCCAGCTATTTTTTAAGTAATCATGATAAGATTGGCTATTGCCAGTCCACTTTAACAATGTATCTTGAAACTGGCGTGTGTCAAACAAGGGCCTGATGGTAGGCTGTGTCAAGCACACTTCACCTTTTTTAATCTCAACATCACCCCAAGACTCCAGGTAATGAGGAGCAGGAGCCAAATATTTACAAAGCGATGCGGTTTCATCTTCCTTCATCGCAAAATTAACGGTCACATCAATACCCTCAAGAGCGGTCTTGAACGCTTCGGCATTGGGCAAGCTATATGCTGGGTTCACCCCGGCGATCAACAGTGCACCTACCCGTCCAGACCCCATATCTTCCACAAGCTGAAGCACTTCAGCGGCATCACCTTGACGGGTCATTTTAGGAGCTGCGGTATCCATTGCCTCACTTCCCAGCCTGGCGTTGATTTCAAGGGCGAGCACCTGGGCGTTCACATCTTGAAGACCTGTTACAAAGACACCTTTGCTACCTGCCTTGCGCAATTGGGCAACAGCCTGGTCAACAGCTTTTTTCTTGTCTTCGGGAAGATTTGCAGAACCTCCACCCACTAATGCAGAGTGGATGGCCCTTACGGTTTCTTTTTGCTCACTGGGAGTCATGGGCACGCGCTTATCAGCATTTGCACCGGTAAGGCTCATGTTAGACTCAAAGTGTACGTGGCGTGACATCTTTCCTTCGGCAGGAACGCGACCTTTAGCATAGCCAGAGTCAAACCCTCCACCTTGCCAGTCGCCCAAGAAATCAGCAGCCACAGATATTATTACTTCGGCTTTCGCGAAATCATAGTCAGGAAGTGCCCTTGTGCCATATTTATTTTCAAAGGCATCAAGCGCGGCGCTTTCGCTAACAGCGTCATAGATTACATGGCGCACATTAGGATAAGCAGCACTGAACTCATTTATCAACTTTGTTGTCGAGGGGCTGGCAAAAGTTTGCGTAAGCAATACTATCTCCTTTCCTCCCAGGCCTTGCAATGCAGTGCCCACTTCATCATCAAGTTGAGACCAGGATGCAGATTCTCCAGCAATCTTGGGACCTTGCAACCTCTTAATGTCATACATTGACAATACCGAGGCATGTACCCTGGCATTACCATTTCCTACCGCACCTGCAAGCCTGTTGTTCTCTATTTTAATGGGGCGGCCCTCACGTGTCTTTACAAGTATGCTCGCAAAGTCAAATCCATCAGCAATGGTGGTCGCATAATAGTCTGCAACACCCACGGTCATACGCTCTGGGGCAACAACGTAAGGAATAGCATTGATTACAGGTCCTTCACAAGCTGCAAGTGTTGCTGCCGCAGTTGAAAAACCAACATACTTAAGGAAATCACGTCGAGAAGTAGATGAATCCTGAAGCGCTTCTTTATTGCCCAAAAACTCATCTACGGGAATGTCTTCTACAAACTCGTTGTCTCTAAGCTTCTTGACAATAGGACTGTCCTGCTTTAGCTCTTCAACACTTTTCCAGTATTTCTTGCTTGATGACATATATATTATTCTTGTTTATTCTAAAAATCTAGCCGCAGGGCCTGATTGACTTTTTATTAATAGTGACACTTACCACACTCTATACCTCCCATTTGTGCAATGGTAAGCTGCTCTACATCATATTTCTTGGCAAGCTCATCGTGGATTTTTTCATAATACTCATTGCCTTCCATCACCACATTGGTCTCACGGTGGCAGTTGATGCACCATCCCATGGTAAGCGGCGCTTCTTGATGCACGATTTCCATCTCCTCGATAGGACCGTGACAAGTTTGACACTGCACCCCGGCAACTGATACGTGCTGAGAGTGGTTAAAGTAAACAAAGTCTGGAAGGTTATGGATCCTCACCCATTTTACAGGATGCGTCTCCCTTGTGTAAGATTGCGTGGCTTGATCCCAGCCCACGGCCTTATACAGTTTTTGAATTTCTTTATCATAAAACTCTTTTGAGTAATCTTCAGTAACCGAGGTAAACTTAGAAGTTTGATCAGCAACCTCTGAAACTGTTTTGTGGCAGTTCATACACACGTTGAGGGTAGGTATGCCCGATGTCTTACTTGTCCTCGCAGAAGAGTGGCAGTATTTACACTCTATCTGGTTATCACCCGCATGGATTCTATGTGAATAATGTATGGGCTGTATGGGCTCATACCCCTGGTCAACCCCTACCTGCATCAAGAAACCGTATGCAAAGTAAGCCCCTCCCAAAACAAGCACAATCACGGATACCAAAACCAAGAACTGGTTTTGAACAAATGCTTTCCATATAGGAGTTCCCTTTTCTTTTACAGGAAGCTCAACACCTTGCTCTGTCGCAAACCTGCGCAGCGTCTTGTTCACCAAGAACAATACCGTTACCAGCATCAAGAAAACTAGCACAAGGCCACCCAGAATCAAATTAGTTGAAGCACCAGAACCCGATCCAGAACCTCCACCTCCAGCCCCCGGAACAGGAGCAACCGGCTCAGGTTTTGGAGTATCTGTATACGCAAGAATATTGTCAATATCTGCCTCGCTCAATTGAGGAAAAGGAGTCATCACCTGGTTGTTGTTCTCATTGAACAAAGCAACCGCATTGGGGTCTCCTGCCTTGACCATGCCCTGGCTATCGTGAATCCAGTTATACAACCATTGCCTATCATGACGGCTGGTAACATCATACAGCGCTGGGCCCGTAGCTTTAGAATACAACTTGTGACATGCGGCACAGTTTGCCTTGAAGAGCGCCTCACCGGCGGCAGCATCAGCACCAGCGGTCACAGGAGCATCAGTAGCCACCTCTTGCTGAGCATCTGCCTGGGCATCAGCCCCTGCATCTTGCGCAAATGTCAAATTGAAAAAGGAAAGGCAGAACGCCAGTCCAAAAAAAGTAATTCTTGAAGTTGATTTAAGGTATTTCACCTGTTTCATAATCTGGTGGATTATCTAGCTATCCCATCACCCCTCAGCATCGAATTCACTCTTCATATTGCATGATAGGTGCTGGCAAATTTGATGGCAAAAGTAACACTTAGAAGTGGAATTTTGAAGTGTTAGCATTCCGTTAAAACATAATTTATATCAGTTCTAAATAATATTTTGACGCACATTTTAGTTATTACTTTTACATTTACACTCACACTCAAAAACTTTCATTTTTTATGAAACTTAATTGCCTCTTTTTCCTCGTTTTTTCCGGTGGAATTTTTCTTTCGGCGCAAGCCCAGCAAGCCCAGGTCAACGTCATTCAAGATGACCGCATCCCAGCACTGCTAGAGCTTAAGAATCAAATGACTATAAACAATGAACTGGGCGACAGGTACAAAATACAGATTATGGGATACGGCCAGAGCCTGAGCCAGGCAAACCAGGTCCTCAGCACCTACAAATCAAAAATAGGCGAGTGGGAAGGAACGATTGAATACGAGAACAACTACAAGGTATGGATAGGTAATTTTAGAAATAGACTGGAAGCAGACAGGGCATTATTACGCATTAAAAAAGTGTTTCCAGATGCGTTTGTACTGAAGCCTAAAAAATGATTTTTCGCTTAAAGCGAAATGAAAACAAAAAAGCTCCCCGCCATGGCGGGGAGCTTTTTTTATATGAGACGGTATCGCTTGTTATTTAAGCTTTTTCTTGACCGCAACTTCTTGGTACGCCTCGATGATATCATCAACCTGTATATCATTGTAGTTTTTGACTTGGATACCACAATCATATCCCTTGCTCACCTCTTTGACATCATCCTTGAATCGTTTAAGGGATGCCAGCTCGCCAGTGTAGATCACGACCCCGTCACGTATCAAACGTATGCCAGAGTTCCTGAATATCTTACCGTTCATCACCATACAACCTGCTATGGTACCAACTTTAGAAATCTTGAAGGTTTCCCTGATTTCCGCGGTACCTGTCACCTCCTCTTTCATCTCTGGAGACAGCATACCCTCCATCGCATCCTTGAGGTCATTGATCGCATCATAAATGATGGAGTATGTACGGATGTCTATTTCTTCCTTATCTGCTACCTGACGGGCATTACCTGCAGGGCGCACATTGAATCCTATAATAATCGCATCAGAGGCTGAGGCCAGAAGCACGTCGCTCTCTGTTATGGCCCCCACACCCTTGTGGATGATGTTTACCGCAATCTCCTCGGTTGAAAGTTTCTGGAAACTATCAGTAAGTGCCTCAACAGATCCATCAACATCCCCTTTAAGGATGATGTTCAATTCTTTGAACTCGCCCAGGGCGATACGCCTGCCTATTTCATCAAGCGTGATGTGGCGCTGTGTCCTTACAGATTGTTCGCGCTGCAGCTGGGTACGTTTTGACGCAATATCTTTTGCCTCACGCTCATCTTCCATCGCATAGAACTTGTCACCTGCCTGTGGAGCACCATCAAGGCCCAGTATTGAGACCGGTGTGGATGGCCCGGCTTCTTTAATAGACTTGCCACGCTCATCATGCATTGCCTTAATTTTACCACTGTTAGTACCTGCAAGCACATAGTCTCCTATCTTTAAGGTACCACCCTCAACAAGTACGGTAGATACATATCCACGTCCTTTATCAAGAAATGCCTCAACAACGGTACCGTTTGCCAGTTTATCAGGGTTTGCCTTGAGCTCCAGTAATTCTGCTTCAAGCAATACTTTTTCTAAAAGCTCCTTGACACCTTGACCTGTCTTAGCCGAAATATCATGGGATTGTATCTTACCACCCCAGTCTTCAACAAGCAGGTTCATTGCTGCCAATTGTTCCTTGATTTTATCAGGATTAGCCGTAGGCTTATCAATCTTGTTTATTGCAAACACTATGGGCACTCCTGCTGCCTGAGCATGGGAGATGGCCTCTTTGGTCTGTGGCATTACATCATCATCAGCCGCCACCACGATTATCGCAATATCAGTTACCTGTGCACCACGCGCACGCATGGCGGTAAATGCCTCGTGACCCGGTGTATCCAGGAATGCTATTTTTTGTCCATTTTCAAGGGTCACACCATAAGCACCTATGTGCTGGGTGATGCCCCCACTTTCACCTGCAATCACGTTTTCTTGACGTACATAGTCAAGGAGCGATGTCTTACCGTGGTCAACGTGACCCATTACCGTAACAATAGGCGCACGTGATTTAAGGTCCTCTTCTTTATCTTCTTCAACGGTGACCGCTTCTTCAAGGTCAGCTGTTATGAAATCAACTTCATAACCAAATTCTTCAGCAACAATGGAAAGTGTCTCAGCATCAAGCCGCTGGTTCATCGTTACCATCATGCCCAGGGACATACAAGCCGAGATGACCTGTGTCACGGGAACGTTCATCATGGTCGCAACTTCGCTTACGGTCACAAACTCGGTAACCTTAAGTACTTTGCTATCTGCTTCTTGCTGCGCAAGTTCTTCTTCAGATTTTTGACGGTGTTGATCCCTTTTATCACGGCGGTACTTAGCACCTTTACCCTTGCTTGATTTACCCTGAAGCTTCTCTAGGGTCTCACGGATCTGCTTTTGTACTTCTTCTTCACTAGGCTCTTCTTTAGGAGCAGTGCGTCGTTTTCCCCGTTGGTTATTTCCTCCTCCACGTGGGCCATTACCACCCCCTGGAACAGGACCTTTGCTTATACGCTTGCGCTTGCGCTTTCTTGCATTGGCATCATCTTTCTTGGCAGGGACCTCTTTTTTCTTTTTCTCGGGTTTTTTGAACTGCGAAAGGTCAATTTTCTTCCCTGTGAAGTTAGGACCGTCCAGTTTTCTATAATCTGTTTTTAAGACATCATCGCCCAGTTTAGGCTCTTCTTTCTTGGCCTGTGGCTCCTGTTTTTTTGGCTCTGGCCTGGGCGCCTGTGCCTTTACTGGCTCAGGTTTTACCGGCTCAGGTTTTTCTTCAACCTGCTGTGGGGTTTCCTCCTTTTTGGGCTCTTCCTTGACCGGTTCATCTTTTACGGGCTCGGCCTTTGGGGTTTCTTCTTTGGCCGGCTCAATTTTCTTGGCGGGCTCATCAGGTTTTTTATCCAGGTCTATCTTACCTACGGTCTTGGGCCCTTCAAGGGTCACTTTTTTATTGACCGATTGGGGCTCATGCCCTTTTCTTTTTTCTTCCTGCTCTTCTTCGCGGGCCATCCTCAAGGCTTCCTTCTCCTTCTCCTTCTCCTTTGCGACCTCCTTGCTCTTTACCTTTTTAGTGGCATCAGTTTGGAATTCATCTGAGAGAACGTCGTAGACTTCATTTGAGATCTTTGTGGTAGGGCGTGCCTCAATATCATAACCTTTTTCTTTCAAGAAATCGACAGCTCGATCAAGTGAAATATTAAGTTCACGCAATACCTTATTTAATCTCATGTTCTTTACTTCTGCCATAAATTGCTTTAAAATTCGCTGTAAAATTAACCTAAAATACCTGTATAATCCTAACGCTTATTCAAACTCCGCTTTTAGGATATTCCTCACGTCAACGATTGTTTCTTCTTCAAGGTCTGTTCTCCTTACAAGATCAGCTATATCCTGCTCCAGGATACTTTTTGCAGTATCAAGACCTATTTTAGCAAACTCATCGATGACCCATTGCTCAATCTCGTCGCTAAACTCCTTAAGCTCAACATCTTCTTCTACGCCTTCGCGGAAAACATCAATTTCATATCCAGAGAGTTGACCGGCAAGCCTGATGTTGTGACCACCACGGCCTATTGCCTTTGAAACTTCTTCTGGCTTTAACATAACCTCTGCCGTCTTGTTCTCTTCATCTATCTTGATGGAAGTGATTTTTGCGGGGCTCAATGCCCTTGTGATGTACAACTGCAGGTTATTAGTATAATTGATCACGTCTATATTTTCATTGCCCAGCTCCCTGACGATACCGTGGATCCTTGAACCCTTCATGCCCACACAGGCACCCACGGGGTCAATACGGTCATCATAGCTATCTACGGCAACCTTAGCCTTCTCACCGGGGATGCGCACCACTTTTTTAACGGTTATCAAGCCATCAAAGACTTCTGGTATTTCAGACTCAAACAACTTCTCCAGGAAGAGTGGCGATGTACGGCTCATGATAATGGCCGGCTTGTTGCCCTTGAGCTCGACGCTCTCGATGATGCCACGTACGTTTTCTCCTTTACGGAAAAAATCTGACGGTATCTGTTTTTCCTTGGGCATGATTATCTCGTTGCCTTCATCATCCAGCAGGATGATGGCACGGTGGCGGATGTGGTGCACCTCTGCATTGTACAGTTCGCCCTCGAGCTCCTTGAACTGCTTGTAAAGGTTTGTGTTATCGTGCTCATGAATCTTGCTGATAAGGTTTTGGCGCAAAGCCAAAATAGAACGTCTTCCCAGGTCGATGAGCTTTACTTCTTCTGAAACATCCTCTCCTACCTCAAAATCCGGCTCGATCCTGCGTGCAGCGGTAAGGCTTATCTCACTGTTGTCATCTTCAACCTCGCCATCTGCAACGACAATCCTGTTTCTCCATATCTCAAGGTCACCCTTGTCTGGGTTGATAATTATATCAAAATTATCATCGCTACCAAAGCGCTTTTTCAATGTGCTGCGGAATACCTCTTCTAGTATCGCCATCAAGGTAACCCTGTCGATGAGCTTATCATCCTTGAATTCTGAAAAAGATTCGATTAACGCTATATTTTCCATGATGCTAAATGGTTAAAATTTTATTTTCACTTTTGCTTCCTCAATGTTCTCGTAAGGGATCACCGCTTCTTTCTCCACGGTATGTTTTCCTTTTCCCACGGGCTTAGGCTCCCTGGTCTTCCAGGCAAGCTTTATATCGCCCGCGTTTATTTCAACAAGGTCACCTTCTAGCTTCTCGCCATCCTTGGTCCTTACCTCCAAGTTGCGGCCCAGGTTCTTGTTATATTGCCTTTGGTTTATAAGTGGCGCGGTCGCACCGGCAGACATGACCTCTAGTGAAAAATCCTCTTCTTCCCTATCCAGGTTATGCTCTATGCCACGGCTTACGGCCACACAGTCTGAGACCGTAACTCCCTCATCACCATCAATCACCACGGTGATTTCATTATTGCCCTTGATATCCAGACTGATAAGGAACAGTGATGGATTTTCATCAAGGACCTGCCCTATCAATTGCTCTACCTTCTCTCTCAAAACTTAAACTATAAAAAGAGGGGACTCCACGTCCCCTCAATGATTTTCTATAATTGATGGTGCAAATATAATAATAATTATCGGTTTTCAAAAGGGTGCAAACAAGCGAATATTTACTTAAATTTAATAGGGAAAGATTTCTCTATAAACCTTTTAAATTTTTTGCCATGGTCAAAAAAATACTTGTGCCCACAGACTTTTCTCAAGACTCCCTCCATGCCCTGAAAGCTGCCGCAAAACTGGCAAAGAGGTACGATGCCGAAATCTTTCTCTTCCACCTTATCGAGCTGCCCGGCATCATGATAGATGGGGTCAATGAAGGGGTGCGCAGTGAACTGCCACAGGCCATCTATTTTATGAAACTCGCCCACCAGGAGTTTGAAAAATTAATGAAATCCCCTTTTCTTGAAGGCATCAAGGTGTATGAAAAGGCAGAGTTTCACAATGGTTTTGAAGACATCAATACCATCGTGCAAAAACATGAGGCAGATCTTATCGTCATGGGCTCACATGGCAAAAATGGACTGCCAAACATCTTTATAGGCTCAAGTACGGAGAAGGTGGTGCGCAACAGCAAGGTGCCCGTGTTGATTATCAAGAAGGATCATGCCAAGTTCAAACTGCGCAATTTTGTCTTTGCCTCAGACTTTCAGGATGACAACATAGGCCCCATAAAAAGTGCTTTGGCCATAGCCAAAAGGGAAAAATCAACCGTTCACCTCCTCTTTGTCAATACACCTGGAAGCTTTCAAACCACCGAGGAAATCATGGAAGCTTATGAGGCTTTTGCCGAAAAACTGGGGGAGGAACTGCCCAGGCCCACTATATATTGTGACAGGACGATAGAACGCGGCATCCTCAATTTTTCACAGTTGATAAATGCAGACCTCATCGCGATAGGAACGCATGGCAGAAAAGGGCTGGCGCATTTTTTCAACGGGTCAATAAGTGAGGACCTTATGCATCATGCCAAGCGCCCCGTGATGACCTTTAAGATTTGATAAATTCCCGTTAAAAAGGCTTTAAAGAATTTATAATTGGGCATTTCTTAACAAGGGAGGTATGTATCTTAGATGCATATCATAAATACCTGCTTGCCATGAAGACCACATTTACCCCCGCCGAAATCATTGAAAACGTTAGCAATCTCATCAAAAGAAGTTGTGATGGAAACTATCCCGAAACCCAAAAAACATTTGACCGTTTTCACTTGGCACTGCTAAAAAGATATTTTGGTACCAGTAATATAATTTACACAAGAAAAGCAGACCACATTGAGATCGAGGTTTTCTTTGTGGATACTTCATCACAAAACATCCATATAGAACTGACCCCTGAAAAACTAGAAAACTTCTTGCGGTCATGCATCAAGAAAGACACCCTGAGCATAGGTTTTTATGACAATATGCTACTGTATTATTCCACCCACAAGCAGGGAGAAAAATTTCATTTACAGAGTGCCTAAAATAAAAAATGCCTGAGCAGCTGCTCAGGCATTTTTTAAATATAAAGGTTTTATCTACTCAGGATTATAAAGTCAGACCTACGGTTTTTGTGGTATTCTTCTTCAGTACAGTCACCTTTAGGACATTCATAAATGGGGTTTGACTCACCAAAGCCCTTTGCACTCACGATCCTATCCTCTGAGATGCCTTTATCAAAGAGGTACTGCTGGGTAGATCTTGCCCTTTTGCCAGACAATGCCATGTTATATGTATCAGACCCACGCTGGTCAGTATGGCTTTCTATCTTGATAACCATGTCTGGGAAATCATGCATCACGTCAATAACCTTTTGCAGTTGGCCAGCGGCCGTTTTATTGATATTATATTTATCATAATCAAAATGAATGGGGTCAATTCTGATTTTTTCAACATCGTTCTCCACGATGATTATCTCTGAGAGGTCGTCCAGCTCAAAGTCCACGACCCTGGTTTCTTTATAGGGTTCCTCTGCCATGTCAACAAACCTGCTTTCTTCGCTAAAGCCTTTTTTAAATGCAGAGACCAGTGCCTTTACCTTGCACTCCAGCTTAATATCATAACGTCCATTAGCATCTGTCAAGAGGTTTGCTATCTCTTCACCTTCAGTACCCAGCAACTTGACCCGTGCGTTTTCAATGGGCTTCTTTGTCTCACTATCCACAATGGTTCCCTTCATGTATTGCCAGCATTCCCTCAACCTGTATTCAAAGGCATAGATATCATCACCTCCCTGACCACCGGCCCGGTTTGACGAAATATAGCCCTGGCCTTTATCATATTCGCGGTAAGCGAAATCATCAGCCTTTGAATTGATGCCCGCACCCATGTTCTTGACATTGATGAATTTTCCTCCCACGAGTTCTGCGGTGTAGATATCAATGCCCCCAAAACCCACGTGGCCCTTAGATGAAAAATAAAGCATGTTGTTTTTTACAAAGGGAAAGTAATCGTCATAGGGCGTATTGACCGTGGGGCCCAGGTTGCGCGGTGCGGAATAGGTGCCATTTCCGCGTATATCGCACACATAGATGTCAACGCCACCGTAACCTCCCGGCCTATCTGAAGCAAAATATAGGAGTTTTCCATCTTCAGTATAGGGATGTCCCGTGGAATAGTCCTCTCCATTAATGGGAACTTCTATTTTTTCATAGGAGCTTCCATTTCTCACAGCTTTATAGATTCTAAAATAGTTGCGCTTGTCCTTGCCAAAAATTTTCTTCCGCTCGTTTTTTTGATAGCTAGAGGCATAGTAAATCGTGGTGCCATCTGGATCAAAACTGGCGGAGGCATCGTGAAATGGGGTCTCAAGACCCTCATCAAACAGCTCAACATCCTTAAAGCTATGCGGGGAGACCATCGTGGCCTTATAGAGGGACAAATAGGGGGTTTCGTCCCTTTCATATATCTTGTTGACGGTGTTGTTCCTGCTTGATGAGAAGATAAGTTCATTTCCCTTTAGGGTGCCCCCAAAATCTGAAAACGAAGAATTAATATCAAGCCCAAAGACGTCATATAGGGTATCGCCCTCTGCCAGTGCCGTGAAACTTTTGGATTCATCCTCATATTCCTGCATCAATTTTAATTGATTTGTGTTCTTGAGGTAATTGACATACAAATCATCAGCCTGGCCGTAGCCCCTTTGTGACCTCAGTGCATCATAATATTGATGAATGTGTTTTCTGGGCATTTTATATCCCTGGACATCAAAAGCGTTTTTATAGGCTTCAATGGCCCCTTCCTTATCATCTAGCGAATAGCGTGTGTCACCTATATTCAGCCATGTTTCAGGGGCAATAACCTCCCCTTCTGATTCACTGATATATTTATCATACTCCGCCAAGGCTTTGAGAAAAAACTGGCGGTCATAGAGTTTGTTTGCTTTTTCCAGTTGCTCGCTCTCCTGCGCCATGGCAAAAGAGGAACAAATTAAAAATGCAATGAGTAAAGACCTGGTCATCGGTTTAAGTTTTAAGTTGAAGGTTAAAAGAAGCGTGGTGAGTAAGACATTCCTGTTTTAGACCCTAGGGAGAACTTCAATATAATCTCGTGTGTACCATTATTATAGTTATTGAGGTCAGTGGTTGAATACCCATATGAATATCCTAAAAACAGGTCTCTGGTAAGGTTAAACCCTGCAAGGGCGCTCACATTAGCATCTATCTCATACGCCGCGCCCAGGGTCAACTTGCTAAATAACAAAAAGTTGGCCGTGACCACCGCATTGAGCGGGGTATCCTGAACATAGTTCAACAAGAATGCCGGCTTGAACTTTGTAGTTCCACCCAGGTCAAATACATACCCCCCTATAAGATATAGGTGCATCTCATCAGCGTTTACGGCCATCTCCACATCATCATAATATTTTTGACTGAAAAAGTTAGGGGTTGAAAGGCCTAGGTACCAGTTATCAGAATAAACATATGTCCCGGCGCCTATGATACCCAATATTTGATTGTTGATATTATTCATCAATAAAGGGTCATCACCATCATGATACGTTCCTTTAGTAAAATCTACATTGAATACATTGAGCCCCCCACTTAACCCAAAGGACCATTTGATTTTCTCGTTAAGGGGGATGGTGTATGCAAAGTTTGCGGCAAACCCGTACTCATCTGAAGGCCCCAGCTTGTCACGCATCATGTTGATGCCCAGCCCTACCCTATCGCTTATGGGCGATTCTACCCCTAGATTAAGGGTTTCGGGCGCACCATCAAAACCTGTCCATTGTGAACGGAAAGTTCCTGTTATGTTCAACAACCCGGAGGTTCCGGCATAAGCCGGATTGACCACCATGGTATTGTACATATATTGTGTGTAATCAGGCTCTTGTTGAGCCGTTGCAGCCATGGTTGTTAAAAAGCATCCTGCAACGAAAGCTATTTTTTTGATTAATGTTCTCATCTTTAAGTTTGGTTTGAAATTGTGATTATCTGGCTATGTATACCCATCCTGTCAATACTTCACTGCCGTCCCTTAGGTCTAGGACGTAGTAATATGTACCTGATGGAATTCTACCCGAACCGGCAAATCCTGCTTGATTAGAAGTACCGCCCCATCCATTTTTATAAGAATCAGTCTCATAGATAAGACTACCATCCCTATTGTAAATCTCTAGATGGTTGTTGGGATACTTCTCGATACACCTCACGAAAAAGGTGTCATTCTTGCCGTCATCATTGGGTGAAAATTCATTGAACACCTTCAAGCATTCTGGGTCAATCTCAACGGAGGACTCATTATTTCCTGAATCTTCATCAGTGGGTGACGATGAAGTTATGTATGCAATGTTGAGATAATCGTTTCCTTCTACCACTGTTGCGGTAATTTGCAGGGTTGCCACCTCACCAGGCATCAGTACAGGAATCAACCATGTACCCAAAATCTCGTCATAATCACCCAGGTCTGCCATATGTGATACATAATCCAGTCCAGATGGCAGCATCTCATCAACAATGATATCGTTCATGGGAGATATGCCCTCACTTGTCACGGTAATTGTATAGACCACATCTGAGCCTATTACCGGTGTGGTATCATCAACTGTTTTAAGGATAACCAAATCTGTACAGGCAACAACATCAACATCGAGCATTGCTTCTTGCGCCGGGTTACAGTTCATGGTATCCAGGTACATCACGGATATTGAATTTGCACCGGTGGTATCCCACACAAGGGTTATGAAATTATCAGTAGAACCACCACCATCAATAACCTGTGCGCCTGTATACGTCCATGCATAATCCTGCATACCCGACTCCGTGGTATAGGTTATCTCCGTGCCAAAGCACGCTCTAGGAG
>CEQG01149048.1_pt1 | contig 23641 bp, 23 predicted proteins | sample 350301 | NCBI WGS metagenome assembly CEQG01 (sample SAMEA2621242, study PRJEB7988) | marine metagenome | isolation source: saline water (ENVO:00002010), including | reverse complement strand
CGGCGATGCCGACTTGTTTATTGCAAAATGCCGCGGCGGCGGAGACCCTGCTTCGATAAACGAGTTGCACCGAAACAATGGCGATGGTACTTTTACCAACGTAAGCGAGCAAGCTAACCTTGCCGATATGCTGCAAACATGGTCTACAGCATGGGGCGACTTTGATAACGATGGCGATATGGATGCCCTTGTAGGAGCTAACTCCACAGCAAACGGGCCACATAAATTAATGCGGAATAATGGTGACGGTACCTTTACCGATGTAACGGACGGCTCCGGCTTTGCTGACCTTTTCGAACTGAACCGTGAGCATATAGCGCACGACTTTAATAACGACGGATGGATAGATGTTATGGGCGGCGGTAACTACATCATGTTTAATAACGGAGACATGACCTTTACAAAAACCCAGGCAAATGCATCTGTAGGGCCAATTGGAGATTTAAACAATGATGGGTTCCTTGATATCCTGAACTTTAACCAGATGAAGCTGAATAATGGTAATGACAATAATTGGGTTAAGCTATACCTTGAAGGCACAGAAAGCAACCGAAACGGAATTGGGGCACGTGTAGAGGTTTATGCTGAAGGAGACGGGTGGGAAAAACAAATTCGTGATGTGCGCAGCGGAGACGGTTTCCGTTACATGAGCTCATTAAACACTCATTTTGGTCTTGGCGCTACAGATGCTATTGAGCAGATTATCATTAAATGGCCTTCAGGAATTATAGATGTTATAGAAAATCCTGATGTTAACCAGGCTATCACGGTTCAGGAAGGCTCTACGCTTGGTAACGGTAAATTTACGACTAACCTTTTCAGCACCTACCCTAACCCCGTTAAAGACATACTTTACTTTGCTTCTGACAATGCAACAGAGATTACTGAAGCACACGTTTATGATATTTCCGGTAAGCTTATCAGTACAAGCGCAGTTGAGAATAATGCGCTTAAAGTACAACAGCTTGCAAACGGCAATTACCTGCTTGTATTAAAAGACAGTGATGGCAAATATCATTCTGCCAAATTCATAAAGAAATAACTACAAAAATCAACTGTGTATGAAAGCGCGCCAAATGGCGCGCTTTTTTACTTAATTTTTTGTTAATCAATAACAATAAATATTCTATCTTTCGACCTTTTAAAGGCTTATGAAGAAAATTACTATGGTGCTGCTGTTTGCGGCTTTGGCTTTTCAGGCGGCAAATGCGCAAAAAAACATTGACCCAACCACCGAAGACATTGCACTTGCCAAACAATTGCGCGAAAAACATGGGAAAGATGATGTAGCAGTCTTATCAAGCAAAGAAACAATTTCTTTTGAACTTAATGAAGATGAGCCCGGCGTGGCAGTTAACCATCACATCTCAGAAAAGCTGATGAACATCAGCCATCGTGCTGATATTCATAAATATGAATTTTATGACAGCCAGTCGGAAATTCAGGATTTTAGCATGACTTACAGAAATGATAAGAATGCACATTTTGAAGTAAAAGACGAATTTTATACCAGTAACGACCTTTTCTATAATGATTACAGGGTAAAATACATGGAAGTAACTTTTCCGGTGCAGGGTTACACCTACAATTACAACCTCAACAAAAAGTATAAAGATGTAAAGTATTTTACCTCGTTATATTTTAATGATGAATACCCCATTGTAAAAAAAGAGATAGAGATACTTGTACCAACATGGCTGGAAATTGAATTTAAAGAAATGAATTTTACCGGCTTTGATGTAAAAAAAACCAGCAAGCCAGATCCTAAAGGTAAGGGCACCATCTATACCTATACTTTAGAAAATGTAGCTGCAAGATACAAAGATGAGTCGGCACCCGGCCCCTCTTACATCTATCCGCATCTTTTGGTGGTGGCAAAATCATATACTAAAGAGGGAAAGAAGACTACGCTGTTCAACTCAACTGCTGATTTATACAAATGGTATAAATCTTTGGTAGATAGTGTAGATGAAAATCCTGACGAACTTAAGGCAAAAGTATATGAGCTTATTGCCGGTGCAAAAACTGACGAAGAGAAAATAAAGAAACTCTATTACTGGGTACAGGATAATATTCGCTATATCGCTTTTGAAGACGGCCTTGCAGGCTTCCGCCCGGATGCCTCGCAAAACGTATATAAGAAGCGTTACGGAGACTGTAAAGGCATGGCGAACCTTATGCGCCATATGCTAAAAATTGCAGGGTTTGATGCCCGCCTTACCTGGATTGGCACAAAGCATATTGCATATGACTATACAACACCTTCTTTATGTGTAGATAACCACATGATCTGCACATTATTTAAAGATGGTAAAAAATATTTCCTTGACGGAACAGAAAAGTATAATTCGTTTGGTGATTATGCAGAGCGCATTCAGGGTAAGGAAGTAATGATAGAAGACGGCGATAAATATATAATTGCAAAAGTACCCGTTACCCCTGCTGCATCTAATAAGGAAAGTTATAATATTAACTTTAGCATTGATGGTGAAATACTTAAAGGTAAAGTACAGGGCAACCTCATCGGGGAAAGCCGCGCTTACTTTTTATATGGTTACAACAACATTAAAAATGATAAAAAAGAGGATGTGCTGCAAAACTACCTAAGCCGTGGCGATAAAAACTTCTCTATATCTAACATTAAAACTTCTAACCTTACCGACAGGGATATAACCCTTACTGTTGAATATGATGCCATATTGCGCAACAGGGTTTCATCTTTTGATAATGAAATGTATGTGGACCTTGACTATCTTGAGGAAATGTCAGGGCTTGATTTTAAAGAGCGTAAAACCGATTTTGAATTCAGCTATAAAAAAGATTATGAATCTAACATAACGCTTGCAATACCACAGGGATATACTGTTTCAAGGCTGCCTGAAGCTCTTGTTGTAGATACTAAAGATTATACATTAACAGCAGCTTATGAACAAGAAGGCAGCACGATAGTGTATAAAAAGCATTTTGTAATTAAAAACGGCACCATTAAAAAAGCAGACTTTGCAAACTGGAACGATGCCATTACCAAACTTAAAAAATTATATAACGACCAAATTACCTTAACCAAACTATAATGAACAAAAAGCTACTAATTCTCCTGCTATCGTTTTATTGCGTAATTACAAATGCACAGAATAGCGCCGAAATAAAAGAAATGTTCTGGGGTGCAAATGATGAGTACAAAAAAGCCACAACCATACCCGAAAAATGGAAAAACGAATCGGCAGTGGTTATCTATAAAAATGAAAATTATGATTACCATAAATTCGGTACAAATGTAACCTATATCTCATCTGTACGTAAAAGGGTAAAATTATTAGACCAGGCCGCAGTAACGGAGTTTTCAGAATTTTCGTTTAAGGAGAGGTTCTACTCTTCAAGAGGTGTAGGTTTTACCTTCAGGAAAGCTGAAAACACGATAGGCATAAAAGTTATTAAGCCGGACGGCAGTGAGCGTGAAATTGACGTGAAAGCAGAAGCTGTTAACATGGATGAAGGCAAGAAAATTGCTATATCAAACCTTGAGGTTGGTGATATTATCGATTTCTATTTTTATGCCGAAGAGCCGTTTAAGTCTATCTATGAATATGGTTTTGAACCGGTTGAAACCTCACTTGGTGACGAATACCCTGTAATGAACATGAAGATTACTTTTAAAACCGAAAATGACTTTTTTGTAAACTTCAACAGTTATAACGGTGCACCGGAACTGAAGCAGACTTCTGACCCTAAAAGTAAAAATCGCAGCTATGAACTTGTAGCTACTGATATTGAGAAGAATGACTTCCCAAGATGGTTTTTCCCGTTAGCAGAAGTACCGTGTTACAAGTTCCAGGTGTTTTTTGCCCGCTCAGGCAAGTTTGAAGAGAGGGCTTCAGCATTCCTTCCGGAAAAGGAAAGTATCGTTAAAAAAACAGTTAGTGCAGATGACGTACTTGATTTTTATGATGCAAGGTTCTGGCCGCAGGGTGATATAAGCGAAATTAAAAATTTCGTAAAAAACCGTGACTTTAAAAGCGATGAAGAAATGGTTCGCGAGGTATATTACTATACACGCCACCAATACTATACCCGTTATGTAGAGGCATTTGTGGTTAAAGAGGCCAATATCATGTACCCATTTGATTTATATGGTTATGCACCTGTTTTCTTTACCAACGAAATACAATTTATAAACCATTTTATGGCTTTCCTGAAATGGAAAGATATCAATTATGAAATTGTTGTTGCCACACCGCGTTATAATGGCAGCATTAAAGACCTCCTGATAGAGAAGAATACTATTATTATGATCAAGGCTAATACAGCCAACCCGGTTTACCTGCAGTTCTTCTCGCCATATACCAATGCCGACCAGATAAACCCTTATATAGAAAACACTGAGGCTTATGCCCTGCAGGCTGCTAAGGGTAAAGTAGTTAATGGTATCAAAACTATACAACTACCCTCTTCTACTCATAAGGATAATATCAGTAAAGAAAAGATCTACGCCTCTATGGCAGCCGATTTTTCTTCTGTTAACGTGAAACGGGAGTCAGAACATTATGGTCATAACAAAGACCAGGATCAGGATGACAAAATGTACTTTTTTGATTATGTTGCCGAAGATTATGCAAAATATGGTACTACACCATTGCTTGAACTGGTAAGGAGCAAGAAGAAGAAAGAACAGTACACCAATGAGTTTGATGCTTTAAAAAACAAATTACGCGATAAGCAAAAGGAAGAATTCGAGAAGAGCCTTGAAGGCGAGCTTGGTTTTGAAGTAGATGACCACAAACTTGAAATTGTGAATACCGGGCGCTTCGGTAAAAATACTGCCTTTAGTTATAAAGAAGATTTTACCGTAAAAAATAATCTGCTAAAGAGTGCAGGCTCTAACTATGTTTTTGAAATAGGGAAACTTATTGGGCAGCAGGTAGAAATAGATGAGAAGGAGCAAAAAAGGACAAATAACATCTACTTCCCCTACCCCCGCTCTTTTGAAGAAACAATAGAATTTACAGTACCTGACGGTTATACGGTGGCCGGTTTAGACAAACTGAACAAAAAGGTTGAAAACAGTACAGGCGGTTTTGTGAGTACTGCTACTTTAAATGGCAATAAGCTTACGGTTAAGGCATATAAGTACTACGCTAACTATTTTACGCCAAACAGCAACTGGAAAGATATGCTTGCCTTTCTTGATGCCGCATACCAGTTTACACAGGAAAAAGTATTGATTAAAAAAATATAATACATGAAAAAAAGCCTGCTCTGTATCTCAGCTTTTGTGCTGCTTCTATCATGCAAACATGATGATAAGTACTCTAAGATTCATAAAGCAGAATGGCTTGTTGGCTCGTGGGGGTAATACATCGGCAGATGAAACGCTAACGGAAATTTGGGAAAAGCTGAATGACTCTGTATTTGCAGGGCAGGCTTTTGTTATTAATGCAGAGAACGACACCGTATTCTTCGAACATATACGTTTAGAAGAAACTAAAAGTGAACTCTTCTATATTGTAACGGTTCCTAATTAAAATGAGGGGCAAGCAGTAACATTTAAAATGACAGCTATAAATGACAGCCTGATAGTATTTGAAAATCCTGAACACGATTATCCGCAAAAAATAGCATACCGAAAAGTAAATGCAGATTCACTTGTTGCTGAAATATCAGGTAAACCAAAAGGAATAATGCACTCAGAAAAATTCCCAATGAAAAAGAAGGGTTAAACTATCTCCTTGCTTTAAAATAATCTTCAAAATAAGTACAGTTACCCGCAAGCTCTTTGTAGTATTGCGGGTAATTTTTTTCCAGCTTTTCGTAGTAAGGGTTTACATATTTCGGCCTTTCTCCATAATAATATTCGCTATAGGAACTACTCCATTTGTTCTCGGCGCACTTAGCCTGCATGCGTAGGCACAATGCACGAAACTTGTCTGTTTTGGCATGCTGAAATGCGAGGACGTAATATCGATTGGCAAGATTACATTCATTGTATTCATCATTATCTTCTATAATAGTGGTAGTTTGAGTACCAATGCGATACGTGCGGCGCATCATCCAGGCATTGCCATAATAAGTCATATTATAATAGCAGTTTGCAACAAGAAAATAATAATAATCCCTGTTCTTCTCTGAAGATTTATTTGCACGGCTAAGATAGGTTATCAGCTTTTTCGTTATCGTATACTTATTGAGCGTAAACATGTCGTTAAGGGGAATAAAATCGGGTGTATACTTAACCTGAAAAAAAGGATTTGCATCAAACTGGTTACCAAAACTATCACCTGTCTCCCATGCAGAGTAATTTTCCTGCCAATAGGCATTCCCGGCTTTCCTGAAGCTTTTCGCCGCCATTTTAAGCCTGTCCTGCCGTATATATTTCATTCCTAAATAGTCATAGAGCATGGGCAATTCATTCTTTAGTATACTGTACTTCCATTTAGAAAATTCATCTTCCTGCTTACAGCCCTCAACATCCTTTATCAACAATTCGAGTTGTTCAGGGGTATATACTGCATCTATATAGGCCATATGCTCACCATAATAATCCATAAAAGTGCTGCCTTTGTTTTTCTTTGCTTTCCAAAAAGCAGAACCACTACCCTCTCCCACATATTCTGTATAGGATTGCCCCAATAGCGAATACAGCAATGCCGCATCGGTAGTATTACCTTTGTATTCCAGCTCCCGCCCAATCGCAAAAATAAAACGGTCATCTCCTGCATTTTTTAACAGTACAGGCTTTACTTCTTCTAAAATTACCGCACTGCCTGCCGGCTGGGCTGCCGTAATAGCGAGTGCCCTGGTCCTTTCAATCTGGCGCTGCTCATCTATTGTAAGAGTAGCGTGCTTTTTAAGCCCCTCAATTGTTGCTAGGCAGTTACTGTAGCAGTTTGTTACAAATTCAAGCTGTGCTTTTATAAGCAGCCAGAATTGCGGGTTATATACTTTTGAAAGGTTAGAACTATTTATAAAATCAAGTACATCCTGCGCGTAACGCCTGTCTGCCGCTACCCTGCTCAATACTGAAGTTACCGCTCCGTTATATTCTTCATCATAGCCTTCTAAATATACAGATGGCTCGAACATACTGTAATAGGGTGTATATACCCAGTCTTCAATTTTGTTCATTTCCCGCAAGAGCAGGAAGTCAAGTCCTTCGGTGTACGGATTGTTGGCATACATACCCTTAATCTGGCTTAAAGCCCTGTCAGGCGTGTGTACAGCCGAAAGCAAATACACATTAGCCCGCTCTTCTTTTGTTTGTGCATGCTGCAAAACCTCATCAAGAGGCAATTCTGTATCAAAACTGCCATATACTACAAAACGCTTGTCTGTGGCATTTGCGAAAACCTGTGCCGCCATAAATGACTGCAAAGAAGGATCCTCTTCGGCAAGTGCGCGGAAATAGAGGCTATAGTAATAAATAATCCCTTTATTTGCTCTACTCTTAAAGTTGCTGTCAAATATTTCACGGACACGTTTAAAATCCTGGTCGTAAAATGCAAGACGGATAGCGAGGAACAGGTAACGCTCTTTTATAAGCGGATTTTTCGCCATGCATTCACCTTCCATAGCATTATAAATAAACAGGCTACGTGCACGGATATTTATGGTGTCATTACGCTCCCACGGGTCGGCTATAAAAGCATTAGCCAGTTCGCACTCTTTAGCAAACCTAAGGTACTGTATTGCTTCAAAATCTTTTACTGCATACAGGTACTGTACCATAAGGTTATCGCTGTTCGCATCAAGACTGCTTTTATCCATTTCATATACTGCCTGGTGAATGCTGCCAACAGTTACTTTGCCTTCACAATAGTTAAACCAGGCTTCATCATTTGGCGGCAGGTGCTGCTCATCAAATATCTGCCCCGGCTCAAAAGAATTAGCCGTATAATTAAACTCTGAATATGTAGTAAAACCAAAATATTCAGGTTTAAAAAAACAATATCTTACATCTTCGCCAAACGGATAGTAACCACAGGCACTAACTGTAATGCTGCTACTCAGTAAAATTACTGTAAAAACTTTCAATATCTTCATGGCTGTATTGGCTTAACTGTCGTTTATCAAGATGAAAAAGGCTAACGGTTATTTCACTATCAAGCATAACGTGTTTTTTAATTTGCTGAATAGCGTTTTTCAGCATTTCAGGAGAAACTTCTTCAATTTTAACCATGTCTCCCTTACGAAGGTAAAACTCGTTTATAACCGTATCTTTTGTTATGCTGTACCATAATGGCTTTTGCGCTGATAAGATTTTTTTAAATTCAAGATTGTCGGTGTATAGTAATTTGGTAAAATGATTATTCTGATACACCTGCACCCACGAGAACACAGGCAGTGCAATATCAAGATGCAGCGGATAAACATTATTTGTTTTTAAGTAGGCTGAAAATTCATTTTCATCAAAAATCGAATTCCGGTTATGGTCTTTAAGTGGGCTGATAAGGTTATAGCACATAAGCATGGCACTATCTACAGGCGGCACCCCCATCTTATCAGGGTATTTATAAGGGTAAAGGCGTAACGTACAGCTTATTTTTTTACCTGACAGGCTTTTTAGTTTTTTCAGGAAATAAAAATAATTCTCTTTGGTGGAAGGTGTCCAGTCACAGTCCATCTGATACTCGTAAATAACTTTATTTCTATAATCATAATTACTACTGTATTTACCAATTAGAAAATTAACATTATCGGCAAGGGTATCCAGTGCCCCTTGGGTAATATCTTTAAATACCTCGTTTTTGATATATACTGTGGGCACAACTTCGATACTGTCAATGCTATATATAGATAATGAGGTCTTTGCGACAGGCACAATTCCCATCATCTCATTTTTTTCTACCTCAAAAAACTTTATATAGAGTTTTTTTATATCATTCTTATCAATCATTTTCTCCTCGCCTTCATCAAGATACCAGTTGCTGCTTTTCCAGTAATAAAAGGCGCGGTTTATCTTTTCCGCCTTTTGGGAGCAGGAGAATAACAAGATGCCTGCAAACAGTGCAAGGATAAGCTTTTTCATGAAATGATGGTGGTTTTTTATACAACGCTAAATCGTTGTAAAAGTATATGTTTCAGTGAAATTATTACTAAAAAAGCCCACTTTATTAAAAGCGGGCTTTTTAAAAATTTTAAGATAGAAAAACAACTATTTCTTTGGTATATTCTTGAGTATTTCCAATACAAACTTCCAGTATTTTTGGGCAGAAGATATGCTTGCCCTTTCATCCGGACTGTGTGCACCTTTAATAGTTGGCCCGAAAGAAATCATATCCATATCCGGATAATTGGTTCCTAATATACCGCACTCAAGGCCGGCATGGCAGGCAACAACATTCGGCTTTTCGCCATTTTGTTTTTCATAAATATCTTTAAGTACTTCCAGTATAGGCGAATTTACATTGGGTGTCCAGCCCGGGTAAGAACCCGAAAAATTTACCTCGCAGCCTATAAGTTCAAACGTACTGCGCAAGGCATTGGCAAGGTCAAATTTAGAGCTTTCTACAGAGGAGCGCGTAAGGCAGCCAATGTGTATTTTACCTTCTTTTACAATTACTCTTGCTATGTTATTAGAAGTTTCTACAAGGTCTTCCATATCGGCACTCATGCGGTAAACACCGTTATGGGCGGCATACAGCGCACGCGTTAAACCTTCCTGAACGCCTAAATCCATAACTTTGGCAGGGGCCTCGGTTTTTTCTAAAACAACTTCAAGCCTGGGTTCTGTAGTTTTAAATTCAGCTTTTATCTCCTTTATCAGCTCATTCATATCAAACTGAAAAGCCTCATCAAAAATATCCGATATTACTACTTTGGCAAAGCTTTCACGCGGAATGGCATTGCGAAGGCTGCCACCGTTAATTTCTGAAATCTGTAAGCCAAAATTCTCAAACCCGTCAAACAGCAGGCGGTTCATTATTTTATTGGCATTACCCAGACCTTTATGGATGTCCATACCGCTATGGCCACCGTTAAGCCCTTTTACGGTTATGTTATAACCAATTGAATTTTCCGGTGTATCTTCTTCATTATAGGTACGCTCTGCGGTAACATCTACCCCACCGGCACAACCAATATCAATTTCATCGTCTTCCTCGGTATCAAGGTTCAGCAGTATTTCGCCTGTAAGCAGCCCGCCTTTAAGCCCCATTGCCCCGGTCATACCCGTTTCTTCATCTATGGTAAAAAGTGCTTCTATGGCAGGGTGCGTTATATCCGTACTTTCCAGCACTGCCATAATGGTGGCAACACCAAGGCCGTTATCAGCACCAAGTGTAGTTCCTTTTGCGCGTACCCAGTCGCCATCAACATACATTTCAATTCCCTGAGTGTCAAAATCAAACTGTGTATCGGCATTTTTTTGGTGCACCATGTCAAGGTGGCTTTGCATTATAATTGTTTTCCTGTCTTCCATTCCCGGAGTAGCAGGCTTTTTAATAATAACATTGCCCACCTCATCAATTACAGTTTCAAGGTTTAGTTTCTCACCGAATTCCTTCATAAAGGCTATCACACGCTCTTCTTTTTTAGAAGGGCGCGGCACGGCATTAAGGTCGGCAAATTTATTCCATAGCGCTTTTGGCTCAAGGTTTCTTATTGCTTCGTTCATCTATAGTTTTATTTTCAGTTTGTGTTATTCAAATCCTTCAATGCGGTCAGTGTAAACATTCACTAACTTAAAATTCTGATTCATTTTTAATACTTCATCCCAATACCTGCTGATTGTTTGATGGAATTCATTCATTTTCATATTCCCAAAACGGATATGTATGACTTTTGGAGGAGGGTTGCGAAGCATAATTTTATTAGAGAAATCGCTGTCTTTATTAACAATGGTGAGGTTGTGCTGCATTGCATAGTTCCAAATCTGTTCATCTGTCCAACAGTCATCAATATCAATCTGGTGAATATAGAGTTCGGATTTCCAAAGGGAAAATAATAAGGAAGATTTACATCTATAAGGAAGACCGGCATTTAAGCTACAGTTTTAATAATAAAATTCCGACTCATCAGGTCTGATGCAAACTTGATGCAGGCATCAATATCTTCTGCTTCCAAAGACGGATATTGCTTAAGAATATCTTCTTTAGACTCTCCTGCGGCTAAGAATTCGAGTATTGTTTGTACACTGATACGCTTACCCCTAACAGTAGGCTTACCGTTACAAATTTTCTCATCAATTGTTATTCTTTCAGCAATATATTCCATATAACAAAGATAAAAAAATATTGAACATTGCTTCTTAAAGCCTTATAAGATTTTGATGATATCTGTTATATTTACAATCAACTATTGTATTGCCTGATGAAGAAAAAGATTATACTGTGCCTGTTGCTGCCACTGCAAATTATAATTGTAAACCTGCTTTCATTATTTCCCGATTTTGTAGAAAATTATTACAGCACAGGGCTATACCTCTATATTGCAAAAGCGTCGCGTATAATATTTGGCGTTGCAGGGTTCTCTGTAGGCGATATTATCTATACAATAGTAATCATCCTGATTATACGATGGCTATGGATAAGGCGCAAAACATGGCGCCGCGGGTGGAAAGCCAATCTTGTTACAATTGGCAGTTTCTTAAGTGTATTTTATTTTCTGTTCTATTTTTTGTGGGCGGTGAATTACCACCGCGTACCACTAAATGAAAAAATGGGCATCGAGAAAAAATATACTCCCGAAGAGCTTATCAGTTTTACCAAAAGGCTTATTACAAAAGCTAATGCCGTACACCTACAAATTACAGGCAATGACAGTATAAAAGTTGTGAACCCTTATGCTGTAGAAGAAATATATTCACATTCTCCTGACGGCTATAAAGGTATAGCGTTGCTGAACCCCAATTTTACTTTTAAACATGAAAGCCTTAAATCATCATTGTTGAGCACTCCACTTTCTTACATGGGTTTTGGAGGCTACCTCAACCCTTTTACAAATGAAGCCCAGGTTAACTGCCACCTGCCGCTGTATAACCTGCCGACAACAGCCTGCCACGAAATGTCGCACCAATTGGGTTATGCCTCAGAGAGTGAAGCTAATTTCATAGGCTATATGGCATCGATAGCTAATGATGATATTTATTTTAAATACTCAGGATATACTTTTGCGCTTAAATACTGCCTGAGAAACATAAAAAAAATTGATGAAGCACAGGCAGAAGCCCTGCTGCCATTGATTAATAAAGGCATTTTACAGAACTATAAGGAAACTGACCAATTCAGTGAAAAATATGAATCTTTTGTAGAAACTATTTTCAAGTATTTTTATGATAACTACCTGAAATTAAACCATCAGGAAGACGGACTTGAAACATACAGCAAGTTCGTGGGGTTGTTGGTGAATTATTATAAAGATAAAGATTTATAAAATGCTGTAACAATTTACAGCTTTATAATACTTATGCAATATGGATTCGGCTTTAGAACAATCTTTTGTGCAACAGCTTCAGGAAAATCAAAACCTGATTCACAAAATATGCAGGCTCTACACTAACAATGAAGATGCCCACAAAGACCTTTTCCAGGAAATTACCATACAGCTCTGGAAAGCCTTTCCGCAATTCAGGGGCGACTCTAAATTTACCACATGGGCCTACCGTGTGGGCCTGAATACTGCAATAACACTCTACCGTAAAAAAAGCTTGACTGTTAACACAGTTGAGTTTGACAGCAGCCTGCACCGTATTAACCAGGAGGAATATAACTATGAAGAAGAAGAGCATATAAAGCTACTGTACCAGGCTGTACAGCAGCTAAATGACATTGAAAAAGCACTTGTGTTTATGTACCTTGAAGACAAGGACTATAATGAAATTGCTGAAACACTTGGTATAAGCGAAGTAAACGCAAGGGTAAAGATGAACAGGATAAAAGGAAAACTGAAAAAAATATTAAATCCGTAAGTTGGATATGGATGCATTAGATAAATTAAAAAGCGACTGGAAGAGAAGCGAAATTAACTATCCCCGTTTTTCGGAAAAGGATATTTATGCCATGCTGCATAAACGGTCTTCTTCTATCGTAAAATGGATACTAATAATAAGTGTGCTGGAGTTTGTATTCTGGCTCGGGCTTTCATTTTTGTTACGCGACAGCTCTCAGGTTAGAAGGATCGACAGCTTTAACATACAGTATATCACAATACCGCTGGAAGTTCTCAATTATATTATAATACTGTTTTTTGTAGGAGTGTTTTACAGGAATTATAATAAGATAAAGGTAACCGATAATGTTCGCACCCTTATGCAAAACATTTTGCATACAAAGCGCGCAGTTACCTACTATATCTTCTCTATTATTATATATATGCTAATATCTATAATAACAATATTTGTACTATTTTTTAATTATGATCCTGACCTTATAAAGTTAATACATGAATCTGAAGCTAATGGCGACCTTCTAAAATTTTATGCCATATATGTGGGATTAGCACTTGTTGGAACAGCAGTTATACTACTGGTATTCTGGTTGTTTTACAAATTGCTGTACGGCCTGCTGCTAAAACGCCTGCACCGCAATTATGAAGAACTAAAAAAACTTGACCTGTAATGAAAAAGTTTCTTTTACTGCTGTTATCTGCTGTGCCGCTTCTATGCACGGCACAGCAGCTCGAAAATTCGCTTTTATGGAAAATTACCGGCAACGGGCTTAAAGAACCTTCTTATCTGTATGGCACTGTACACATTACCTGCGATGCTATGCTAGATAAAAATGTAATAGCTGCGCTTGATGCTACAAGACAGTTATATCTGGAGCTTGATATGGATAGTCCATCATTACAGACGGAAATGATGGGATACATGATAATGAAAGACGGTAAAAAAATGAGCCAATTGGCAAGCCCGGAAGATTTTGAGATTGTAAATAGTTTCTTAACTAAGAATTTAGGAATGTCGGCAAAAATGGTGGACAGCTTTAAGCCCGCAATGGTGAGCATGATGCTGTTGCCAAAAATGATAGATTGCTCAATACAGTCTGTAGAAGCAGAACTGATAAATGTAACGCAATCGCAAAACGAAGAAATATATGGCTTGGAAACTGTTGGCGACCAAATGAAAATTTTTGATGCAATACCTTATGAAGAGCAAATGGAGCAACTGGTAAAAACGGCAAAAGATAACATGGCATCTGATAAAGAGATGTATAAGAAAATGATAGCCATATACAACAGTAAAAACCTGAATGCCATATTGGACTTTATGAAAGAAGAAGATAATAAGATGTATGGCGATCACAGCGATGTAATGTTGGATAGCCGAAACAAAAGCTGGATTAAAAAAATAGAAGAAACCGCGAAAGCAACACCTACATTCTTCGGAGTAGGTGCCGCCCACCTGCCGGGAGAAAATGGTGTTATAAACCTATTGCGCCAAAAAGGTTATACGGTAGAAGCTGTTACACAATAAACGCAACATTACAACCATCCAACTATGAAAATCCGCCTTACGTTCCTTGTTTTTCTTTTATCGTTGCATGCCTTCTGCCAAGAAGAAACAACTGTAAAAAAAGATTCCACCTCAATAATGGAAACGGAACAGCTGAAAGAAGTGGTAGTAGAAAAAAAGAAAAAAGCGGTAGAACGCAGGGCTGACAGGACTATATTCGACTTTTCTGAACAGGCTTACCTAAACTCAGGCTCCTTAATGGAAGGGCTTAAAAAGCTGCCCGGACTTATAATATCAGATGTAGCCGGAATGCTGTATCAGGGCAAACAGCTACAGGTATTTATGGACGGGCGCCCGTTAAACATCTATTCTAACGAGCTTAATGCCTACCTTGAAGGCATGCCGGCAAGCGCAATAGAAAAAGTAGAGGTTATAACCAATCCCGGAGCAGAATTTCCGGCAACATCAGGTGGAGCTATCATAAATATAATAACATCTAAAAAAGCCCAGAAGTATCTTAGCGCAACGTACTCCGGCGGCTACAGCTTTACTGATTATGATGATACCCGCCACAGGTTTAACAACAGCATGACGCTTAGTGCCGCCAATAAGCTATTCAGCTGGCAGGTACAAGCCGGGCAAAGCTATGGTGAAAGCTTTAGCAGGAGTAACTTTCAGGATGCAGATGTAGTTCTGTCCAATAATTTTTCTGACCGCTACAACCGTTTCTATTACTTAAAAACAGGGCTTAAATTCGATTTTAAAAAAGACCGCCTGCTGGTAAACTATGATATAACAAGCAGTGACAATAACGCTTATATAGCAGCCTTTGGAGAAGGTTTTACTACAGATGATAAAAGTATGTCGGGTTCGCTGTACCACGATATAATGTTAACGTACCAGAAAAGGTTTGAAGACCCTTTTAAAAAGCTGGATATCAGGTTTAATTTTAATGATAACAGCAACGAGAACGACCTTAATTCAAGGCTCACCGGTAATCCTGTATTAAACAATAACAGCAACCAGAACTTTTACCAGTTCAGGACAGATTATTCTCAGGAGATACCTTTTTTAGATAAATCAAAAATAAGTGCAGGTACTCTGGCCGACTTACTTGATTTTGAGACAGAAAGTTTTAATATTACAAACTTAGATTATACCAGGAGCACACTTGCAGCGTACACAGAGTTTCAGGCCAACTATAAAAAGTTTGAGTTTATATTAGGCGGAAGGCTCGAATCGTATGATATTGAAGGTAACACAGATACTGATGAACTACTGCCCTTCAGCCAGGTGCGTTTTTTCCCGAATGCCACGGCACAATATAATTTTATGCCGCAGGTAAATATTAATGCCAACTATAACAAAAAAATCAGGCTGCCTGATACCGCTGCACTAAACCCGAACAACACCAGTTACCAAAACCCAAATGTTACTTTTTTTGGTAACCCCAACCTGCAGCCTACCATATACCATAACTTTGAGGTGCAGCTTAATGCCTTTGAATACTTTTTTATAAACTATTCGGTTACTGACGCCCAAAACCAAATCATCAGCCGTATTATAAATACTCCTGATGGTGCCGCGAGTGTATCTGAAAACCTTGATAAACTTACTATACGCAACTTTAATTTCGGAATACCACTTCCCTACATGTTGTTTACCAAAGGGCTTGCAGAAACCCTTAAAATGGATTTTAACCCTGATGAGATCAACTTTTTGTATATATACGCAGGTAACCAAAAGCATATTATACCGGGAGTTGATTTAAAAAGTGTGTGGAATTTTAACCTGACATCACAGCTTGTCCTGCCAAAAAAGATAAAGTTTACCGCAAATTATACTATATCAAATACCGGGGGTAACTATTACTATTATAATGTAAGGAAACCGCTTTATCAGCAGGTTGACCTTACTTTTTCACGCAAGTTTTTGTCAGATAATCTTTCCATTTCTGTATATGCTAATGATATTTTTAATACCAATCATCAGTATTTCGGCATTACGGGTACCAACCTGTTGTATGATAACAAATATGACTCCCGGAGGATTGGAATATCATTAAACTATAAAATCCCGTCTAAAAATAAGTTTGCAAAAGAAGAAGGTAGTATCCTTACCAATGAGAAAAAGCAACAGGACAACGATTTAATTGGGAATTAAAAAAGGCAGTTTCAGCTACATCAAACACTAATTTATGCTTGAAATATTCTGAAACTGCCATCAAATTATTTCTTAACAATCTTACTTATTTCTGTTTTACCATCATTGGTTTCTACAGATAATAAGTAAACACCTTTAGCAACGCTGCTAATATCTAAAATATAAGTATTAGACTTTTGCGAAGGTACGTTAGTTAAAATCAGTTTTCCTTCTACAGCGTAAAGGTTGATAGCAGTTATCATTAAATTATCCTGTGTTGCAATAGTAAGTTCATTTTCTACGGGGTTAGGATAAATAATTATGCCGGTACCTACAGATGATATCTCTTTGGTTTTATCTTCCTGCTCATCTTGATGCATAGCCTGACGCGCGGCAAAATTTCCTGAACAGCCTTCTACATAAAAACGGTTAGTACTGCCATACAAGGCTTCAAAACCTTCCTCCAATACTACTTCTGTACCTGCGTGGTAAATTGCAGAAGCATCATCAGCGATTGAATTACTGGCATATATGCATATTTCGGCTTCCTGCTCATCTAACATACCTGTACCAACAGGCGTAGTAATATCAGGACACTCTAAACATTCTGTTGTTTGCCCCGATGCTCCCCAATATGATAATATCACTATTATCAGATAACATAGTTTATTTATCTCTCTTTTCATTTTGAGCGCTGTTTAGTAATAGTTGAACTTGTTCTTTAAGGATATTCATTTGTTTTTGCTGCTCAATAAGATGCAAAGTAAGTTCTTCTATTTTCTCTTGTTGGCGTTTAACCATATCGCCAAGCGCTAAGCCATCTTCCTCCACTTCTTTAGCACTTGGCATGTTAGGCAAATGACCATTTTCGGCGATAAACTGTTCAACTTCTGTAAGCGGCATGAGGTTGTAATCGTTTGTAAAAACATAGTCGGGCCATAAGTCTGTACGAACCCTAACTTCTTCAGCTAAAATTCCACCTTTGATAAAAAGTCTGTAGTTTGTAAGGTCTGGAGATGTTACAGTTGGAAATCCACCAAATCCAAATTCTGAACTACCTAAATTTTCATATCCTATACCGATCCTTTGAGTATTAAAGATTAATATATTGTTATCAAATTCTCCATAAATTAAAGGATTGGCAGTAGACGAATTATCTACAATAAGCATATTAGATCCTGAATGATTTCTACCTGCTTCATGACCTAAAAAAATATTTGATTCTCCTAGATTAGTATATCCTGCCTCTTCTCCAATAAAAACATTATTACTAGCTGTATTTGATTCGCCAGAATTAGCTCCAATAAATACATTACCTCCACCTGTTTGATTTAATCTTCCGCTTTCAGCACCTATATATACATTAAATGTCCCTCCAGTAGTTGTAAAACCTGAACGATCTCCCACAAATACATTACTTCTTCCAATCGTATTGTTTTGACCTGAATGAGCTCCTATAAACGTATTGGCATACCCCTGATTAACTGTCGAATCTCCATTTGTATTTTCGCCAGCGTTGTAACCTATAAATGTATTATTGTTTGTATTAGATGTTGCGGAAGCTCCGGCATTATCTCCTAAGTATACAGCTTTATTTCCGTTATTACCTGCGCTCGAAGGTTCAGAATAAATTTGGGCATAAAAAGTTGAACTTGCCAAAAGCCCCACTACTAAAAAAAATTTTGATTTCATAATAATTAGATTTAAGTTGATACTTAAAACTAACTAAATAGAAATCTTAATAAGTTAATATTAAGTTAATTTATAAAGAAAAATTTTTATAAATTAATAATCCCACTTTCGTTTTTTGTTTAGCTCCTCTTGGGCTTCAAGTATCTCGGCAGGTATTACTTTAAGGAAAGAAGGGTGCTGCTCTATTGCATATTCAATCTTTTCGAGGATGCTTTCAATAGACTCGTTTTCATAGTCAATATCAAGCGGTTCTTTAACAATGAAAGATTGCAGAATGCCTTTCTTTTTAAGGCGGAGTCCCTTTTTATCGAAAGAGCGGCGAAAGCCATCAATTACAATAGGCACAACTATAGGCTTGTGCTGCTTAATGATATGCGCAGTCCCTTTACGGATAGGCTTAAAAGGCTTTGTAGTGCCCTGGGGGAATGTTATAACCCAACCGTCCTTTAGGGCTATTTTAATATTTTCGGTGTCATTTGGGTTTACTTCGCGCTGCACTTCTTTGCCTTTTGCCCTCCAGGTACGTTCTACGGTAATGGCACCGGCATAAGCCAGGATGCGCGGCAAAAGACCCGACTTCATAGTTTCCTTCGCGGCTACATAATAAATATTCAGCTTGGGGTGCCATATATAGCCAATGTTCTTAATGTTGTCCTCACGCCCCTTCAAGCTGGCATTAAACACATGGAACATTGCCACAACATCGGCAAAGTAAGTCTGGTGGTTTGAGATGAAAAGTACATTGGTATCCGGTAAAGAGCGGATAATTTCTGAACCCTCTACGTTAAGTTCGTTAAAGCCACGATAACGCCTGTGGGTAAGTATCCCAAAAACGCGTATCAGCCATTTTTTAAGGAAAAGTATATGCCCGAAAGGATTTCTCCTGAATAATCCCATTTTTATTAAATCAAAAAGGCAAAATTACGAAAACCTTATGTTATAATACGCTTTTTATGGTTTCTTTAAGCTCGCTCATTATCATTGCTGTAGCGCCCCAAACAAAATGTTCGCCCACTTTAAATCCGGGTACTGCAATGCGTTCAGCATAAGATGTTTGCAATTCTGATGTCACAATAATTGAATCATCAAGAAATGTTTGAAGCGGCAATTCTATAAGTTCTGATACCTCAAAAGGGTCAGGTTTAAATGCCGGTGTGTTAGCTGCTACACCTAAAAACGGGTAAACAAGAAAGTTACTTGGTGGTATATAGAGCTCTGTAAACGGCATTATAATGTCAATCTCATTTGCTGCAACACCAATCTCCTCACAGGTTTCCCTTAGGGCTGTAGAGGAAAGGTCTTTATCTTTAGGTTCTGCTTTTCCGCCGGGAAATGATACCTGTGCGGAGTGCACTCCCGGATAAGTATTACGCTTTATCAGTATCAGGCTTGCTTCATCACCCTTAGGGTAAAAAAGCATCATCACAGCAGAGGGCCTCGGGTTTTTATCGGCATAATAATTGGCTGATAATGATTGTACCCGCTCCAGCGGAGCCATTTTTAAATGTGCTTTAACAGCCGGTAGCTGCTCTTTTTGTATTTTTGGGAGGTATTTTACAAATTCAGTAAACTGCATCTGGGGTATAATATTACCCGTAAATATACATTAAAAACCGCACAACACCTATACCTTATGTTCAGCAAGGCCGAAGCACAACAGATAAAAAAAGAATTCTGGACAACATTTGCAGATACCTATCCGCGAAAGTGGCTTTTGTATGATACCAAAATAAAAGATGTGTCTTTCAAATTTTATGTGGACAACAAAAAAGCTATGGTAATGCTGGATATTGAGCCTAAAGAAGATTATAAGCGCCGCATTTATTTTGAAAAGATGGAGTCTTTAAAAAACATATTGCTGGAAGAACATGTGCCCGATGCCGTTTTTGAAAAAGAGCATTATCTTGAAAGCGGAAAAGAGATCAGCCGTATATATGTTACCCTGACAGGCATAAGCCTTTACAACAAAGCTACCTGGGATGCTGTTTTTGATTTTTTCGCCGAAAAAATGACAGCTTTCGAAATGTTTTTCTATGAATATGAGGATTACATCCGCGACCTTGATATTAACACATAATTACTCCAGTATATCAAGAAATGACAAGCCGACAACAACTCCATCGCCTATAAAACCATTCTCGTAGGCTCTTATATAATCAATACGTAAAAACCGTACTTTGCCCCAGCCTAAGTTATCAAGCCCTACGGTATATTCCATATAAGGATTCCTGCCGGGTACAGATAAGATATGATAGCCTCCAACCAAATGGTAGTTAAGCTTATTGATAAACGGAATTTTATTGGTTATAAAGCCTTTAAAGTTATGCTCTGCATGTCCTTCAACATAGCTGTCATTAGTACTGTGTGTGTAGTACGGTAAAAAATTAAATACATTAAGGTATCGTTCAGAGCGGCCCACGTGGGTACGGTTGCCGTTAAAGTGCCTATAGTCCGTAAAAGCTATATTATCGCTGTCAAAAAACTTGCCTGCCCTTACAGCCGTTCCTGTTTCACCATACTGCCCAATATTAAGTATGTAATTCACTTTTGCAGAGAGGTGGTTAAAGTTATAATCGTTTATACTGGCCCCGAAACCTTTCTCAAACTTTACATAAACTACCGGATAGAGCGGATTGGGTACATCTTCTTTACCCGAAGGGCGAATCCGGTATTTTTGCCCGAAACTGAACTGTGCCGCTACCGATGCCCTTAGCATATCGTGTTTTAAGAACGCAGGTGTTTCATAATCATAAGGCAGTAACGGATTATTTGACGTGTAAGGGTCGTAAAGGTCTTTAAGGGTAGAAAAATTAGTATTGTTAAACAGCGGTTTCCGGCGGGTATATTCAAAACTGCCATAAAGCATTATGCCGTTAACGACCTCTTCTTCATACGATAAGTTTATAAAGGTATTATCATACAGTTTCATATAGTTATCCTTAAAGAATAACGTACTGATACTGTTTACAATCCTGTTTATCGGCCTTTCCGGATTAAATTGCTGAATGCTGCTTCCTCCCTTTAATGTTAATGTCCTTTTATTAAAATTGTTGAATTTGTGCGATATGGTTCCGGTAGCCCTGAAGCGTTCTTCTGCAAACCCATAATTAAGGTCGGTGCCTACCGTTGTACTTGTGTTATCTTCATCATCGGTAAAGGTATAATAGAATGATGGCGACAAAGCATACGCCTGTACCGTATTAAAGCCGAGGCTTAATAACACTCCTGAATATTTTATCTGCCAACTATCTATAGAATTATAGTAGGTATGCCCCAATGCAGGCGATAATAGTTTATAGCGGTTCCTGATGCTGTCGCTGGCACGCAGGTAAGGGACTGATGTTATAATGTTCTCTATACTGTCTTTTTCAATATAATCGGCAAGCTCTTCTTCTGTTAGCGGTATAGGCCTTTTTCTTCCCCAGTAATCACCAGTCTTTTTATTTGCATCTTCCTCAACAAACATAATTTCGTTGCCAAAAGTCTTATTTGTAAACCCCGGGTTTAAATTATAATTACTGTAAACATGAAGAAAGTCACCCTCAACCTTAACACCAAATACAGAAAATGCAAAGTTTAATGACTGTACATTTTTTGTCCATATACCTTCAGTGCCGTTGTAACCGTAAAGCTGCTTAATGGTAAGGTTTTCTAAAAGGGGCTGCCCTACCCTTCTGCCTTCTATATTAAGCTCCACAGCATATAGTTCGCCTGTTTCTTCCAAAAGATAAATATAGCCGTGAAATGCTGCTGTATTGCTTTCTAAAGGTGTAACTTTTACTTTATAGATCTTTTGGTTATTATCATAAAAGGTACTTTCGGTTTCAAAACGGTAATAATCAGGCGCCTCTTCCGATATGGGTGATACTGCACTTACATCAAAAGACAGGTACTTTTGGTAAAAATCAAATTCAGCAGCAGATGCACTATTGTAGCTATACCCTTTGTCATCGCCGCTTATTTTTGATGCCAACACCCTCTCGTGCATTTTGTCGGGCCTTTGGTACTTTATCCTCGATACGGTTTCAGAAAGGTAAATGATACCGCTACCTGTGGTATCAAGCCTGCCCTGAAGGTCGCTCAGGCGTTTGCCCAACAGTTTGCGGGGAACGTTTTTAATGGTATATGAACCACGTGAGTAAAAATCAGCTTCATAAGCAGCGGTCTTAGCGGCATTCCTGCTTCTGTTAGTAATGGCCTTATCAACAACAGTGTTTTCTGTGTTATTTGCCGTTACCGCCGTTTGGGTGCGGCTGTAAGCAGCAGGTTTCATTATAATATTAAATGTATAAGGCAGGCTGTCGGCTGTTATTTTAGCCACTTCTGTAGTGTAGCCAAGGCTCCTTATCATTAAAGTATATTCTCCTGGTTTTTCGGCTGCAAGGCTGTAGGTACCGTCTTCGTTAGATGCCGTACTGTTATATGTCCCCTTAACCGCAATATTGGCAAATGCCACAGGCTCACCATCGGCAGCAGTTACAGTGCCTTTAATCTGCGCATTTGCACAAATGCACAACATCATCAATATCAATAAAAGGCACTTTCTCATAAATTACAGAAAAGATTGAATGGCCAGCTTGTAGCCTTTTAAGCCAAAACCGACTATTACCCCCGCACATACAGGTGAAAGGTAAGACTGGTGGCGAAATGTTTCGCGTGAATATGTATTAGAAATGTGTACTTCTATTACCGGCGCATTTACAGCTTTTACGGCATCTGCAATTCCGACAGAAGTATGAGTGTAAGCCCCGGCATTTAAAACAATTCCATCAAGGGCAAAGCCTGCTTCCTGTATTTTTGTAATGATTTCTCCTTCTATATTACTTTGGTAATAGCTGATTTCCGTATCAGGAAAATCAGCCCTTAACTTTTCCAGGAAGTCTTCAAAAGTTTCGGTACCATATACCTCAGGCTCCCGCTTACCTAAAAGGTTAAGGTTAGGGCCATTAATTATTAATAGATGCATATTGCTCTTTTTGTAAAAATAATCATTCAATTGCCATACTTGTATGTGTTATAACAGTAATTTTAACAAATACAGCATATAAAAAAACCGGCATAAGCCGGTTTATAGTTATAGGGATTTTTCTTTTAGAAAAAGTATCCGACAGATAACTGGAAAACAGCATTTTTTGCATCTATATTATCAGATACATCTGTTAAACCAATTGTATAACGGGCCTGGGCAAAAAGTCCGGCAATAATTTTAAGCTCTACACCACCGGCAGCAGCCATGTCAAAACTTTTAGTATCCCATGCTTCCTCTGCCTCATCTACAAGGAATGAAAACTGCGGGCCCGCCATAACGCTAAGTGAATTTGGCAGCACATAAAATTTAGCCATTACCGGTACTGATATATAATCAAGGTTTATATCTTCTGCAACACCTACAACACCTTCTGCTTCAAACTTTGCTTTACC
>CEQG01153451.1_pt1 | contig 23816 bp, 16 predicted proteins | sample 350301 | NCBI WGS metagenome assembly CEQG01 (sample SAMEA2621242, study PRJEB7988) | marine metagenome | isolation source: saline water (ENVO:00002010), including | reverse complement strand
ATTATGAAGTAGAGTGTTAATTTACATTAGGTTAAACTTAATTTTATTTGCAGGAAACACCGCCCCGGGTATAGATTAATACTTTTGGTTGCAATGACTTACATGCAATTAATAATTAATTTATGCTATGGTAAAAAAATTACAACCTACTTTTAAAAAAATCTGCGCACTTGCTGTATTACTGGCAGTATCACTGTCTTACGGGCAATCTGCGCCAACAGCCACACCGGCTACAAATGTGCTTTCGGGCAGTTTTACTGCTAACTGGGATGTCGTTACAGGTGCTACCGGTTACTATCTTGACGTTAGTACCTCTCCAACTTTTGGTACGGGTACTTTTGCTACCGACCTTTTTATATCTGAATATATAGAAGGCTCTGGCTTTAATAAGTATATAGAAATATATAATGGTACAGGTGCAGCGGTTAACCTTGCCAATTATGAGTTGAGGCTTTTTACTAACGGTTCTGCTACACCTTCACAAACACTGGCGCTCAGCGGTAACCTTGCTAACGGAGAAGTTGTTATCTACCGTAATTCACAGGCAGCAATACACGCTTTTTCTTTAACCACAATAGTAAATAATACTGTTATCAATTTTAACGGAGACGATGCTGTCGGGCTTTTTAAAGTAAGCACAAATGCCTATGTAGATGTATTTGGCAGCATAGGGCAGGATCCTGGGAGCGACTGGTCAGCGGGTTCATTCAGCACAAGCAATAATACCCTTGTAAGGAAACCTACCGTTACAGGTGGTGTAACCAATACATCAACCACAGGTTTCCCGACACTTGCAACAGAATGGACAGGATACCTTAACGATACAGGTACTTATTTAGGCAGCCATACTTTTTCAGGTGGCTTTATGCCTTCTTTTGTAGCAGGTTTCAACAGTCTTGATGTTGGCAACGTAACCTCTTACCAGGTAAACGGTCTTGATGATAACACAGTATATTACTACAGGGTAAGAGCCTATAACGGCTCAGGCACATCTACCAATTCCAATACTATAAATGTAACTACAGCATCATGTGTTGCTGTACCGGTACCAACCGTTGCACCGTTAACACTTTGCAGCCCTGCAACAGTAGCCAATCTTACAGTAGTATCTGGGCAAAACCCACAATGGTATAGCGCCATAATTGGTGGTACTGCATTGGCTTCAACAGCTACTGTTACTTCAGGTACTTACTATGCTTCGCAAACCGTAAACGGATGCGAAAGTGGCAGGGTAGCCGTTCCGGTAATTGTAAATCCATCTCCGGCCGCGCCACAGGTTATCAACCTTTCTTTCTGCGGTAATGCTACAGTAGCCGACCTTACAGTTACATCGGGCACAAACCCGCAATGGTATGCCGCCCAGACAGGCGGAACTGCACTTGCTTCTACAACAGCAGTAACCACCGGTACTTATTATGTATCACAGTCAAACGGCACTTGCGAAAGTACAAGGGCTGCAGTACAGGTAACAGTAAATTCGGTTCCGGATGCACCTGTAGCTGATGCGCTTTTACTGTGCGGAGCATCAACAGTTACTGATTTAACAGTAACATCAGGGCAGGGTATACAATGGTATGCTGCCGAAACCGGTGGCACGGCGCTTGCAGCAGATGCTGCCGTAACTACAGGTACCTACTATGCATCTCAAACGGTAAACGGTTGCGAAAGCGCCAGGACAGCCGTAAGTGTAACGGTAAACCCGGTGCCTGCCGCACCAACAGCAACCCCGCTTCTTTTCTGCGGTACAGCCACAGCCGCCGACCTTACAGCCACTACAGTGGGAGCGCCAATTTGGTATGCCGATGCAACAACTACAACAGCTTTGCCGGCCGGTACTGCACTTGCCACAGGTACTTATTATGTATCGCAGATTGTTGATGGCTGCGAAAGTGAAAGGGCAGCCGTTACCGTAACGGTTAACCCGATACCGGATGCACCGGTTGCGGCAAGCCAGCTTTTTTGCGGTACTGCACAGGTTAGCGACTTAATGGTTACTACAGGAACTGCTGTGCAATGGTATGCAGCCGAAACAGGTGGCACGGCACTTGCTACAGATGCAGCCGTAACTACCGGTACATATTATGCATCGCAAACTGTTGACGGTTGCGAGAGCGAAAGGACAGCTGTTAGCATAACTGTTAACCCTGTGCCGGCAATACCAACGGTAACACCACTTCTTTTCTGTGGTACAGCTACTGCAGCAGAACTTACTGCTACTACAGAAGGCGCCGCAATATGGTATGCCGATGCTGATACCGAAACAACTTTAGCTTTAGATACACAACTTGCTACAGGCACATACTATGTTTCTCAGATTGTTAATGGCTGCGAAAGCGAAAGGGCAGCCGTTACTGTAACGGTTAACCCGATACCTGCCGCGCCTGTTGCCGCTGAAACTGTACAGGAGTTTTGTGGCATGGCTACTTTAGAAGATATAAACATTACAGGAGATGGCATACTTTGGTATGCTGCTGCAAACGGAGGCGAAGCGCTTGAAGCAAATACAGCCCTTACAGAAGGTACAGCTATATACTATGCTTCGCAAACGGTAGGCGGTTGTGAGAGTAATGTTAGAACAGCCGTTGCTGTTACTTTAAACGTAACACCTGCACCTGAAGCTGAAGCTATTACGCTTTGCGGTATGCCGACAGTTGGCGAGCTTACAGTTGGCGGTGCTGAAGATGTACAGTGGTACAACGCTGAAACAGGAGGCGAAGCCCTGGCTGCCGATGCTGCTGTTACAACAGGTACATACTATGTTTCTCAAACTGTTGATGGCTGCGAAAGTGCAAGAGCAATGGTTCAGGTTACGGTAACAAGTGCCCCTGATGCACCAAATGCCGATAACCAAAGTTTTTGCGGTATGGCAACAGTTGCAGACCTGTCAGTAATTTCAGGCGATATGCCGCAATGGTACGCTACAGAAACAGGTGGAATGCCTTTATCTGAAAATACTGTTTTAGCGGAAGGTACTTATTACGTATCACAAACCGTTAATGGTTGTGAGAGCGCAAGGACAGCCGTTCAGGTAGAAATCAATGCGGTTCCGGCTGCACCTGCAATCACGAATACTAACCAGGTGTTCTGCGGTTCAGGTTTGATTGAAGATATAAATGTTGACGGCTTAAACGTGGTTTGGTATGCTGCTTCTTCAGGTGGCGAAATGCTGGATAACGAGGCTCCGCTTCTTGAAGGGACAAGTGTTTACTACGTTGCCCAAATTGTAAATGGCTGCGAAAGTACAGGCCGTACTGCCGTAATTGTTACCCTTAATATTACTGAAGCTCCTGTTGCTGAAGAGATGTCTTTCTGTAACGGTGCAACAGTTGCCGAACTTATGGTAACAGAAGGCGAGATGCCGTTGTGGTATGATTCGGCTGATGCAACAGAACCGCTTGCTGCCGATGCACTGCTTGCTACAGGTACTTACTATGTAACGCAAACTATTGATGGCTGCGAAAGTGAAAAGATTGCTGTTGCAGTAAACATAACAACTGCTGATACCCCTGAGGGTGATGCAGTACAGGAATTTACTGCCGGAGACACCATTGCCGACCTTGATGTTACAGGAACAGATATTGTATGGTTTGCCGATGCAGCGCTAACACAAATGCTTGAGCCTTCTGCATTGTTGGAAGATGAGGTTACCTATTATGCAGTAGCTTATAACGGCGACTGCCCGAGCGAACCGCTTGCAGTAACCGCAGACGAAGTATTAAGCACAGTTGATAATGTAAAGGCGACTTTCAGGTATTACCCTAACCCGGTATCAGATGTACTTACCGTGCTTAACAGCGAAACTATAACATCTGTAAGTGTGTACAACCTTTTAGGCCAGCCGGTGCTTGAAACCAAAGGTGGCGCAACTGAAGTGAAAGTTAACCTTTCATCGCTTGCTGCGGGCACTTATGTTGTAAGGGCAACATCTGCCGGAGCAGTACAATCATTTAAAGTGGTTAAAAATTAAATAGGTTATTATTAGATAAAAATACCCGCATTGAAAAGTGCGGGTATTTTGCTTTTTATATAAAATATTGTGAACCTTAATCAAACTCAGATGTAAAGAACAGTTTAACGCTTGGGTATTTTTGCTGTGTCATCTGTATTGAAAATTCTGAATCGGCAAGGAAAACAAGCTGATCATATTTGTCCTTGGCAAGGAATTTTTGCTTGATGCGCTTAAATTCGGCAAATTCTTCATTTTTAGGGTCTTCGGGCTTCACCCAGCAGGCTTTATAGGCAGGGAAGTTCTCATAGCTGCATTTTGCGCCATATTCGTGCTCCAGCCTGTACTGTATAACTTCATATTGTAGTGCACCAACGGTACCGATAACCTTACGGTTGTTCAGCTCCAGTGTAAAAAGCTGTGCCACACCCTCATCCATTAGCTGGTCGATACCCTTTTCAAGCTGCTTGGCTTTCATCGGGTCGGCGTTGTTAATATAGCGGAAGTGTTCCGGGCTAAAGCTTGGTATGCCTTTAAATGCCATTTGTTCGCCCTCGGTAAGCGTGTCGCCTATCTTAAAGTTACCCGTATCATGAAGCCCTACAATATCTCCCGGATAGGAAATATCCACAATTTCTTTTTTCTCTGCAAAAAAGGCGTTCGGGCTGCTGAATTTCAGGTTCTTGTTGTGGCGCACGTGCAGGTAAGGCTTGTTGCGCTCAAACTGGCCCGATACTATTTTAATGAACGCCAGCCTGTCACGGTGCTTGGGGTCCATGTTGGCGTGTATCTTGAATACGAATCCCGAAAATTTATTCTCATCAGGCTGAACGGTGCGGGTATCGCTGTCTTTAGGCCTTGGCGATGGTGCTATTTCTATAAAGCAGTCCAGCAGTTCACGCACACCAAAGTTATTTAATGCCGAACCGAAAAACACGGGTTGCAGCTTACCATCAAGATACTGCTGGCGGTCAAACGTTGGGTAAACTTCAGATATAAGCTCAAGCTCCTCGCGCAGTTTGTCTGCCGGTTTGGCACCAATAAGCTTGTCAAGCTCCGGGTTATTTATATCATCAAAGGCAATAGTTTCCTCTATGTTCTTGCGGCTGTCTCCGCTAAACAGGTTAATGTTCTTTTCCCAGATATTATAGATACCCTGAAAATCATACCCCATACCGATAGGGAAACTAAGCGGCGTAACGGTAAGCCCCAGTTTTTGCTCTACCTCGTCCATCAGGTCAAAAGCATCTTTACCTTCACGGTCAAGCTTGTTGATGAATACCAGCATGGGTATGTTTCGCATACGGCAAACCTCTACCAGTTTTTCGGTTTGTTCCTCAACACCCTTTGCCACGTCTATTACCACTATAACACTGTCAACCGCGGTAAGGGTACGAAAGGTATCCTCGGCAAAATCTTTGTGGCCGGGGGTATCTAATATGTTTATCTTTTTGTCTTTATAGTTAAAGGCAAGTACCGATGTAGCAACCGATATACCACGCTGGCGCTCTATCTCCATAAAGTCGGAAGTGGCGCCTTTCTTTATCTTGTTGCTTTTTACGGCTCCGGCCTCCTGTATGGCGCCACCAAAAAGCAGCAGCTTTTCGGTAAGCGTTGTTTTACCCGCATCGGGGTGCGATATAATGCCGAAGGTGCGCCTTCTTTTAATTTCGTCAGTAAAACCCATTATAAAATTTAGCTGTTACATTTAAAAACCGTGCAAAAATAGGGTTTATATTTGGGATAATAATAAGACGAAGCACCTAAGCTTTTAAAAACTGCCAATGAGGTTGTGCTGAATATTGCTGAAAATGTTACTTTTACAAAAATTGCGGTAAAAAAAAGCAGATAAAGAAAAACATAACTGTAATGACGAATCGTTACTTAACCCTGTTGCTATGGTTTAGCCTCTTCGGTACTTTGGTTTGTCCCGGTTGGTATTGCCACGCCCAGCAGGAGCCGCAATACAGCCAGTATATGTATAACACCCTTACGGTAAACCCGGGTTATACAGGCAGCACAGGCGGGCTTGATGCCATACTGCTGCACCGCTCGCAGTGGATTGGTATAGATGGCGCACCGCGCACGCAGGCACTTGCAGTACACTCCCCTGTGTGGAATGAAAGGGTAGGGCTTGGCCTTAGTGCGGTTAACGACAGGATTGGCCCCGCAGATGAGTTGTATATTGATGGCAATTTTTCTTACACACTGTATTTAGGCATACAGGGCAGGCTTGCATTCGGGCTTAAAGCCGGGGCACGCATACTGAATATTGACTGGAGCAGGGGGCGCTACTACCAGGAGGGCGATCCGCTTTTAAATACCAACATCAATAACAGGGCTGCCGCTACCATAGGCTCCGGTGTTTATTATTATACCGATAAATGGTATGCAGGGGTATCGGTACCCAATTTTATCCGCGATAATTATTATGACGATATACAGGAAACAGTGGTTTCTGACAGGCTGCACTATTACTTTATAGGCGGTTATGTGTTCGACCTTACAGGGAGCATTAAGTTTAAGCCTGCCGTACTGGGCAAGGTTGTTTCGGGCTCGCCTGTAACGGTAGATGCTTCGGCCAACTTCCTGTTCCAGGAAAAGTTTACGTTTGGCGCTTCTTACCGGTGGGACGATTCGGTTAGCGCGCTGGCGGGTTTCCAGATAACAGAGCAGTTGTTTGCAGGTTATGCTTTTGATTATTCGGTAACAGAACTGAATAAGTATAACGATGGCTCTCATGAGTTTATACTGCGTTTTCAGCTAATGCCCAAAACGGCACGGATAAAATCGCCGAGGTTCTTTTAAAACTACCAGCCATGAAAAAGTATCTGTTTTTAGCCGTACTGCTCCTTACATCCATGCTTGCTTCCGCACAATATAAGTTAGAGAAAGCCAATAAGCTGTATGATGAAATGGCTTATACAGCCGCTGCAGAAGCCTATGAAGATTATGTGAAGGGTGCTAATCCTTCAACATCTACGCGAATGAAGATAGCTGATACTTATTACTACCTGAACAGGTTTACAGATGCGGTAAAATGGTATGAAAAGGGCAAAGCCGATAAATTAGATGATGACCATTTTAACCGCTATATACAGTCGCTACGCAGCCTGAAGCAGTATGACAAAGCAGATGAGCTACTTGCTGCAAAGCTGGGCAAAAGCAAAAAGCCTGAACTGCTGCAAAACTTCCTGAAACAGAAAAAACAGTTAGACAGCATCAATAAATACGGAACGATATATACTATTGACACGCTGAGTATAAATTCACGTAAGTCTGATTTTGGAACTGCTTTATATGGGGGTAAGGTTGTTTATTCTTCTGCTAAAGATACTGCCCATCTGGGTGGGAGGGTTTATAAATGGAACGAGCAGCCGTTTCTGGATTTATATGTCGCCGACCGAGATACTGCAACCGGAGCGCTTATCAATGAGCAAAAGTTTATGCCCAAGAGCCACACCCGCTACCATAATGCGTCTGTTGTTTTTACACCTGACGGGCAAACGATTTACTACAGTACCAATACCGTTAAAAAAAGGGATAAGCTGAATAATGCCAGTAACGGTACCAACAACCTCCGGATAAACAGGGCCACAATTTCGGGTGATGAACTTATCAATGAAATGGTGCTGCCTTTTTGTAATATAAAATATTCGGTAGCACATCCGGCCCTGACTGAAGATGGCAAATGGCTCATTTTTACAAGCGATATGCAGGGCGGTATTGGCGAAACCGATTTATATGCCGTTGCTATAAACGATGATGGCACTTATGGCAAACCCATGAATTTAGGGGAGCATGTAAATACCGCAGTCAAAGAGATGTTTCCGTTTGTGAGTGGCAACAGACTTTATTTTGCTTCTAACGGGCATTATGGGCTGGGTGGGCTTGATATTTTTATGTGTACTATCTCTGATGATTTAAAGGTTAGCGAGCCTTTAAACCTCGGTTCATCTATAAACAGCAATGCCGACGATTTTGCCTATATAACAGATGCAACAGGCCGGTACGGTTATTTTTCCTCTAACCGTGAGGGCGGCATGGGTGATGATGATATTTATTATTTTACCCGTAAAGAGGAGTCTTCGTGCCTTCATACCCTTACGGGGATTGTAACTGATGCTACCAGCAAAAAACCGATTGAAGGAGTCACCATAAAAGTTGGCGATGTATATGGAAATGTAGTGGGTACAGGCGATGTAATTACGGATATGGAAGGAAGGTATATAGTGGAGGAGGTGCCTTGTAATTTGTTTATCATGGCAGGTGCTTTTAAAAAGGGATACAGTACCGATACGGACGATATTACTACGCCGGGTGCGCCATCGGGAGAAGTGAAAATGGATTTTCAGTTGGTTAAGTATGATAACCTCATTACGAAAGAGAACAACGTTGCCAAAATAAAGATTAACCCTATATACTTCGATTTTGATAAGTATGACATAACACCGCAGGGAGCGCAGGAACTGGATAAGGTAGTATATGTAATGCAGCAGTTTCCTGATATTATTATAAAAATAGAGTCGCACACCGATTCCCGCGGCAGTGATGATTATAATATGGTGCTTTCTCAAAACAGGGCTGATGCTACTTATAATTACATTATAGCTAATGGAATAAACGCAGGGCGAATAGTAAGCGTTAAAGGCTATGGTGAGTCGCAGTTGCTTAACCAATGCAGCAATGACGTGCCGTGTACAGATGAAGAGCATCAGCTAAACCGCCGCAGCGATTTTATAATAGTTTCGGGAGGAGAGTAGCCCGTACTATTTATTTTCAATGTTTTGCAATAATACTTATTGTATAATCTTAATGAATTGTTACTTTTGTTGGTCGCAAAAAATGCCGTTGCATATACTATATGCATAAGGGCTGCGTTTACTAACCGTATTTAAAGAGTTATAAAATTTTAAAAATAATGAATTTTAAAAAGGTTCTTTTAGGTTTATCCCTGTTTGTTACTGTTGTTTCTTTCGCACAGCAGGCAAAAAAAGAGGTGTTATTTACAATAGACGGTACACCGTATTACACTGACGAATTTATAAGGGTTTACAACAAAAACCTCGATCTGGTTAAAGACGATTCGCAAAAAGACCTTAATAACTACCTCGACCTGTTTATAGGTTATAAGCTTAAGGTTAATAAAGCCAACAAGCTTGGGCTTCAAAACGGTAAAAAATACCAGAATGAGCTTAAAAGCTACCGCAACCAGCTATCGCGCAACTACCTTACCGATACAAAAGTTACCAAAGAACTTATAGAGGAAGCCTACAACCGCTCTAAGAAAGAAATAAAGGCATCGCATATATTATTTATGGTAGATGAAAATGCTTCACCTGCCGATACGTTAAAGGCTTATAACAAAGCGCTTGATGTCCGTAAAAAAGCCCTTGCCGGGGAAGATTTCGGTAAACTGGCAGAGCAGTATAGCGAAGACCCTTCCGCTAAAGAAAATAAAGGTGACTTAGGTTATTTTTCTGTTTTCAGGATGGTATATCCTTTCGAGACAGGTGCATACAACACGCCTAAAGGACAGGTGTCTAAGCCGGTGCGCAGCCGCTTTGGCTACCACCTTATAAAGGTTAATGATGTAAGGGATAACAGGGGCGATATCACTGTAGCGCATATCATGATACTTATTCCGCGCAAAGAAGATGCCGCCGCCGAAGCAAAAGCAAAACAAACTATTGACGAGATATACCAGAAACTGAAGCAGGGCGAAAGCTTTGAAGCACTCGCCAAACAGTTCTCTCAGGATAAAACATCTGCTCCGGCAGGAGGTATGCTAAACCGTTTCAGCTCGGGCGAATTAAGCTCTGTTGCTTTTGAAGATAAAGCTTTTGCATTGGGTAAGCCCGGTGATTACTCAGAGCCTTTTAAAACCGAGTTTGGCTGGCATATAGTAAAGCTGATAGAAAAACACCCTGCAAAACCGTTTGCGGATGTTGAAGCCGATTTTGAAAACAGGATAAGGAGAGACGACCGCTCTAAGCTGATAGCAGCTTCTATGAATGAGAAGCTGAAGAAAAAATATACGGTTGAAAGAGACCAGAAGGTTTACGCTAAAGTACTTAAAGCTTTAGGCAATAAAACAAGCGGGCAAAACTGGGAACTTCCTAAAGATGTTGATACCTACAACCAAACACTTGTAACCATCAATAAAGACAGGAAGCTTACAGCCGAATCATTTATGAGGTATATGGCCAACAACCAGAAAAGCGCAGCAACTGTATCGCCTGCCTCTAAATTTGCCGATGTGTTGTATGAAAGGTATATAGATGAGCAACTGAATGCCTACTATAATGATAACCTTGAGAATGAGTTCCCTGAGTTTGGCATAGTAATGGAAGAATACAGGGATGGTCTGTTGCTGTTCGACCTGATGGAAAAAGAAATATGGGAGAAAGCCAAGACCGATACACTGGGCCTTGAAAGCTTCTACAACAGCCATAGAGCCGATTACCAATGGAAAGAAAGGGTAGAGGCAGAAGTATATTCTTCTACTAAAGAAGATGTAATTAAAAAGACAAGGAAGTACCTTAAAAAAGGTAAGGATGCCGAATTCATTAAAAAAGAACTGAACACAGAGGCACAGGTAAATGTAATGGAAAAGGCCGGAACATTTGAAACTGATAGCGATGCACTGCCTAAGGCTAAATATTCAGAAGGTGTTTCGGATGTAATGAAAGACGGCAATTATTACTATGTGGTAAAAACCACAAAGCTGCTGCCTGCAGGTACTAAAACACTTGAAGAGGCAAGGGGCAGGGTAGTTAACGACTATCAGCAATACCTGGAAAGCACATGGGTTGATGATTTAAGGAAAGAGTTTACGGTTAAGGTAAACAAGGATGTTTTTGAAGGAGTTAAAAAAGAGCTTAAACAATAATGTTTAAAAACGCTGTACTGCTGCTTTCGGCGCTTGCTGTTATTTCGTGTGACAGTTTTAAGGAAGAGCAAAAGCCACAGGCAGTTGCCCGGGTGGGCAACTCTTATCTTTATAAAGAAGATATAGCGGGTATTGTGCCTGCGGGGACTTCTAAAGAAGACAGTATAGCCATTATAAGGAACTTTATAGACAGGTGGGCTTCTAAAAAGCTGCTGTATAACGCTGCTGAGGTTAACCTTAGCAAAGAAAAGCAGGAAGAATATAACACACTGGTAAGGCAATACAAGACAGATCTTTTTACCAAAGCTTATATAGAGGAACTTGTAAAACGGAGCGTAGATACTGTTGTAACAGATGCCGATGTAGCTGCTTATTACAACTCATATAAAGATAACTTCCGTACTACAGAGACGCTGGTAAGGCTAAAGTATATTAAGGTAGATAAAGAGCACCCTAAGTTCAATACCATACGGAACAGGTTTTTAAGCGGCAACAAAAAAGACCTAAAGGCTCTTCAGGATATGTCGATACAGTTTAAGAGCTTTGCCTTTAACGATACCACCTGGGTAGATATGAACCAGGTGTACACCAAACTACCGTTTATAACACCCGATAACAGGAGCAAATATATCGGCAACGGCATATCGTACCAATACCCTGACTCTACAGATTTATATCTGGTAAAAGTTTCAAGGGTGCTCGATAAGAATATGGTATCGCCTTACGAATACATAAGGCCAACTTTGGTACAGCTTATAATAAACAACAGGAAACTGGAGTTAATAAAGAAACTTGAAAAGGAAATAACAGACGATGCGATTAAAAATAATAAATATGAAGTTTATAAATAGCAGGATTTACCTATTATTAGCCATGTTCTTTATGGCTTTAACCACAGTAGGCGCACAGGAAATTATACCTGAACCGCTTGCAGATACGGTAAAGCCCGCACCTAAAAAGCCTATGGGCAGGGTAAAGGTAGATGGCGTGGTTGCCGTTGTGGGCGACTTTGTGGTTCTCGATTCTGATATAGATATTATGTACAGGGAGCTGCAGGCGCAAAACATTCCTGTAAAAGATGTTACCCGTTGCGAACTGCTGGGCAAACTGATGGAAGATAAACTGTATGCGCACCAGGCAATACAGGACAGTATTGTTATAGAAGATGCAGAGGTAAATGACAAAATGAGCAGGCAGATAGACTTTTTTGTTGAAAGGCTTGGCTCTGAAGACAGGATGGTAGAATACTTCCGTAAAAAAGACATTGATGCCTTTAAGCAGGAACTGTTTACCATTACCAAAAACCAAATGCTTACAGAGCGTATGCAGCGCAAAATTATTGATGAAGTGGAAATTACCCCTGAAGAGGTAAGGTTGTTCTTCTCTAAATTTAAAGATGACGAGATACCGAGGTTTGGCGCCGAAATGGAGATTGCCCAGATAGTGGTTAAGCCCGAAATATCAGAGGCTGAAAAGCAAAAGGTAATAGACAGGCTTAAGCAGATACGGCAGGACATCCTTAACGGTTCCAGCTTTTACAGTAAGGCCGTACTATATTCAGAAGACCCCGGCTCAAGCTCTAACGGCGGTTATTATAAAATGAACCGTAAAACCCCTTTTGTAAAAGAATTTAAAGATACTGCATTCAGCCTTGCCGAGGGTGAAATATCAGAACCCATAGAAACAGAGTTTGGCTACCACATTATATATGTAGAAAAAATAAGGGGGCAGGAGATAGATGTAAGGCACATATTAATGAAGCCTAAAGTAGGCAGCGAAGAGCTAAAGGCTGCCAAAGAAAAGATTGAAAAGATTAGAGAGCGTATAATGTCCGGCGAAATAACTTTTGCAGAGGCGGCACGTTCGGAGTCAGATGAAAAAGAGACCCGCAACAGCGGAGGCCTTTTGCTTAATCCACGCACGCTTGAAACTCGCTTTGAGCTTACCAAACTTGAGCCGGAAATCTATAATGAGGTATCAGACCTTAAAGAAGGCGAGATAACAAAGCCAATACTTAATGACGACCCGCGTACAGGTAAAAGCTGGAAGATAATGACAGTTACCAACCGCTATGATGAGCACATGGCAGATTATGCGCTTGACTATACCAAGATTAAAGAGCTTGCACTTAAAGAAAAGCAGTTGCAGGTAATATCTAAATGGAGTGACGAAAAAATTAAAGAAACCTATATTAAAGTTGCCCCTGATTACCAGGCCTGCGATTTTGCAAACGAATGGGTGAAATAATTTAGTGCCCCTTCATAAATAGTTAGGTAAACAACAAAAATATTTTTAAGTTTGAAGCTAAGGAATTTTCCTTAGCTTTATTGTTTAACAGCAGATAAAAACATATGTCAGACGTAACAGCCGTTCAGCAGTTGGTTCAGAAACAAAAAGACCTGAAAAATGAAATTGCAAAAGTAATTGTAGGGCAGGATGAAGTAATAAACCAGATAGTATTAAGTATCTTTTCGGGTGGGCACGCACTGCTTGTGGGTGTTCCGGGGCTTGCCAAAACACTTATGGTTAACACTATTTCCAAAGCGCTGGGACTCGATTTTAAGCGCATCCAGTTCACTCCCGACCTTATGCCGTCTGATATATTAGGTAGCGAGATATTAGATGAGAACAGGCAGTTTAAATTCATTAAAGGCCCTATTTTCTCTAATATAATCCTTGCGGATGAAATAAACCGTACGCCTCCTAAAACACAGGCAGCATTGCTTGAGGCCATGCAGGAAAAAGCGGTAACCATAGCAGGCGAGCACCACAGGCTGTCACTGCCTTATTTTGTACTTGCCACACAAAACCCGATAGAGCAGGAGGGTACTTACCCGCTGCCCGAAGCACAATTAGACCGTTTTATGTTCGCTATAAAGCTGGAATACCCAACTTTTGAGGAAGAGGTGCAGGTAGTTAAAAGTACAACGGCAGATATCAATGCAACAGTTAACCCGTTATTTACCGCACAGGAAATATTAGACTACCAGCACCTGATTAGACGCATACCTGTAGCCGACAATGTGATAGAGTATGCAGTAGGGCTAGTTGGCAAAACCAGGCCGGGAAGCACGCTGGCTAATGATTATGTAAATACCTACCTTGATTGGGGTGCAGGCCCAAGGGCATCGCAAAACTTAATATTGGGCGCAAAGACCAATGCTGCACTTAATGGCAAATTTTCCCCGGATATAGAAGATGTAAGGGCAGTAGCAACAGGCATACTGCGGCACAGAATAATAAAGAACTACAAGGCAGATGCGGAAGGCATTACCGAAGAAGAAATTATTAAGAAGCTGTTTTAACAGCTTCTTTTTTTTGGAATAGTATTTGCTTATGATACTATAAGTAAGAAATATTATTCAAATTATTAATAATGTATTAATAGCCTACATTTGTTGCTGTATTGTTAATATATTATTGATAAAAATTTCATAAACAAAATATAAACGTTCATTTTCCGTTATATATTTGTTATGCATCTAATCTGAAAGAAGAAATGAAACGACTATTAAGAAACCTGCCTGAAATCTTTTTTATAGGTTTGGGCACAGCCTGGGCTGCAGAAAATTTCCTTGCATCGGGGCATATCAATTACATAGCCATACTTATTTCATGGCTGTTGTTCCTGCAGCTTATTTATAAGAACCGTATAGCAGGAATTGTTTATGGTAATATCCTTGGCTTTTTCTCATTATACATGCTTGTAGCGGTATATTCAGAATTCAGAGAGTTTCCAACAATTAACACCGAAGCCTGGACACTGCTGTTTTTTGGTGTGGCAGTATTTGGTACTGCGGCTTTTATGGCAGGAAAAATGCTATACAGGTATTTAACTACCAATAAAAAGCACGCCGAGAACGAATTTACTATATCGTTTTAGCTAAAATAAACCTACAACTAAAGCCATTTGCTGTAATTAGCAAGTGGCTTTTTTGTTTTATAATCCTAAGTTATTTAGAAATTCTTAAAATAAAGTTCGTATTTTGAGAATTCCTAAAAAACAGGTGCTGTTTCTTAATATAATTGCATTATTTTCGGCAAAATAGAATGTTTATAAATAATAATGAGCGTAATTTAAAGAAAGGCTAAAAATTTTTTAGTTGGTTTAAGAATTAGTAATTTTACAGCACTTTTTTACAAACGAACATTAATACTACTTATTTATGGCTTTTGATATTGAAATGATTAAAGAAGTGTATGCAAACATGGCTGCCCGCGTAGATAAAGCCCGCGAGCTTACCGGCCGTCCGCTTACACTTTCTGAAAAGATTTTATATTCTCACCTTTGGGAAGGAACACCGTCTCAGGCTTTTACCCGCGGTAAAGATTATGTAGATTTTGCACCGGACAGGGTTGCCTGCCAGGATGCTACAGCCCAGATGGCGCTATTGCAGTTTATGCATGCCGGTAAAGCTAAGGTTGCCGTGCCTACAACTGTGCACTGCGACCACCTTATACAGGCTAAGATAGATGCTAAAACCGACCTTAAGCGTGCTAAAGAGCAAAGCAACGAGGTTTTCGATTTCCTTTCGTCAGTATCTAATAAATATGGTATTGGTTTCTGGAAACCGGGTGCAGGTATCATCCACCAGGTAGTGCTTGAAAACTATGCATTTCCGGGCGGTATGATGATTGGTACCGACTCTCACACGGTTAACGCCGGCGGCCTCGGAATGGTTGCCATTGGTGTTGGTGGTGCTGATGCGGTAGATGTAATGAGCGGCATGGCATGGGAACTTAAATTCCCTAAGCTAATCGGCGTTAAGCTTACAGGTAAGCTAAGCGGCTGGACAGCTCCTAAAGACGTTATCCTTAAAGTGGCGGGTATCCTTACCGTTAAAGGAGGTACCGGCGCTATTATAGAATATTTTGGCGAAGGCGCAAGGGCTATGTCATGTACAGGTAAAGGTACAATCTGTAACATGGGTGCCGAGGTAGGTGCAACAACTTCTACCTTTGGTTATGACGAGTCTATGGACCGTTACCTGCGTGCTACCAACCGTGCCGATATTGCCGATGCAGCTAACCAGGTAGCTGAATATCTTACTGCCGACAAAGAAGTATATGAAAACCCTGAGCAGTATTTTGACCAGGTAATCGAAATAAACCTTTCGGAGCTTGAGCCGCACCTAAACGGGCCGTTTACTCCGGATTTGGCTACCCCTATTTCTCAGATGAGGGAAGAAGCCACCAAGAACGACTGGCCTCTTAACATTCAGGTAGGGCTTATCGGTTCTTGTACCAACTCGTCTTACGAAGATATTTCACGCTCGGTATCTATCGCCAAACAGGCGGCAGAGAAAAAACTGAAGCCAAAGGCACAATTTACCATCACACCGGGATCTGAACTGGTGCGCTATACTATAGAGCGCGATGGTTATATTGACACTTTTGATAAAATTGGTGCAACTGTATTTGCCAATGCCTGCGGACCATGTATTGGTATGTGGGACAGGGAAGGTGCCGAGAAAGAAGAGCGTAACACCATTGTACACTCGTTTAACCGTAACTTCTCTAAGCGTGCCGACGGTAACCCTAACACGCTTGCGTTTGTAGGCTCTCCGGAGCTTGTAACGGCACTTGCCATTGCTGGCGACCTGGGCTTTAACCCTAAAACAGACAAACTTATAAACGAAGACGGCGAAGAGGTAATGCTTGACGAGCCTACAGGATGGGAACTCCCTCCGCAGGGCTTTGCTGTTGAAGATAACGGATACCAGTCGCCTGCTGAAGACGGTAGCGGCGTTAAAGTAGTGGTAAGCCCGGAAAGCGAGCGCCTGCAACTGCTTGACCCGTTTGAACCGTGGAACGGCGAAAACATTATGGGTGCCAAGCTGCTTATCAAGGCTTTTGGTAAGTGTACTACCGACCATATTTCTATGGCGGGGCCATGGCTGCGTTTCCGTGGGCATTTAGATAATATATCTAACAACATGCTTATTGGTGCGGTTAATGCCTATAACCAAAAAACAAACAACGTTAAGAACCAGCTAACGGGCGAGTATGATGCCGTGCCAGCCGTTCAGCGTGCTTATAAGGCTGCCGGTGTGCCAAGTATTGTAGTGGGCGACCACAACTATGGCGAAGGTTCGAGCCGCGAGCATGCCGCTATGGAGCCGCGCCACCTGGGCGTTAAGGCCGTACTGGTAAAATCGTTTGCACGTATTCATGAAACCAACCTTAAAAAGCAGGGTATGCTGGCGCTTACTTTTGTTAACGAGGCTGATTATGACAAGATACAGGAAAACGATACCTTTAACTTTGTAGACCTTAAGGAGTTTGCCCCTAACAGGCAGCTAACCCTTGAAGTTATTCACGATGATGGCAGCAAAGACACCATACTTTGCAACCACACCTATAACGAAGGCCAGATAGGCTGGTTTAAGGCAGGCTCTGCGCTTAATCTTATTGCAGCAGCCGGCAGGGCTAACGCTTAATAGTATTTTAATATAAATAGGAAACCCCTCCGCCGAAAGGTGAGAGGGTTTTTGTTTTTATTGATTCCCCTCCTTGTGGAGGGAATTGGTTTCCATTCCGACCGGAGCAACGATTAGTGGAGGAATCTCTATTTAAGGTTTATGTTATGCATTAACACCACCCCGGCTTTCAGCCACCCCTACAAAGGAGGGGGATTGGTTTCCATTCCGACCGGAGCAACGCGCAGCGGAGGAATCAATAATTGAATATTAGTGAGGCATATCAAAGGATACAAGTATATAATTACTAATTATATCTCGCTATGCAGGTAGTATTAATAATAAATTATATATTTAAACTTATTTTTTTGTATGAATTTATATTTCAACCGTTCACTTATTGCCAATTATAAGAGTTCAGCGCAAATAGCTAGAGTTCTTACAGAAAATTGGGTTAAAACTAATTGTTATTGCCCTAAATGCGGTAATCCTACATTAGAAAATTATTCAAATAATAAACCTGTCGCTGATTTTTACTGTGATAAATGTAAAGAAGATTATGAATTAAAAAGTAAGAGCGGCAAGCTTGGTAATAAGATTATTGATGGTGCTTATTCTAAAATGATTGAACGAATTGAGTGCAATAATAATCCTAACTTTTTCTTCTTGGATTATAATAGGCAGGAACTTAGTGTAAAAAATTTTATAATTATTCCAAAACAATTGTTTATACCTCAAATAATTGAGAAACGTAAGCCATTATCATTGAATGCTAAAAGAGCAGGTTGGGTAGGTTGCAATATAGATGTTTCTAGACTCCCAGAAATTGGTAAGGTATATATAGTAAAGGATTCTAATGTTGTAACGAAAGATAAAGTCATTAGTGATTTCAACAAAACCTTACCTTTAAATAATAAAAGCCTGAAAGAGAAAGGTTGGACTATGTCTATATTGAGATGTGTTGATAAAATCAAATCTAATTCATTTTCATTAAATGATATTTATGCTTTTGAAAATGAACTTAAAGTCTTATACCCTAATAATAACTTTATTAGAGATAAGATACGGCAGCAATTACAAGTTTTAAGAGATATGGGAGTTATTGAATTTAAAGCGAAAGGTAATTATATAAAAGTATTATGAAAAAGTATATATTCATTACGGCAGAAGGAGATACAACAGCCCCCAACAGCTTATGCATAGTTAATAATATGCAAGTTATTGGAATTATAGAAGGTGTTAATAATGTTGATGAAGCAAAACATAAGTTATTAGATGAAAATAAATGGATTATTAATGCGGGATTTAATACACAAAGCTTTATTGCATACGAAATTGTATAATATAATTTTGTCTTCAATTAATCAACATGTCAAAGAACTCCTGCAAAACTACACCGCCTTTTTGTTAGTTTACAGAAGCGGGTTTTTCAGTAAACAGGGTTAGGATTAAATTGAAGTATAGTTGATTAAATCTCTGTCAAGCTCAATAAGAAATGGTGCGCTTGTGCTGAGCTTATCCATTTCGTTAAGCAGGTTATCAAATAACACTATAAGTTCGTTATTGGATATAGATTGATTTTAATCAGTCGCTTTGGTGATTTTTTAAGGAAGTGGCTATCACGAAAGTCAGCATCTTTAGTAATTACTATGCAATCGTTGTCATCGGCATACCTGGCTATTTCAGCATCTTTAGAAAACCACTTGTCAAGGATAGTATTTACATGGATGGCTTCGTGCCCCGCCTGTGTTAAATAGTTTACAAGCTTATAGGAAATATGAACATCACACAAAAAACGCATTAAGCTACGCTTTTGATGTTGTGGCCTGAAAGGTACAGCCTTGCAAAGTTAAGGCAGGCCAATAGGTCTTCTTTTTCAAGCTCTGGGTGGTCTTCCAGTATTTCTTCTGTTGTCATACCCGAGCCAAGCATATCAATGATGACTTCTACCGGCCAGCGCATGTTTCTTACGCACGGTTTGCCGTGGCATACTTCGGGGTTAATGGTTATCCTTTCCAGAAGGTTCATAACTACTTTTTTTCAAAGTTACAAAAAAATATTTCTGCAAAACTACACCGCCTTTCTGTTAGTTTACCGAAGCGGGTTTTTCAGCGCGGAGTCCGTAAAAATATGTATATCGCACGCGCAACCCAACCCGCTACAACCACTGAAAGAACGGTTGCAGCAATATGTGGCCGCCATAACAGTAAAAATGTTAATTCCCGACCGCTTTTTGGGGGGTAAATTCGGGAAAATAAAAAATCCGGCTCAAAAGAGCCGGATCTCATAACAGGAAATGGCTATTCCTGTCCGCATCTATTTTTTATCTGCTAATAGTAAGTATAACGGCGCACTTTGGCAATATATTTTGCAAGGCGTATAACCTGGTGGCTGTAGCCATATTCGTTATCATACCACACATACATTACAATGCTCTTGCCGTCGGCGCTCACTATGGTAGCGTTGCTGTCGTATATTGATGGGGCAGATGTACCAACTATATCGCTGGATACCAGTTCGTTGCTTAGCGAATATTTTATCTGCTCTACCAGCTCGCCTTCCAGCGCGTAGTGTTTCATTATCTCGTTAACCTCCTCTACGGTTGTAGGCCTCTCTACCTCAAGGTTAAGCACCACAAGCGATCCGTTTGGCACCGGCACACGGATGGCGTTGCTGGTTAGCTTGCCTGTTAACGATGGTAATGCCTTGCTCACGGCACTGCCTGCGCCGGTTTCGGTAATAACCATGTTAAGTGCTGCGGCGCGGCCACGGCGGTATTTTTTGTGCATGTTGTCAACCAGGTTTTGGTCGTTGGTATATGCGTGGATGGTTTCAAGGTGGCCTTTTACTACACCAAGCGTGTCTTCAACTGCCTTAAGCACAGGGGTTATGGCGTTTGTAGTACATGATGCCGCAGAGTAGATGTCTACACCATCCGGGTCGTAGTCGTTGTGGTTTACACCATACACAATGTTTGGCACACCTTTTCCGGGAGCCGTAAGTAACACTTTATCAGCACCTTTGGTAAGGTGGCGCTTAAGGTCTTCGTCGGTTTTAAAGGCTCCGGTGTTGTCAATAACAAGGGCATTGTTAATGCCGTATTGTGTATAATCTATATCTTCAGGGCCGTTTGCGCTGATGATGTGTACGGTTGTCCCGTTGATTATCAGTGCGTTGTTCTCTATGTCAGCGGATACAGACCCCTGGAAGTCGCCATGGATTGAATCGTAACGCAAAAGTGAAGCCCTCTTTTCAAGAAGCTCTGCATTAGGCTTTTCGCGCACTACAATGGCTCTTAGGCGTAGCTGTGCACCTTTGCCTATCTTGCTCATTATCTCGCGGGCAAGCAGCCTGCCTATACGCCCGAAGCCGTATAACACAACGTCTTTAGGCTCAATGTTGCGGCTTCCTTTGGCATCGCGCAGCTTGTCTAAAACAAATGCCGTGGCATCGTTATATTTATCATCTTCAAGGTGGTACTCATAGGTAAGCTTGCCAATGTCTATACGCGACGGCGGAAGGTCTAACGACTGTATTGCCCTTGCTATTTCTACAGAGTCGAAAATGTTGATTGGTTTCTTTACGAACTCTACCGCATATTCGTGCAGGTTGATGATGTCGCTCACATTCCTGTCAATCAGCTGGTTGCGGAACAGTACAAGCTCTATTGACTTGTCGTACCACAGGTCGCTGACGATTTTTATGAATTCTACACCTGCTCTCCTGCGGTCTGCCTGGAAGGACAATTCTTTTTCGTATAAAACATTATTGCTCATGAAGATAAAGATTAATTAGTGTTGTTATTGGCTGCAAAAGTATATATTTCAAACGTTTTCGTAAAATAAATTTTTCATTTTCTGATTAATTTGAATTATATCTAACCTTATGGTTAAAACACAAATGATAATGATTTAAAGTGCAGTTAAACAACAGTTTATTAACAGGTAAAACAGTAATTTATTTGTAAATTTATTACAATGGCTTAAAAATTAAACACAAATGAAAACACTGCTACCTAACCTGATAACAACCTTAATGTTTACACTGATGCTTTGCTGCAGCCCTGCCATTGCTCAGATTGACTACTTTGAAGACTTTTCCGGCACTACCATGCGCTGGACATCTGCCGACTTTTTGCAAACCGATGTTGCCGTGTGTGATGATGGCAGTGCTTACAGGGTTAACCCTTCTGTTGCGCCAAACCACGTGGCTGAGATGGTGTCTAAGAGTATGGGCGTTTCTAACGGCGAGAGCGTAACACTTACTTATCAGTACAAACTTTTAAACTATGATGCGGTTTTACCTTACGAGCCTGTTGATGACCCTGATTGGGGCTATTTTTATGTTGAATATGCCCCAACACGCAACGGTCCCTGGACAACGGTTGATTATATAGACCCTGCCACACACAGGCCATCAGCAGAATGTGCGGTAAGAAGTGTGCGCTTTGAGCCGCCACGAGGCGGTCAGGTTTTTGTACGTATTGTGGCAGCAGCCGGTTCGGGTTTGCAGCCGGGTTATTACTTTTATATTGATAATATAAGCGTATTACAGGATACACTCACCGTTGAGCCGGCTTTTGAGTTTGACAGGCTACTTGTGTACCCGAATCCGGTAGATGATTATCTTACGATTGATTATTATGATGCTTTTATTACCGATGTAGCTGTTTTTGACCCTTACGGACAAAAGATAGAAGTACCATTTCCTTCAGGTATGTTAACACAACTTGATATGTCAGGGCTTCAGGACGGAGAATATACCTTACATATCACTACAGAAAATCATATACGTACAGTTACTGTAATGAAAAAATAATTAGAAATAACTATAGACAAAGAGAACCGGCTATTGTTAAAAATATCTTAAAGAAATGTTATAGTTGTGATTAATTATATCGTAGATTACTAATTATGTTAATTTTAAAAATCTAATCAATTAAAATTGTTACATATGAAGTTAAATCTACGATTGCTGTTTTACAGCTTTACCATTTTTGCTGCGTTATCCCTTAGTGGTTATGCACAAATTAATTATTCAGAAAGTTTTGACGACGATACCCATAACTGGGATCTGTATGACTTTTATGAAGTTGAAGACATTTCCTGCGGAGGCACCGGATCATTATATGCTAATTTATATGATGGTTTCTTTTTCGGGTATTTTGCAGAAATGACCTCTCCGGCTCTTGGTACCACAGCGGGTACAGAGATCACGCTTACTTACCAGTATAAACTTCTGGAATATGCAGTTGAGAACCCTACGGTACCTGTACAAAATGCAGACGACTGGGGTTATTTTGAGGTTTACTATGCCACATCTCCTACAGGGCCATTTACCCTTATCGAAACTATTGACCCTGATAATCATATAGAGTCTGCAGATTGTGCTACGCGCACGGCTACATTTACGCCACCTGCAGGTGTAGAACTCTATATTTATGTTGTTGCAGAGCTTGGTGACCTTTCCAACGACTTTTTGTTTTTCTTTGATGAAATAACTGTAGTTGAGGAACCTTTAGAAGCTTGTACAGGCACTCCTGCGGTAGTTGCCACACTTGCTTCAACAGCATTTTCATGTGATGGCGGAGAAGTTACGCTTTCACTTCCATCTGCTTCGGCATCAGGATTTGAATACCAGTGGCAGACATCTGTCAATGGTACAGATTTTACCGATGTTGCAACAGGAGGTGAAGACGATACTTATGTAACAACACAAACTGCAACTACATGGTACAGGGCGGTAATTACCTGTACGGCAAGCGGACAGTCTGTAAACAGTACCCCTGTGCAGGTTGTGGCTTCAGGGCTCCCATGCTACTGCGATATAGAGTTCTGGTCAACTGTTGAGCCGATTACCAATGTTGAGTTTGCAGGCATTGATAATGCTTCTTCTCCCGAAACTGATGCAAGCCCATCGCTTGAAAACTTTACAAGTGTTGCACCTGCGCAGGTTAATGCAGGCGGTACCTATGATATTGCTGTAGAGGGTAATACCAACGGAGATTATGAAACGTTTTTTACCGTGTTTATTGACTTTAACCACAATGGTGAATTTGAATTTATAGGCGAGGCATTCGAAATAGGTTCTATTGAAAACTCTGACGGTGAAGACGGGCAGGAGGCTACAGGTGAAATTTATATACCGCTAGATGCCATGCAAGGGCTAACCATGATGAGGATTGTAAAGAACTATGACGAATATACAATAGACAGTTGTGGTGAAGAAAACGGATGGGGCCAGGCAGAAGATTACCTGGTAAACATACTGCCACCTGTACAGCTTGACTACGTAAACCTTCAATGGCCGCCGACAATGGAACTTTCAGTAGGCGAGACCGGTACAGTATATGCCCAGGCCTATGAAGACGGCGTTACCCCGGGCGCAGGCCCCGGCGCAGGCGTTACCGCCTGGATAGGCATCAGCGAAGAAGATACCGACCCTTCCACATGGGACACCTGGATAGCAGCAACCTACAATATAGCCGTAACAGGCAACAACGATGAATTTATGGCCGACATAGGCGCCGGGCTTGAGCCGGGCACCTACTACTATGCCA
>CEQG01153855.1_pt1 | contig 23823 bp, 19 predicted proteins | sample 350301 | NCBI WGS metagenome assembly CEQG01 (sample SAMEA2621242, study PRJEB7988) | marine metagenome | isolation source: saline water (ENVO:00002010), including | reverse complement strand
GAAATAACTTGCCCTTCCGCTATTGAAAGCATTGGTAGTGGCATCGTACACCCTAAAATAATCGTCATCTTTCAAAATTTCCTGATCGCCTTCCGAAGCCTGGAAGGGTTTTTCCATGATTCGCTCACTTACAAAATCATCCTCATTTACATAACGCCGATCTACTCCAACCAGATCAATAACGATTAGAAGAGCCAATACACCAATACCCAAGGTTTCCTTTACTCTTTTAGCAAGAATAGCCCAGAGGGTGGCTGCGGTCAATAGCACAAACAGCAACGAACGTAGTGTATCTGTGGTAAACAAACGCATTCGATCTTCCCTAATGGCATCCACAAACTGCATTCCCATTTGATCGATAAAATAGGAATCGTACGGACTGGTGAAACTAAAGAGTACCGACTTAGCCACTAAAAAGAGTAATGCTATACCCCCCACTATTCCCGTTGTGATAAAAAGGCCTTTTTTCTTTTTTTCTGAAGGATGAAAGTCATTGAAAAACTGATACAATCCTACCACTGCAAGAATTGGAGCGACAAGCTCAATAATGACTTGTATCGAAGATACTGCACGAAATTTATCATAAAGCGGTACATAATCGATAAAGAAATTGGTTAAGATTTTGAAATTATCCCCCCAAGAAAGTAAGAGACTTAGCACCAAACCAGCCACAGCCCACCATTTTAATCTTCCACGAACCAGAAATAAAGCCAATATCGCCAAGAAAATGACAACTGCGCCAATATAAGCTGGAGCGGCAACGATAGGCTGTTTTCCCCAATACATAGGAATTTGATTCAAAATTTGATTGGCTTCTTGAGCAGAAGCGCCCATTTTCATTAATTCATCGATGGTAGCAGAATCCTCCGGAAAATCTTCAGAAGTTCCTCCTCCCATAAATCTTGGAATAAACAGATTGAAGCTTTCCGACCTTCCGTAACTATATTCTGTAATATATTCATAGGAAAGTCCGCTTCCCCCTTCTTTTGGACTTCCGTCTGGATTAATATTCAATTCACTTTTACCCCTTGTAGAAGTATCGGCGTACTCTTTGGTCGCCATTAAATTCGTAGCGTTTAAACCCAAAGCCAAAATTACTCCTAAGACCATTACTCCTACTGCCCTGAAGTAATGAGGGAGCATTTTCTTTTGATAGGCATCTACTAAATAGGCTATTCCCAAACAAACCACTAAAAGGAGCAAATAATAAGTCATTTGTATGTGGTTGGCCACCAATTCCAATGCCATGGCAACGGTTGTTAGTAAAAAACCTTTCCAATATTTCCCTCGAAATGTTAATATAATTCCACTTAAAACCAAAGGCATATACGCAATTGCATGCGCTTTTGCATTATGCCCTACACCTAGAATAATGATTAAATAAGTGGAAAAGCCAAATGCCAATGCTCCCAGAAAAGCTAGTTTATAGTCGACCTTAAGTACTAAAAAAAGAAGGTACATTCCTATGAAGTATAGAAATAGATAATCTGCTGGTCGGGGCAGAAACCGCAAGGTTAAATCTAATTTTTTAATGTAATTATGAGGGTACTTAGCGCCTAATTGATAGGTAGGCATTCCTCCAAAAGCACTATTGGTCCAATAGGTTTCTTCTCCTGTGGTTTGCCTAAAATCGTTTTGTTGTTTAGCCATTCCAATATATTGAACAATGTCACTTTGGAAAATGGTTTTTCCTTTTAATACCGGATTGAAATACGCTAGTGAAATGGCAGTAAAAAGAACAAAAACAATAAGGTGTGGTAAGGCTTTTTTATAATTGAAACCCATAAAATTTGGCATAAAATTAAAAAGGCAAATTATGAAAAATATTAGGATGGTTTGGTATCAAGTAAGAAATAATCGTATTAATCTATCTCTTCATACTCTATATATTCTCCTACTACTTTTTCATTCTCTTTTTTTGAGGTAGGATTCTTGTCGATACTCACTTCCCCTTCCCTGGGATTTGTGGCAGTATTTTCAAAACCTTGAAAAGGATTTCCCCCAAAAGAGTTTTCAAATTTTTCAGCCATTTTCTTAGCTAAAAATCTCATTATATAAGGCTTAAAGAGCTTAAAAAGAAATTTTAGGCCAAAATATACCAATAGGATAATTAGTATCGTTTTCAGTAAGGTATTCATTATAATAATACTTCAGTCTTCAAAAGTACTTATTGCAATTTAAAAAGTACGGTTTCAAGTATTAAATAAATGATAAAATCTTATATCTTTGGCTTAAACCGAATCTTCATGCGTACGTTACTTTACTTCTTGTTTTTCATCCCTTGCATTGCTTTTTCGCAGTATACGGAAATGATCAACACCAACCGGCCAGGAGGTTCCCAAGGAGCTTTTTCGGTTGGAACTAAGGTACTCCAATTTGAAACCGGACTTACTTACGGGATTGAAAAGCATGACCTTTTAAACACGGAAACCACACTTTTTAATTGGGATTACAGTGCCCGTTATGGTATCTGGAAAGAGGAATTGGAAATTAGCTTAATAGGGTCTTTCCAAAGTAATACTATTGAATATACTACGGGTAGCATTGCGGAAGACAAAATTTCCAACTTTAAAAGCAACACCCTAGGTGCCAAATACTTGGTTTATGACCCATATAAAAATCGTGAGTTAGAAGGGCCTAATCTTTACAGCTGGCGTAAAAACAACCGCATGCAATGGAAAGATCTTATTCCTGCGGTTGCCGTGTATGCAGGTGCCAACTTCGATTTTGCCGACAATGCCCTTTTACCTTTTCAGGAAAGTACCATTAGTCCTACAGTAGCTATTTCTACACAAAATAATTTTGTAGGAAGTTTGGTTTTGGTCACCAATATTTTTGCTGATAGAATTACAACCGATTTTCCTACCTACGGGTACATTGTTACCTTAACCCACGCGACCAACCGCTATTTCTCTATTTTTGTGGAAAACCAAGGATTTAAAAGTGATTTTTACGCAGATCAAATATTACGTGGAGGTGCCGCTGCCCTTATCACAAAAGATTTACACGTCGACCTTTCTTTTAGTGTGAATTTCAAGGAAACCCCTTCCCTTTTCTACGGAAGAGTGGGCGTAGCGTATCGATTCGACATGCATTCTGAAGATGAATTTCTTGAGAATAAAGGAAAAGCAGGCCGCGAATTACGTAGGGCCGAAAAAGATAAAAGAAAAGCCAATAAAAAGGCGAAAAAAGAAAATAAGAAACGTAAAAGAAAAGACGGCTTCGAATTGCCAGAAGAAGACGATGATAATGGAGGAAAATAATTGCGTATGATTGAAGTAATACCCGTTAAAGATAAGCAGCAGCTTAAACAGTTTGTCACCTTTCCTTTCCAACTTTACAAAGATTGTCCTTATTGGGTACCTCCCCTTATCAAGGACGAGATGGAAACACTTGATAAAACCAAAAATCCCGTTTTTAAAAATGCAGAAGCCTCCTACTTTTTAGCAAAAAAAGAGGGCAAATTAGCGGGACGGATTGCTGTGATCATCAATCATTTGGAAGTAAACGAAATCGGTAAAAAAAAGATCCGATTTGGATGGTTCGATGTTATCGATGATATTGATGTAACAAAAGCGTTACTGGATAAGGTTTTTGAAATAGGAAAAGAGCATCAACTAGCGTATGCTGAAGGTCCCGTAGGATTTTCCAATATGGAAAAGGCAGGAATACTTACCATGGGCTTTGAAGAATTAAATACCATGATTACGTGGTACCACTATCCTTACTATGCTACACATTTTGAGCAATTAGGTTTTGAAAAACAAGCTACATGGGTGGAATATAAAATGAGTATTCCAAACTCCATTAAAGAAAAAGTAGCGAAGTTCTCTGGAATTATCAAACAGCGTTACGGACTGTCCGTCATTCGATTTAAAAACAAAAAGAAAATTCTACCTTATGTAGACAAGATGTTCGAATTACTGAACAAGACCTACGACAAGCTACAAACCTTTGTTCCTATTCAACAGTATCAAATTGATTATTATAAAGAAAAATACTTTGGTTTTATTCACCCCGACTATATTACGTGCATAAAAGATGAGGAAGGAAAACTGATTGCTTTTTCCATCGTAATGCCTTCTTTCAGTAAAGCTTTGAAAAAAGCGAACGGTAAATTATTACCGATGGGCTGGTGGCATATTCTACAAGCGCAGCGAAAAAACGATACCGCTGCTTTTTATTTAATAGGAATTGATCCTGAATACCAAGGAAAAGGGGTTACCGCCATTATTTTTGAAGAAATGCAGTATTTGTTCAATGACAAGGGCATAGTAACAGTAGAAACCAACCCAGAGCTTCAGGAAAATAAGGCCGTACAGCAACTTTGGAAAGATTACGACCCGGTACAACATAAAGAACGGAGTACCTTTCGAAAAGAACTATAAAAAAACCACCTTTTTAGGTGGTTTTTTTATGTTCAGACTTTCTAGAAATGATCATTACTCGCCCATGGCTGCAGCAACTGCCGCTGAAAGTCTTTTATAGGTTCCATTTTCCAAACGCTCACGAATCGCTGAAAAAGCATCTAGGGTTTCGTTAATGTCTTCCATAGTATGGGAAGCCGTTGGAATCATACGCAATAAAATCAATCCCTTCGGAATTACCGGATATACTACAATGGAACAGAAAATCCCATGGTTTTCACGCAAATCCTTTACCAGGGCCATCGCTTCTGGAATGCTTCCTTTCAAATATACAGGAGTCACACAACTTTGGGTTGTTCCTAAATCGAAACCGCGTTTACGTAATCCCCCTTGCAAGGCATTTACATTTTCCCAAAGTTTGTTTTTTAACTCGGGCATGGTACGAATCATGTCCAAACGCTTCAACGCTCCTTCCACTAATTGCATTTGCAACGATTTAGCAAACATTTGAGAACGAAGGTTGTATTTTAGGTAATTGATAATTTCTTCATCCGCTGCAATAAAAGCCCCGGTACTAGCCATGGACTTTGCAAAAGTGGCAAAATACACATCAATATCATCTTGCACGCCTTGCTCCTCACCAGCTCCAGCTCCCGTTTTTCCTAAGGTTCCAAATCCGTGTGCATCATCCACAAACAGTCTAAAGTTATATTTCTTTTTAAGGGCTGCAATTTCTTTTAATTTCCCTTGTTCCCCACGCATTCCGAAAACCCCTTCAGAAATCAATAAGATCCCTCCTCCGGTCTTTTCGGCCACCTTTTCAGCACGTTTTAAATTCTTTTCGATACTTTCCATATCGTTGTGCTTATAAGTGAAGCGTTGTCCCAGGTGGAGACGCACCCCATCTATAATACAAGCATGGGCATCTACATCATATACAATCACATCATCTTTGGAAACCAAGGCATCAATGGTAGAAACCATTCCTTGGTAACCAAAATTCAATAAATACGCCGCTTCTTTATGAACAAATGCGGCTAACTCCTTTTGTAATCTTTCGTGAAGTTCGGTATGCCCACTCATCATTCGCGCTCCCATAGGATAGGCAGAACCATATTTCGCTCCAGCCTCTGCATCTACTTTTCTTACTTCAGGGTGGTTGGCCAATCCTAAATAATCGTTGATGCTCCAAGTAATCACTTCTTTTCCTTGGAATTTCATACGATTGGAAATTTGCCCTTCCAATTTTGGGAACACAAAATACCCTTCGGCCTGTTCGGCCCATTTTCCTAGAGGACCTTTGTCTTTGTAAATTTTGTCGAATAAATCTCTCATCAAGATTGAAGAATTAAAATTCAGGTTGCAAAAATATAGATTTTAAGGTACTTACCAAGTTTATTTGCAGAAAGAAATGAACAAAAAAACCGTTGCAAATTGCAACGGTTTTCCCCTAAACCTTTATTTATTTTACATATTGTATTTTAGAATGGAGACGGGTTTCTTCATCCATAAACCCTTGTTGTTCCATCCATTGATCGTTGTATACTTTACTCATGTAGCGGGAGCCATGATCTGGGAAGATCACCACTACAACACTATTCTCATCAAAAACACCTTCGTCAGAAAATTGTTTGACTCCTTGTAAGGCAGCACCGCTGGTATATCCCACAAAAAGTCCCTCCTTTTGAGCAATTTCCCTAGCCGTATGTGCGCTATCCTCATCGGTCACTTTCATAAACCGATCGATTTTATCAAAATCGGTTGCCGTAGGAATTAAGTTTTTCCCTAATCCTTCAATTCGGTAAGGATAAATCTCTTCTTTATCTAATTCTCGGGTTTCATGGTATTTCTGAATCACAGAACCATACGCGTCAATTCCTAGAACTTTTATCTCCGGATTTTGTTCCTTTAAGAAACGTGCCGTACCCGAAATAGTTCCTCCGGTTCCGCTACAAGCTACTAAGTGAGTGATTTGCCCGTTGGTTTGATTCCAAATTTCTGGGCCAGTAGAGTGATAATGTGCATCAATATTCAATTCATTAAAATATTGATTAATATAGATTGACCCTTCAACCTCGGTATGCAAACGCTTTGCCACTTCATAGTAGGAACGAGGGTCATCGGCAGCTACATGTGCTGGACATACGTGCACTTCGGCTCCCATGGCTTTCAGCATATCAATCTTATCTGCTGAAGATTTGGAAGAAACTGCCAAAATACATTTGTATCCCTTCAGCACACTCACCATGGCTATACTAAAGCCAGTGTTACCACTGGTCGTTTCAATAATAGTATCTCCAGGTTTTAAAATCCCTTTCTTTTCAGCTTGATCGATAATATAAAGTGCAATACGGTCTTTTGCAGAATGCCCAGGGTTAAATGCTTCCACTTTAGCGTAGAAATTCCCTTTCATTCCAGAAGTAATGTGGTTAAGCTTCACTAGCGGGGTATTCCCTATTAACTCTAACACACTCTCTTGGGCTTGAATGTTTTTCATATAAAAAGTTTAATTAGCTGCGCAAAAACTAGCGCCTAAAACCGTACAAAGTTACGGTAAAATTTTGAATTACTCTTTAATTCCTTCCAAATCAAGAAGGAATGCATAATCCATTGCGACTTCTTTTAAAGATTCAAATCTACCGGAAGCCCCACCATGACCTGCATCCATATTGGTCTGCAACAATAAAATATGGTCGTCGGTTTTCATCTCACGTAACTTTGCCACCCATTTGGCCGGTTCCCAATATTGCACTTGTGAATCATGTAGTCCCGTAGTTACCAGCATATTGGGATACTCTTGAGCCTTCACATTATCGTAAGGAGAGTACGATTTTATATAATCGTAATAAGACTTATCATTCGGATTCCCCCATTCATCATATTCGCCTGTCGTAAGCGGAATACTGTCGTCCAACATGGTCGTAACCACATCTACAAAAGGAACTGAGGCCACTACCCCATTGTACAATTGTGGAGCCATATTAACGATTGCTCCCATTAACAATCCCCCGGCAGACCCTCCCGAAGCATACAAATGCTCTGGAGATGTATATTTTTCATCAATTAAAAACTTTGAAGCATCCACAAAATCGGTAAAAGTGTTCTTTTTATGCAACAGTTTCCCATCTTCATACCAACCTCTTCCAAGGTACTGACTGCCGCGAATGTGTGCGATGGCATAAATAAAGCCCCGATCCAACAAGCTTAATCTAGTGGTTGAAAAATAGGGGTCTATGGTAGCCCCATAAGAGCCATAACCATACAATAACAAAGGATTGCTTCCGTCCAGTGCTATTCCTTTCTTATAAACCATGGAGATAGGGATTTTAGTACCGTCTGAGGCGGCAGCCCAAAGCCTTTTGGATTCGTAGTTTTCTTTTTTGAATTTCCCACCTAAAACCTCTGTTTCCTTTTTCACTTCTTTTTCGCGGGTTTCCATATTGAAATCGATCACCGAAGCAGGAGTGGTAAGAGAGTTATAGCTATAACGAAGCGTTTTAGTATCAAATTCAATATTCTGTGAAGGATAGGCCGTATAGGTTTCATTATCGAAAGGGAGGTAATAATCTTCACTAGTATCCCAACGCATTACACGGATTTTATTCAATCCTTGATTTCGTTCGGTCACCACCAAATACTCTTTAAAAATATCGATATCCTCCAAAAGTACCTCATCACGATGTGGAATCACCTCCTGCCAATATTCCATAGCCGTATTGGTTTCAGGAGTTTTCATGAGCTTGAAGTTGGTAGCATTATCTTTATTGGTGACAATGTAAAAATTATCCTCAAAGTGATAGATATTGTATTCGAGTCCGCGTGTCCTAGGCTGAAACACCTTAAATTCCCCATCGGGATTATTGGCATCCAAAATTCGGAATTCCGAGGTAAGGGTGCTATAGCTTCCAATCACCAAATATTCTTCCGATTTGGTTTTGTACACGTAAGTTCCGAAAGTTTCGTCTTCTTCCGTATAAATCAATTGATCCTTTTCGGGCTTGGTTCCTACGGTATGCTTAAAAATACGGTCGGCCCTAAGCGTTTGATCATCTTTTCGGGTATAAAAAAGTGTTTTATTGTCATTGGCCCAAGTGGAGCCCCCTGTGGTGTTGGAGATTTCATCCTTTAAAATTTCACCCGTTTCCAAATTCTTGACAAAAAGAGTGTATTTTCTTCGGCTAAGGGTATCGACGCCGTACGCCACCCACTTATTATCGGGGCTCACATTAATTCCCCGAAGGCTATAATAAGAAAAGTCTTTCGCCATTTCATTGACGTCGAACATGATTTCTTCTTCGGCTTCCAAAGATCCTTTTTTTCGGGAATGGATGGGATAATCCTTACCAGTTTCAAAGCGGGTGATATAATAATAACCATTATAAAAATAGGGAACAGAAGCATCGTCCTCTTTGATTCTGGATTTCATTTCCTGAAAAAGGGACTCCTTCAAATCCTTAGTATGGGCCGTCATTTTCTCATAGTAGTCATTCTCCCGCTCCAAGTAATCAATTACTTCTTCATTTTCACGTTCATTAAGCCAATAATAGTTGTCTACACGCACATCGCCATGCTTTTCTAGGTGCTTTTCTTTTTTATCGGCTATTGGGGGTTCAATCGTCATAGAGGTATCTGAAGTTTCTGGGTTTTTACAAGCAGCCGCAAAAATAAGGCTTATGATTAAAATGAAAGGAGAAAATTTCATGATTTAAGGTTTGTAATTAGCGCTTACAAAATACTAAATTTGTAAATATAATTTTTAAAACAGACCATATGTTTGGAGATTTAATGGGAATGATGGGTAAGTTGAAGGAAACCCAAGAAAAAGTTGCCGCTACCAAAGAGCGTTTACATACCGTTATGGTAGATGAAAAGAGTAACGATGGCCTACTTTCAGTTACCTTAACTGCCAATAGGGAAATTAAGGAAATCAAAATCGATGATTGCCTTTTGAACGATAAAGAGCAATTGGAAGATTATTTGATCATCACGCTCAATAAGGCGATCGAAAAAGCAACGAAAGTAAATGAAGCAGAGATTAGTGCTGTGGCAAAAGAAGGAATGCCCAACATACCCGGAATGGATATGTTCCAATAACAACTATAAGGAAATTTTCTCTAAAAATTTAAAATGATGGGTCGTATCGCGCAATGGGCTATATCCAGAAATTTCACCTAATTCCTTTCCTCTAAAATTGAGTCCCAATAATTTAGGAAAGGTTTTTTCAGGATTGTATTTTTCTATAATAGTCTTATTGTATTCCAGTTGTGCTTGGGTAATTATGTCGATCCGCCTTGGGTAATCAATTAAGACCAATACGACTTCTGTTGCCTTTTTCTTAAATTCATTACTAGCAAAAAAATCTTCTTTCAACATCTTACAAGGGGCACACCAATCACTTCCTGTAAAATACACTAGGATAGGCTTCTTTTCCTTTTTTGAAACCTTCTGGGCTTCCTCTAGATTGGTAAACCAATTAAGAGATGATTCGTCCTGAGCTGCCAAGGACAAAGAAGCAAAGCAAAGCATAAAAGCTATTAAATAGTTCATTTCTTTTTTTCTGAAAATCAACACATTTTGTGCCAAATATCCTAAAAAAAAAGAATTCCCAAAAATTCGGGAATTCTTTCTGAGTTGTTACCGTTGATGGTTAACGTGGATACAACTAATTATTAATCAATCTAAATTCTGTTCTACGGTTAACTGCATGCTCTCTTTCGGTACAAGAAACTCCGTCAGCACATCGATTTTTCAATCGGTTTTCACCATAACCATTAGCCACTAAAAGACTGGAGTTAACCCCCTTGGATTGTAAATAAGCAGCAACAGCTCTAGCTCTTCTTTCAGAAAGATCTTGATTGGAAGACTTGGTTCCTCTAGAATCTGTATGCGATGCGATTTCCAGTTTTACCCCAGGATTTTGAGCTAACACAGGCATTAAACGGGTATCGATGATGTTTTTTGCTTCAGCCGTTAAAGTGGCGCTACCTAAGTTCCAGTTAATAGGCAAGGCTTGATACTCCACCAAAGCACACTCTACCTCTTTCCAAGTGGTTAAACCTCCTTTACTTTGTAATACTTCTTTCGTTACTGTCTTGTATTCCGCTGGAACGGTTTCTTCGATTACTTCAGCATCCTTTACCATAACCGTACGCGTAATGGTCGCATATTCTTCTGGAATCGTTACCTCTTCTACTCTAGCGGGTTCTGTAATCACTCTTTTGGTGTAAGTACCCGATTTCTCTGCGATAGGAGAACGATTTGGAGAAGCGTCATTTGCTAATCTCTTAACAGCTACCGTGGTGAATTCTGCAGGATACCCCTTGTAACACCAATAACGACAATCGTCTGGGTTTCCAGAAGCACAATCCGGAGCAGGAGCTCCTAATTCCCATTGCGCGTAAGCAGGTTTAATCTCAATGGTTTCAGTATCATTGGTAAATGAAGCAGGTGTAACGCTTAAGGTAGATGCTCCTTGCTTTTTTACATAAGTCACGGTTTCGGTCCCCCATTTGGCAGGAACTACTTTTAATTGTTTACTAGCCTCTTTCACTAATACTCTTTCCGTAACAGTTTCATATACTGCGGGTACGGTACGTAGCTTTTTATAAGCCGGACGTGTCATTACTTGTACGCTTTCATTTACGTACACATCGGGTGTGGTACAACGTACATAACATTTTCCAGGTTCTGGATTGGTGGGTAGGTCTTGTGCAAATACCATAGCAGATGCAAACAAGGTTACCACAAATAAAGTAACTTTTTTCATTTTACGTGATGTTTTAGGTTAATGTGTTTGTTGACTTCAAATTACGAAATTTTTGTTAAAACCTTTTTTATCAATTATTTAAAATTCGTTTATCTACATATTAATTACGTTAAACTCACTTTTATACTCGATAAAAGTTTCTGAAACACATTTTAAGAATGCTTTTTTTTTTCGATATTTATAGTCTCAATAAATAATGTTAACATCTAAACCTTAAAATATGTTTGAGCTTAAGAAAAGTGGTGATAAATTTCACTTTGTTTTAAAGGCTGGTAACGGACAAGTAATCCTATCGAGCCAAATGTATGCTTCCAAAGCCTCTGCGATGAACGGAATTGAATCTGTAAAGAAAAATTGCAGTGACGAAAAGTGTTGGGAAACCAAGACCGCCAAAAATGGAAAATTTCACTTTAACCTGAAATCCACTAACGGTCAAATTATTGGAAGTAGCCAAATGTATGCGAATGAGGCAGGTATGAAAAACGGAATGGAATCTGTCACTAAAAATGCCCCAGGAGCTGAAGTAAAAGAAGTAGAATAACTTTCCATTAAAGTTATAAAAAAAAGCTCCTTTAAAGGAGCTTTTTTTATGGATGATACCCTTCTAAAATCTTTAAAAAAGATTGGTGCAGGGATTCATTATAGTCCAAATGGGTCACGATTCTAAGTTTGCCTTGCCCCATATTACTTATTTTCACATTATGATCTTGTAAATATTGCGTAAAGCTTTCTTCGGAAGTTGTTGTGTTTAAATAAAAAATCACAATATTGGTTTCCGTAGGTTCCACTCTTTCGATGTAAGAAAGCGAGCTAAGTTTATCTGCAATTTCTGAAGCTCTTCGGTGATCTTCCTGAAGTCTTTCCAGATGATGATCCAGTGCATACACTCCTGCTGCTGCCATATAGCCAATCTGTCGCATTCCACCACCCAACACCTTTCGTACCCGCATGGCATTTTTCATAGAAGCTTTCGTCCCTGTTAAAACAGTACCTAACGGTGTTCCCAGTCCTTTACTGAAACATACCGAAATAGTATCAAACAAAGCTCCATACTGTTTTGGGTCTTCATTTTTAGCAACAAGGGCATTCCACAATCGCGCACCATCCAAATGGTATTTTAAATTGTACTTTTCACAAACTGCCTTAATTTGTTTTAAATCTTCAAAATTGTAGCAGGCCCCACCGCCTTTGTTGGTGGTGTTTTCTACACAAACCAAGGTGGTCAACGGACTGTGGTAAAAGTCGGGCGGATTGATAGCCGCTTCTACTTTATCGGCTTTCATCTTGCCTTGCGGGCCGCCAATGAGTTTACAGGAAACTCCACTGTTAAAGGAAACTCCCCCTCCTTCATAATTATACACATGGGCCCACTCGTGACAAATCAATTGTTCTCCAGGCTGTGTATGCAATTTAATGGCTGCTTGGTTGGCCATACTTCCGGTAGGGAAAAATAAAGCCTCTTCGGTTCCAAAAAAATCCGTGACGCGTTTTTCGAGTAAATTAACCGTAGGATCTTCTTTATATACATCGTCTCCTACTTCAGCCTGCCACATGGCCTGCATCATTTCTTGCGTAGGTTGGGTTACCGTATCGCTACGAAGGTCGATCATATTAGTTTTGCCTTTTAAAATTTAGGGAATTAAGTAGCGTGTCCATTTTTTTGTTGAGTGCTACTAGTTTCAGGGTTTGGTTAAATGTGTAGTTTTCATTTTTCCCATCACTTTCATTGCTAAGGGCAAAAAGATTAAATTTTTTATCATCTACCCGAGAACCCTTCACAAAGGAAAACTCGCGAAAGCACGGCTGCACTTCTTTCCGCAATTGAGGTTTTCCCGTAAAAGCGGTAGAGCGGTAAGGTTTTACCTCATCGTCAATCAATGCAGGATATTCCTTTTGATAAAAATCGTACAGGGTCGTATTGTCAAGTGTTTCCGTAAAGAAAAGTCCGCAGTTATCTATTTTTTTGATAAAATCCTTTCCTTCTTCTTGCCAAACTACATACACTTCATAATATGTCCCTTTAGAAGTACACATTTTACCTTCTATTTGAAACATTTCTATTTTTCCAGAACAGTATCTTTTTGTGGTAAAATAATTAGTGATGCCCCTTTCTTTTAAATTTTGGGAAAACCCTTCTGCGAGTTGGTCTACATATGCTTCATCATGTTGTGCATAGATTGCCATACAAAGAAAAAGTGCTAAAAATAAGGATCCTATTTTCATATTGAGGTTATTGAATTGAAATGCTAAGGTACACAAAGAAAGCTTATCCTCCCATGCTACATTGAAAACTCCCAATAGGACTTCCATCTGGGATACTAGGAGCTTCTACTCGCTCGAATTCCTCAGGGTATTTCCAAAAACGATGGATCTCGGCACGCAATTGTTGTGCAAAAGGACTCTTATCCCGTTTTATTTCGTCTTCTATTTCCTCAATGGCCCATCTACCCATACCTTTCACTTGGGGGAGCGACTTTTTATTTAAGGCTACGGAAAATAATTGCTGAAGGACTTGATACTGTACCGTATGCAGTACTTCTGCCTCATAATTGGAGGTAGGTTCCGAATCGAAAGACTGCTCCAAAAGTGATTCCAAAACCTCTTCCAGTCCTAAGTTATAGGGTTGAAGGGCTTTTTGCTGAACCAATCGGTTGGCACGTTCGGGATGTAACAAAAATGATAGGGTCATTTCGCTCGCGGTAGCAGCTGCTCCCAGCGCATCAAATGCAACTCCCATGTCACTTTTAAAGGATTCGCGGGTTCTTGGGTAACCAAAAGCCCGTGGGGGAAACAATGATAGCTTTTCCTGAGGAATCATTAAATATTGCGGCTGAAGGGTTGTAAGGACTGCTTCCAACGCATTTTCCTGCTCAACCTTAGATAGGTAATTTGGAGTAATAGCAGCAGCTCCTTTTAGGCCGTATTCATAATCCATCCCTCCTATTAGCTTTACAGTGGCTTCCGTTTGGTAACGATGTAAAAAATAAAGCGGTACAAAAACATCTTCCAAAGTACTATACGTTTCCCCTTTACGAATATTCTCTTCTGAAAAATTTTGAATGGCCACTTTACGTATTGCTAAAATATTCTTTAATTCTTCCGAAGCATTTGCTCCATTATCCCATAAATGTGCCTTGGCATGGGCCCCTCCCGAAGCTCGGGCATCACTATCGGTAATGTAGCGCCAACCCTTATTAAAAGCCTCATTTAATAAATTACTTAAATAAGCTGCCTCATCATCTCCAGAATCTCCATAACTATAGGCGACCGTAACTTTGTCCCATTCTCCAATTCCCGTATCGTAAGCGTCACTGAAATCAATGGCCCCATCAACCAAACGAAGTGTGGGGTGTGGATAGTCCATTACACTGGCCTGTTGATTGGTACTGGCTGCAAAATTATGGGCGAATCCTAAAGTATGCCCTACTTCGTGTGCCGCCAATTGACGTATACGCGCCAAAGCCATTTCCAGCATAGGGGCATTGTTTGTATCGTTATTCTCAAAAGGCTGGTCCAGCAATGCCTGGGCAATCAAAAAATCCTGACGAATTCTCAGGCTTCCTAAACTAACATGACCTTTAATAATCTCCCCCGTACGAGGGTCTGTAATGGAAGCACCGTAACTCCAGCCCCTCGTGGAACGATGCACCCACTGAATTACATGATAGCGTACATCCAAAGGATCGGCATCTTCTGGTAGCAACTTCACTTGAAAGGCATCTTTATAACCAATAGCTTCAAAAGCTTGATTCCACCATCTTGCCCCTTCCATTAAAGCAGAACGAACGGGTTCTGGAGTTCCAGGATCGAGATAGTACACAATGGGTTCTTTAGCTTCACTAACAGCCGCGTTAGCCTCTTTTTTTTCCAACCGGTGCCGTGTTATAAACCTCTTGGTTATGGAAGCCTCAACAGGTGCTGTATAATCCTGAAAAGTGAGCGGGTAAGAACCACAACGGGGATCAAATTTTCGAGGCACATAATCTGAATCGGGCAATTCCACAAAACTATGGTGCTGTATCACTGAAACGGTTTCTGCGTTGGGAGCGACACTTCGCAAGTCCCAACCTTTGGGGTCACCAACAAAGGTTAGCAAAGCCTCTAATTCAATATTCTTTGGGAAAGCCCGTGTTCGCTCCATCCATAAAGTACTTTTGGTACTGTCCACTTTGTAATTTCCCTGATTGCTGCTTTTCAATCGACTGGCAACCCCATGCCTGTCTTCCATTAAAAATGGCGTGAAATCGATTAAATGTGTTTTGTTTTCGGTTTGCTTTACGGAAAATCCATAGAGTACTGAACGTGCAAATGCTTCTTCAATACTTCTTCTTTCCATTGGGTTGTCGGTTTGTGCGCGATAGTCCAAATTGGGCTGTAGCAGCAATATTTTCTTTCCGCTTTTAATAAACTTTACCACTTCCCCTCCACCTAATTGACCACGGTCCAAACCAATATCGTTGGAACCCAATCCCGTTCGTAAGGAATGGACATATAAAAATTCTTTGTCTAATTGGTCTTCAGGAATCTCCAGGAAAATCTTCCCTTCATCTTCTACATAATAAAAGTTGAAAAAGCCTTCAAAAAACTGGGCATTCTTCCCTTTTAAGAATTGCGCCTGAGTAAAAGATACGGTTAGGCAAAAAAGTAATGCCGTGTAAATAGCTCTCATAAATTTGTCTCCCAAAGTTTTAAAGAATAAAACTATTAAATTTTATTCAAACTCTTTTGGCTTGACCGCTTTAATCTTACTTTTGTAGCAAACTTTTATAAATGACCACATCCGATCAATTGAAAGATCTTAGAAATCGCCTGGTTGCGTTAAGGGGGTATCTTTGACATCGATGCGAAAAAAATAACCATTGCCAACGACGAAGAAAAAACCTTCGATCCTAATTTTTGGAACAATCCTCAAGAAGCTGAAGCTTTCATGAAAGATCTTCGCTCACTTAAAAAGTGGGTGGAAGGATATGAAAAAGCGACTACCCTAACGGAGGAAGCAGAAATCCTTTATGAATTTTTCAAAGAAGGGGAAGGCACTCAAGAACAAGTAGATACCGCTTTTCAAAAAGCAAAGGAAATAATTGAAGATCTTGAGTTTAAAAACATGCTTAGCAGTGAAGGGGATGACCTATCTGCAGTCCTTCAAATTACAGCAGGGGCCGGAGGAACCGAAAGCTGCGACTGGGCTAGTATGCTGATGCGGATGTACTTGATGTGGGCCGAAAAACACGGATTTAAGGTAAAGGAACTCAACTTTCAAGCAGGAGATGTGGCAGGAGTGAAAACCGTCACTTTGGAAATTGAAGGAGAATATGCCTTTGGCTGGCTTAAAGGTGAAAATGGGGTTCATCGCCTGGTCCGTATTTCCCCTTTCGATAGCAATGCCAAACGCCACACTAGTTTTGCCAGTGTCTATGTGTATCCTCTTGCCGATGATAGTATCGAAATAGATATCAACCCTGCCGATATTTCTTGGGATTTTGCCAGAAGTAGCGGTGCTGGAGGGCAAAATGTGAATAAAGTAGAGACCAAAGCCATTCTTACACACCATCCTAGCGGAATCGTCATACACAACAGTGAAACCCGTTCCCAATTGGAAAATAGGGAAAAGGCCATGCAAATGCTAAAATCGCAATTGTATGAAATTGAATTAAGAAAGCAACAAGCCCAACGGGATGAGATTGAGGCCAGTAAAATGTCCATTGAATGGGGAAGCCAAATAAGGAATTACGTTTTACATCCCTATAAATTAGTGAAAGATGTTCGAACCGCCCATGAAACGGGCAATACCGACGCAGTATTGGATGGGGATATCGATTCTTTTCTTAAAGCCTATTTAATGAGTACGGGGCAGAAAGAACAGGAAAATGATTTTTAAATTATAAATTTCCCTTCTTATAAAACTTCATTAAATTCATATTTAATTCTTGAAATACTTAACTTTCAGGAAAATTATTCTTAATGAAAATTATATTAAAAGGAAGCTACATGTCATTAAGTTCTTTTGAAAGTGAAGAACTTAATGATTTTACTATTATTACTGGAAAAAATGGAACTGGAAAAACACAATTAATCCAATTAATCAATCAGATAAATACTGGCAGAAAACCCCCTTCAGTTGAGTCTTTTCAAATAATCCCTAATGTAAACAAAATACAAGTTGAAGGTTTAACTAATAATGTTTTAAAAGAATTAAATCATCAGAATTGGATAGAGCAATTAAAAAATATTATTTCTGAATACAATAGTTTAAGACCCTTCGCTAAAAAATTTACCGACATTTGTGTTACATATAACACATGGCCCAACCTTCAAACCTCAGAAAAATTTTTAAAGTCTATTGAAAATAGTATGGAGGTAAGTGAGTTAAACAAACTTATAAAAAATGTTATTCTTGAAAGAAACCCCAAAAGTCATTTACATGATACGTATGAGCAAAATTATTTAACCTTAATTCAATATTTGAACTATTCAAGTAATATTAACTCACTAAAAATTGCTAAAAAAATCTCAAATTTTCTTGGTAAAGATTTTGACAAGCTTACCGAATCAGACTTTCACAATGTTCCTATTTCTGATGAAGACTTATCTAAACCTCAATTATTTGATTCAGCCCTAAATAAAATATTATATAATTATTGCAAGCGAAGAGATCAAAATGCTAGACTTTTTTTTGAAAAAAAAGAGTATAATAAAATAAACAACTCTATACCCGATCATGAATATATAGAAAAATTCCGACCACCATGGGAGGTATTGAATTCGATATTAGCTCGACATGATTTTGATTTTAAATTTGATTCTATTGAAAGAGAACAGTTTTCACAAGATGTTAGGATTCAATTTATATTAAGAAATAATCAAGGAATAGAGGTTAATCCAGCATCTCTTTCATCTGGGGAAAGGGTTATTTTTGGATTATTGGTAAAGCTCTTTCAAAATGAATACTATAATTCAAATCTATCTTTTCCTAACCTTATTGTTTTTGATGAACCTGATGCACATCTCCATCCCGAATTATCTGGATTATTAATAGATGTTCTTCGTAAAACATTCGTAATTGATTTAGGAATAAAAGTTATAGTATCTACACACTCTCCTTCAACAGTTGCTTTAAGCCCAGATGATTCAATCTTTGAAATTAAAAATTATCCAAAAACGGAATTAAAAAAGATAGATAAGGATAGAGCTTTAGATATTTTAACTGGACACCTTCCAACACTATCGATTGATTATAAAAATCATAAACAAATTTTTGTAGAAAGCCCTACAGATGTGGAGTACTATCAAACAATTTTTAATAAAATTTATAATGAAGAGAGACTCCCTTATAAACTTTATTTTATTTCAAATTCTGCTGGAAAAGGAAATAGCAATGAAGTTATAAAAATTGTCCAAAAAATAAGAGAATCTGGGAACAAAACTAGTTTTGGTATTATTGATTGGGATTTAAATAATAAAAGAAACGAATATGTATATGTTCATGGGGAAAACAGTAGATATTCAATTGAGAATTTTCTTTTTGACCCATTATATGTCTCTGTTCTTCTCATGGAAATGGAAGCCCATAATATATTTGAAGAACTTGATATTGAAAGAACATACAATCAATACTCCATAGGCAATGAAAGTAATGAGTTCTTACAAAGTGTCGCAGATTGGTTTTTCAATTCTTATTATAAATTTTTTAATCACAATGAAAAGGATAAATCAGACTTTATTAAAATTGAATACTACAACAAAAAAAACATAAATATACCAAAGTGGTTTGCACATTTTAAAGGACATGATTTTGAATTAAGAATTAAAAAAGTTTTTCCATGTTTAGAAGGAAAGTTTACTTCAGATGGAGACCTTAAAAGAAAACTTTCAACGATAATTGGAAAATGTTTTCCTCTTACTCCAAAAGACTCAATTGATTTGATAAAGAATATTATAAGACACTAATGTTTAAAACAACATTTTTTTGTATTAATATATATTCGTAGTCGATTATCAGACCCCTTTGTTTTAAAAAGAAAAGAATCCAAAGCTTACTTTTGGATGTTTTTTATAGCGGTTGAATTTTTATACATTTTGTTTTTTCCTTTTGCACTTTGGGGAATCGAGCATTTGGAATTCGTAGAAGGCTATGTCCAAGGGACATGATTTCAAGATGGAGTTTCCTTTTACCCAGCTTTCAAAAGTCGTAAAATTTTCTTTTCTTTAGAAAGGAATACCTAGGTAAAAGTAATCTATATGTTCTTTTTAAGAATAATCTCCTTAAGCGTGATGGGGCTTTTCGTTTGCTCCTGTTCTCAAGACGATGCTTCTGATGACCTTCCACAAAGTACTGAAGATACGGTTCATTTGGTACGCTCGGAAATACAATCACCCGAACGCAGCACCCAATATCTGTACGATTCTGAAAATAGGTTGGAAATCTGGAAAGGAACTTTTCCAAATGTAAACACCACTATTCAATTCCTTTACACAACACAGGGGCAGGTCTCTGGGTGGGATTTTGAAGATACCAGTGGTTACACCAATTCTATGGAGTACGAGTATGATACCCAAGGAAGACTCATTGCCTATCACAATGAAACTTCCGATAATGTTACACTCTCCTACACCGAAAACACCGCTATCTTAAGTGGAACCATTGAAGGTAACCAGAATGTTTCCGCAACTTTGCAATTTAACCAAAAGGGGCAGGTAATTCAACTTTCAGAAAATCAGCAGTATACCTTATTTGAGTATGATACTAGGGGGAATATGGTTTTAGCAGCACTATACTTGCTAGACGGAACACTCCTAACAAGTTTTACCATGACATACGACAATTACCCGAATCCTTTTTACGGTAAATTATCGTCTATTTATATTGAACGGTTTATGGAGTGGTTTTGGCGGTTCGACGGAATTTATATTGGAGGTTTTGAAGGGTATGGCTTTGCCTATCAACCAAATAATATGCTAAGTGTTTCCCAAGATGGGGAGCTGGGCATATCCAACACTTATGATTATAATGAAAACAATTACCCCATTTCGGTTGCCCGTGATTTCTACGGAAATCAATATCAATTCGATATTAGTTATTAAAAAAGAGTACCTTTAACAAAACCTAAGTTTATGTTTGTAGGGCATTATGCTGCAGCCTTTGCACTAAAAGCAAAAGTTCCTAAAACCTCTTTAGGGATGCTTTTTCTCGCAACCCAATTTGTTGACATTCTTTTTTTCCCTTTTGCCCTTTGGGGAATCGAGCATTTGGAATTCGTAGAAGGCTATACCCAGGTAAACAATTTTAAAATGGAATTCCCCTTTACGCATGGTTTAGTGGCTTCCGTTCTTTGGGCAGCTCTTTTCTACCTACTCTATTATTTTTTGGGGAAGCAAAACGATACGAAAAAACATAAAGTGGCCATCGCTATGGGACTGGCCGTGTTTTCACACTGGATCATTGATTTTATTGCGCATACACCCGACTTACCTATTTTATATGGTCCACCTAAATTAGGATTAGGCCTTTGGTATTACAAATCCCTCACATTCATCGTAGAGGCCTTGTTACTATTGCTGGGTTGGATGTATTATATGAAACGTACGAAACCTAAAAAACGCTGGGGTACGTATGCCTCCTATGCTTTTTTTGTTTTTCTGATTCTCGTAAACTACCTCAATTTTTATGTGCTGCCCGCTTCCGAAGACCTTATGGGACTTACCACTTCTGCCTTATTTGCATACTTCTTTTTAGCTTTTCTGGCACACCTTATGGATAAAGGCCGAATAACCGATCGTTAAACCTTCCATCAATATGATTCAAAAATTACTACTACTTATAATCCTAACCTTACTAGTCCCTGGATGTAAAAATCGTTCTGAAACTACTTCAGAAAAGGAAAATCAACCCATCCAAATCGTGGGAGCCATGAAAAATGTGATGTGGCAGGGAAAACTGGAAGGAAGCATTTTGCTGGATACCCTAACCGAAAAAGAGCATCTGTACGGATTAGGTCCTGAAAGTTTTCTGAAAGGAGAACTTTTAATCAATGACGGTCAGGCTTTTGTATCCAGAGTCGTTTCCGATAGTTCCATGATGGTTGAAAAGACTTGGGAAGTTTCAGCTCCCTTTTTTGTCTACGGAACAGTTCCACAATGGAACCAGTTACCGCTTCCGAAGGAAATTAAAACCCTAAAGGATTTAGAGCGTTTTATTTCTGAAAATGCCCCCCATCCTGAAAAACCATTTGCTTTCAAACTTGAAGGAAGGGTCAATTCCGCAGTCATTCACATCCAAAACCTCCCGGAAGGTACCAAGGTGTCTTCCCCAAAGGAAGCCCATCAAGGGCAAACAAATTATACACTAACGAACGAAGCTGTAACAATCGTAGGCTTTTACTCTACAAGACACCAAGGAATCTTTACCCATCACGATTCGTTTTTGCACATGCACTTAATCACCAAAGAAGAGACCAAAATGGGACATTTGGATGAAGCGATTCTTCAAGATATGATACTTTACCTGCCTAAATAAAAAAACCCAGCATTAACGCTGGGTTTTTTGTTTCAATAGTTTATCGCTTACTTCACTTCTTCGAAGTCTACGTCCTCAACATCGGAACCTTCTTGCCCATTAGAATTAGCATTAGTCCCCCCGTCTGAGTGAGCATTTGTATCTCCGGCATTGCCGGCGGCTTGTGCTTTGTACATTTCTTCTGAAGCAGTTTTCCAAGCTTCATTGATTTTATCCAACGCAGGCTGAATGGTATCTATATCCTTGCTCTCGTAAGCTTTTTTCAAATCTTCCAAAGCAGCTTCAATAGGCTTCTTCTTATCGTCGCTAAGCTTATCGCCAAACTCTTTCAATTGCTTTTCGGTTTGGAAAATCATCGCATCGGCTTCATTGATTTTATCCACCGTTTCTTTCGCTTTCTTATCGGCTTCCGCATTGGCTTCGGCTTCTTGCTTCATTTTATTGATTTCCTCTTCGGTTAATCCGGAAGAAGCTTCAATACGAATGTCTTGCTTTTTACCGGTCGCTTTGTCTTCAGCACTCACCTTGATAATTCCGTTCGCATCAATATCGAAAGTTACTTCAATTTGAGGCGTTCCTCTGGGTGCTGGTGGAATTCCGTCTAAGTGGAAACGACCAATGGTTTTATTGTCGTTCGCCATAGGACGCTCTCCTTGCAACACGTGGATTTCCACGCTAGGCTGGTTGTCGGCTGCAGTAGAGAACACCTGACTCTTCTTTGTAGGAATGGTCGTATTGGCTTCAATTAATTTGGTCAATACGCCACCCATGGTTTCAATACCCAAAGAAAGTGGTGTAACATCCAACAAGAGTACGTCTTTTACATCTCCAGTTAAGACCCCACCCTGAATAGCAGCTCCAATGGCCACTACTTCATCGGGATTTACCCCTTTACTAGGTGCCTTTCCGAAGAAATCCTGTACCGCTTTCTGAACGGCAGGAATACGGGTAGAACCACCCACCAAGATAATCTCATCGATGTCACTTTTGCTTAATCCAGCCGCTTTCAATGCTTTTTCACAAGGGGCAATGGTTCTTTTTACCAAATCTTCGATCAATTGCTCAAATTTGGCTCGGCTCAAGGTTTTCACCAAGTGCTTGGGTCCACTCGCCGTAGCGGTAACGTAAGGCAAGTTAATTTCAGTTTGGGTAGAAGAGGACAATTCAATCTTGGCTTTTTCAGCAGCTTCTTTTAAACGCTGTAAGGCCATAGGATCCTTTCGAAGGTCCATATCTTCTTCCTTCTGAAATTCGTCTGCCAACCAGTTAATGATCTTGCTATCTACATCGTCCCCTCCTAAATGGGTATCCCCATCGGTAGAAAGTACTTCAAAAACACCATCTCCCAATTCTAGGATAGACACGTCATGGGTACCTCCCCCAAAGTCGAATACGACAATTTTCTGGTCGGTATCTTTTTTATCCAATCCGTACGCCAAGGCAGCTGCCGTAGGCTCGTTAATAATACGTTCTACTTTCAATCCAGCGATTTCACCGGCTTCTTTCGTGGCCTGGCGCTGACTATCGTTAAAGTATGCAGGAACGGTAATTACCGCACGGGTCACATCCTGCCCCAAGTAATCTTCGGCGGTTTTCTTCATTTTCTGAAGAATCATCGCACTCAATTCCTGTGGGGTATATTTACGATCATCGATGACTACGCGTGGGGTGTCATTATCACCTTTCACCACTTCGTAAGCCACATTTTCTACCTCCTTGGACGATTCGGTGTATTTATTCCCCATAAAACGCTTAATCGAAGAAACCGTTTTCGTTGGGTTGGTCACCGCCTGTCTTTTGGCAGGATCCCCAACTTTAATTTCGCCACCCTCTACAAATGCAATCACCGAAGGAGTGGTACGTTTTCCTTCTGCGTTAGGGATTACCGTAGGCTCGCTTCCTTCCATCACCGAAACGCAAGAGTTGGTAGTACCTAAGTCAATTCCAATTATTTTACTCATAGTGTTATAATTATATATTTTAAAAAAATTCTGATTTAATTTCGGTAGGATAATGACAAGGATTGTGCCATGGGAAAGTAGCTGACAGGGTGTCAGTTTATTAGGGCAATTGCGTCACGAATGGCGCACCGGGCTATCCGCGCTACGCGGTAGCTAGCTGCTATCCCTATTGCAAGACCATTTAAAATTTGGAACCTTCAGTACTTATCGAAACTC
>CEQG01025395.1_pt1 | contig 23835 bp, 24 predicted proteins | sample 350301 | NCBI WGS metagenome assembly CEQG01 (sample SAMEA2621242, study PRJEB7988) | marine metagenome | isolation source: saline water (ENVO:00002010), including | reverse complement strand
AGGATGCGTCGGTTGCCTGGCCTGAAGAGGACAATCCCTACGTAGCGGTCGCGGTCATCAGCATTGCGCCGCAGGCGAGCTGGACCTGGGACAGAGCGCGGGTGCTCGACGATCAGACAGCGTTCAACCCCTGGCATGGGATCAAGGCGCATCGTCCGCTCGGTGCGGTGATGCGAGCGCGCAAAGTGGCCTATGCTGCGTCGTCCGAGCTGCGCGGGCGGTTGAACGGCTGCCCTTTCCATGAGCCGTCAAATGCGCAGCTACCCGATGCCGAATAAGGAGAGATGCGATGCCGAAAGGTGACAAGTCGAGCTATAGCGACAAGCAGAAACGCAAGGCCGCCCATATCGAAGAGGGCTATGAGGATCGCGGCGTTTCTCACAAGGAGGCCGAGCGCCGCGCCTGGGCGACGGTCAATAAGGAATCCGGCGGCGGAAACAAATCGGGTTCCGGACGCGGCAAGCCTGAAAATCATGACAGTTCGCGCAAGGGCGGACGCAAAGGCGGTTCCAGCCAGAGCGCTTCTGATCGGTCCGCTGCCGCGAAAAAAGGTTGGGAAACGCGGCGACGTAAAGGCAACGCCTGATTTCCTGCCTCCACAGGCAAGCATGACCAGGCACCCACAGTCCTAATCTGCAAACAGGAGAAGATCATGGCCCTCAAGGCGCTGGCGGTAAACTGTACGCTCAAAGCCGATACGACGGATGAGAGCTCAACCGATGCAATGATAGCTGTCCTTGAAAAGGCCTTTGCAGATGTGCAGGTCGAGGTGACCGAAACAGTCCGTGTCGCGGCATTCGACATCAAGCCGGGCGTTACCTCTGACGAGGGGGAAGGTGACGAATGGCCCGCCCTGCGATCGAAGATACTGGCCCATGACATTTTAATTTTCGGTGGTCCGATCTGGATGGGCCAGATTAGCAGCGTCGCCAAGCGCGTGCTGGAACGAATGGATGCTTTCTTGTCCGAAACTGACGAGCAGGGACGCATGCCAAGCTATGGAAAGGTCGCTGTGGCTGCGATCGTCGGCAACGAAGACGGCGCCCATTTTTCATCCGCTCAGCTATTTCAGGCCCTGAACGACGTCGGATGGACGATCCCGGCTGTGGCCGCATGCTATTGGGTGGGGGAAGCAATGGGATCGACGGACTTTAAGGATCTGGACGAAACGCCAAAGATGGTCACCAAGACCGCGAAGATGGTGGCGGGCAATGCCGCGCATCTTGCGGGCCTCCTGAAAGCCAGTCCTTATCCAGGATGATGCGCGGCGCTTTAACACTCGATTGAGACGGTGGAACCAGGCACGACGCCATTTGCCGATTATGGCTCGGCCTGACCCCGCCATCTGTCGAGAGCGGATCGGTAAGCCTTGTCTTCCCGATCTCGCCGCTCTTCCAATTTAGCCAGAGCCAAATCCCGCTTTGACCGGAGGGTCTCCCGCTCTTGTCGCAGGTCAGCTATCCGACGGTCGATTTCCGACAAAGCGTCCGCGAACTGTCGCCTTTGCTTTTCCAAAGCATGCGTAGCATTGTCGAGCCTGCTCCGACTGGGCTTTGGTTTGGGCTTCGCTCGCGCCAAGCTGGGTTCCCCAGCGTTCCCGCGCTGTCCTTTTCGCCCCGACTTGGCGCGACGCGGCCGAGCGGCGCCCGCAGCCGCGAGGTGCTGCGCTGGCGTGCCGCGAGGCGCCCGGATGACCTTGCCTGGCTGTGCAAGCGCCGCCTTGGTGAGTTGCGGATCCGTGACTATCTCAGCCATGCCGCTGGCGAACAGGTTCGACCTCGCTCCCCATGCCTCCAGCGCAGCCTTCTGGCTTTTAGCAGCGACATAGGCATCCTCAAATCCGGCCGAGGTTCGAAAGACTTTGAAAGGACGCTGGGCCATCCCCCCACAACGCAGGTCGAGGGCTGCCGGTCCCACGCTCAAAAGGCATTATCACAATCACAGTCTGACGCATGAGGACCGGGATCGACCTGCAAATAGCCCATGCCCCTCCGATCATCGGCAAGATCGCATGACAACGCAGTTGATCGATGGCGGAACATCCTGAAGCGCAAGCCGTCTCCTTGGTACCCCTCACAAGGAGAAGCCATGATGTCGATGACCGTTGCCGAACTTTTGGTGCAGACCCTCGACCAGATTGGCGCCCATCAGGTCTTCGGCATCGTAGGGGACGCGCTTAATCCCTTTACTGACGCTATCCGGCGCCAGGAGGTCGTCCGGTGGATTGGTGTCAGGCATGAGGAAGGTGCCGCCCTGGCGGCTACCGGCCAGGCGAAGTTGACTGGCAGGCTCGGGGTATGTTGCGGCACGACTGGTCCCGGCGCCAATCATCTGGTGTCCGGGCTATATGAAGCGCGCAAGGATCACGCGCCGGTGCTCGCCATTTCCGGCGGCGTCGCATCTGCCAAGCGTGGTACGGATTATTTGCAGGAGGATGATCCTGTAGCGCTGTTTGGCGACGTCGCGGTTTATAGCGAGATCATTGCGTCTCCCCAGCAGGCAGCCTCCGTGATCCACCAGGCTATAGCGCAGGCCTATGGCAATCGGGGCGTCGCGCATATCTCGATTCCGCCGGACATTTTTTCTGCGAAGGTCACCGCATCCGTGCCGAGCATCGCCACGCTGAGACCGCGGCCCGAAGTAGCGCCGGCAGCCGAGGATATCGCAGGAATAGCTGCGCAAATCGGCGAGGCGACCAAGGTTGCCGTCCTATGCGGCCATGGCTGCCATGGCGCCGCAGCCGAACTCAGCGCCTTGTCGGACAGGCTCCACGCTCCCCTTGTCCACACCTATCGCGGCAAGGACATTCTCCCCTATGATGACCCACGCTGGATCGGTGGTGTCGGTCTCATCGGAGGTCGTCCCGGAGTCGACGCTCTTGCCGATGCGGACATTCTGCTCATGCTTGGGACCGACTATCCCTATTCGGAATTTCTCCCCGAGGACGTAAAAACCATCCAGATCGACGAGCGCGCCTTTGCCCTTGGACGGCGGACCCCGGTCACGCTGGGCGTTGTGGGTTCGGTCCGGCCCGCTTTGCGCCTGTTGCTAGACCGCCTGCCGCAACGCTCCGACACGCATTTCCTGGATAAGGTCAACGCCGACCGCGCAGCCTGGAACAGTATGCTCGATGAAAAGGCTGCTCTCGACCGGTCACATGACAAGCTTCATCCGCAGGTCGTCGCCCGGGCGATCAGCGACCGGGCAAGCGACAATGCCATCTGGGTGACAGATACTGGAGAAGTGACCTTGTGGGCGTCGAACTGGTTACGCCAGTCGGGTCGTCAGCAAATTATCGGCTCATTCAACAATGCGGCGGTCGGCACAGGCCTTGGCATTGCCAATGGCGCGCAGGCACTGGACCCGCAACGCCAGGTGATATTGCATGTGGGCGATGGCGGTTTCACCATGCTGCTCGGCGAATTCATGACCGCGGTAAAGCATGCGCTTCCAGTCAAGATCGTCGTCTATGACAATAGCGGCTGGGGCCTTGTCCATCTGGAAATGGAGGGGGCTGGCGTGCCCCCAGCGCCTGGCTCCGTTTTCCCAAACATGGATTTCGCCGCCTTTGCGCAGGCGTGTGGCGTCCAAGGATTTCGCGTTGAAAAGCCTGCCGAGCTTCCGGCTGCGGTCGACCGCTGGCTGGCAGCAGAGGGGCCGGCCATCCTTCATGCCCTCGTCGATCCTGATGAGATACCCGCGATGCCCCACATTGAGCCGGGCCAGGCGGCGCGCTTTGGCATTTCCAAGCTCAAGCAGGCCATCAATAGCCTTTCACCATTTAGGCGCTCACCGCCGTAATAGCCGCCATGACGAAAACGCCTCCGTAGGTTTGTTGGCACAACTGGAGGCATCATGAGGTGAGGCTATTTCCCTCATTGCGATCAATGTGACATTTGTTGACACAGTCCTGTGCCGTTGTCATCTCCGGCACCATGGCCAATCGTCTTTCCCGGAATGTCTCCCTTACCGCCGAGCTTGATCGCTTCATCGAAGCTCGGCTTGAAGCTGGCGAATATGGCAATGCCAGTGAAGTAGTCCGCACTGCGCTCAAGCTCCTGCGAGAACGGGAAGACGTTGCATCCACCGACCCATTCTGGTGGCTGAAGGGCCGCGGAGAATCGATCGACCTCATGCGCCGGGTGGACTGGGCGTCAACGCAGCTTGGCACTCCCTCGCGCTGGTCGGCGCAGTTGCGCGCTACGGTCAACAATGTGCTGAACTCGCCGGTGCCAAAGGTCCTCATGTGGGGACCCGAGCATGTCATGATCTACAATGACGGCTATGTCGCCATTGCAGGCGATTATCACCCTAAGGCGATGGGTGGGACCGTACCAGGAATCTGGCCGGAAATCTGGGAATTCAATCGGCAGATTCTGGCGTCCGGCTTTGGTGGCGAGGTCGTTTCTCATCTTGATCAGCCCATGGTGCTCAATCGCTACGGCACGCCTGAAGAAGTGATTTTCGATCTCTTCTACACGCCGATCTATGATGAGGACGGCAAGGTCGGTGGGGTGATGTGCACCGTCATCGAGAATACCGAAAAGGTCGAAGCGCAGCGCGCCCTGGCCAAGAGCGAGGCCGAACTGCGCACCATCACGGATTCTCTGCCGGTCCTGATTTCCTATGTCGATGCGGACCATGTCTATCGCTTCGCCAACAGCTTCTACGAGGATTGGGTGGGCAAGCCGCCTTCGGAAGTGATTGGTCGCCATGTCAGGGACGTCGTTGGCGAAAAGACCTATGTGGCCCGCCTGCCGCTGATCGAGCGGGCAATGGCGGGCGAATGGGTGGTGGCCGATACCACCATGCCGCATCGTTCGGGCGAGGACCGCGCGGCCGAAGTACGCTATATCCCCCGGATCGAGGCAGACGGCTCTGTTGCAGGCTTCCATGTGCTGGTGTTCGATATAGAGGATCGCGTCCGGCGCGAAGCGGCCCTTGAACGACAGGTCCAGCATCGTGAACGGGCGGAGGAGCAGCTGCGCTATCTCAACGAGACGCTCGAAACCCGTGTGGTCGAAGAGATGGCAGAGCGGCGCCAGGCCGAGGCGATCCTGGCGCAATCGCAGAAGATGGAAACGATCGGCCAACTGACCGGCGGCGTCGCCCACGATTTCAACAATCTTCTCCAGGTCGTCTCGGGCAATCTTCAGCTGCTGGCGCGCGACATTGCCGGCAACGAAAAAGCCGAGACCCGGGTTGCCAACGCCATGGCTGGAGTAACCCGCGGCGCCAAGCTCGCTGCCCAATTGCTCGCTTTTGGCCGGCGACAGGCACTTGAACCCAAGGTCGTCAACGTGACGCGCTTCGTGCGCGATATGGATGACATGCTCCGCCGTGCGATCGGCGAGGGCATTGAAGTCGAAACGATCGTGGGCGGCGGGCTCTGGAACACATTCGTCGATCCTGCGCAGGTCGAAAATGCCTTGCTCAACCTTGCCATCAACGCCCGCGATGCGATGGAAGGCCAGGGCAAGCTCACGATAGAATTGGGCAATGCCAGCCTCGATGATGAATATGCCCGCAGCCATAGCGAGGTCGCGCCCGGCCAATATGTGATGCTGGCTGTCACCGATACCGGCAGCGGCATACCGCCGGAAATCATCGAAAAAGTGTTCGATCCATTCTTCTCAACCAAAAGCGAGGGCAAGGGCTCGGGTCTTGGCCTTTCCATGGTCTATGGCTTCGTCAAACAGTCGGGCGGACATGTCAAAATCTACTCGGAGGTCGGCGAAGGCACGACCATAAAGCTCTATTTCCCTCGTTCCGTCGAAAATGAGGATCTCGAGGTCGAACTGGACAGCGGTCCGATCCGCGGCGGCAGCGAGACGGTTCTGGTCGTCGAGGACGACGACGCCGTCCGGGCCACGGTCGTCGAGATGCTGAATGATCTTGGCTATGGCGTCCTCAAAGCAGTCGATGCTTCGAGCGCGCTCAGCGTGATCGAGAGCGGCATCCAGATCGACTTGCTGTTCACCGACGTCGTCATGCCGGGCCGGCTCAAGAGCGCGGAACTCGCCCGCATGGCGCGCGAACGGCAGCCGGACATCGCCGTGCTGTTCACCTCGGGCTATACGGAAAATTCCATCGTCCATGGCGGCCGCCTGGACGCTGGCGTTGAACTTCTCTCCAAGCCCTATTCGCGCGACGCGCTCGCACGAAAGTTCCGCCATGTGCTGGCCAATCAGCGCCAGCGCAACCTTGCCCGGACGATATCCGCCCGCCCGGCGTCGGACGCCAAGCCAGAGCGCCGCAATGCGCTTGCGCTGATCGTGGAAGATGATGCGATCATCCTGGCAAGCACCGCAGAGATGGTAAAGGATCTCGGTCTCACCGTCATCGAGGCGCTGAGCGCCGAGGATGCCGTTTCAGCGCTCCAGACGACCCATGTCGATGTGCTGATCACCGATGCGAACCTGCCGGGAATGACAGGCCCTAATCTTGCGGCGAAAGCTCGCGAAATGTTGCCCCATATCGGCATCATCTTCGCGACAGGTGACACGCAGCTCGACTATGATCGGTCCGCGCCAAAAACGGTGCTGCTCGCCAAGCCCTATGATGGCAAGGCGCTTTCGCAGGCTATCGCGGAGGTGGGTATCGACCCAATTTCAGTCGAGATCCGAGCCGCGAAAAACAATTCGAGCGACTGAACTAGCAAAGGGCGCTGATCTCGATCAAGACGAAAGCCTTCGTTCATCCGCAGGACAAATGCTATGTCTGCCACGAGTCCCTCATAAAGCGGGTAACGCCTATGGCCCCCATCCAAGTTGCACCTTTATTCTCCCTGGCCGCCCCAGACGATGTGGAGGAAGAGACCTCGGATGTGGCGCTGCTTCATCGCATCAGCGTCGAGCTTATCGGGGAGCAGGATCTGGGTGAACTATATAGCAAGATCGTGGCAGCAGCAGTCACGATTACACAGTCGCAATTTGGAACGATGCAGCGGCTGTGCCCCCCGGGAGATCCTTCTGGCCATGGCGGCGAGCTGCAGCTCCTGGCCCATTGCAACCTTCCCCCGGAAGCCCTGGAATTTTGGCGATGGGTAAGCCCTGCGGCGCATAGTAGTTGCACCATGGCCCTTCGCTTCGGACAGCGGGCCGTGATCCCCGATTACGAACAATGGGATGAGATTAGCGGCACCTCGGATCTGGAAGCATTCCGCCAGGCTGGAATCCGCTCCGCGCAAACGACGCCCCTGCTTTCCCGCAGCGGTAAGCTGCTTGGCATGATATCGACCCACTGGGCGGTTCCGCACGAGCCATCAGCGCGAGACCTGCGTCTCCTCGATATTCTTGCTCGCCAGGCAGCGGACTTGTTGGACCGCACCATCGCTGAGGAGGAACTGCGTAGGCTGAATGAATCGCTGGAAGTCAGGATCGAGGTACGCTCACGCGAATTGCTGGCGGCTGAAAACCAGGTCCGCCAGATGCAGAAAATGGAAGCGATCGGCCAGCTGACCGGCGGTGTTGCCCATGACTTCAACAATCTTCTGACGATCATTCGTTCTTCGGCTGAATTGCTTGGTCGGCGCGAACTGCCGCGTGACCGGCAGCAAAAATATATCGACGCCATTTCAGAAACCGCAGACAGGGCAGCAAAGCTGACAGGGCAGCTCCTCGCCTTCGCCCGTCGGCAGGCTCTGCGGCCCGAGATTTTCAACGCTGTCGCCCGGGTGGAAGCGGTGGCCGACATGCTGAGGACCGTGGTGGGCGCGCGTGTCGATCTCATCGTTACATCTGAAGGGGAAGGCTGCTGCGTCGAAGTCGATGCGAGCCAGTTCGAAACCGCACTTGTAAATCTCGCGGTGAATGCGCGCGATGCGATGAATGGAGAAGGGCGCATCGAAATCGCGATCGTGCCTGCCGATGGTGTTCCGGCGCGTCGGGGACATGCCGCTGCCAAGGGCGACTATGTGAAGGTCTCGGTGATCGATGCTGGATCCGGGATCCCCCCGGAGGAGCTGGAGCGTATCTTCGAGCCATTTTTCACGACCAAGGAAGTGGGCAAGGGCACGGGCCTCGGCCTTTCCCAGGTTTATGGTTTTACCAAGCAATCGGGTGGTGAGATCGACGTGGTCAGCAACGTCGGTCAAGGCACGATGTTCAGCCTGTATCTTCGCCGTGTCACCGCATTGGACGAGAAGGGCGCGGAGGTTGCGGAACCGCGGATCGATGCGGCTGCTGCAAGCATTCTCATCGTGGAGGATAATGACCAGGTCGGTGAATTTGCGTCTCAACTGCTTGGCGATCTGGGCTTTGTAACCCAGCGCGCAGCCAATGCGCTCGAGGCTATCGCCATTTTGGAAATGGCTCATGACGATGTCGATATCATATTCTCGGATGTCGTCATGCCGGGCATGAATGGCGTCGAGCTGGGCAAGAAAATCCGGGCGCGCTGGCCCGACAAGACGGCGGTGCTCACCAGCGGCTATAGCCATGCCCTGGCCGAAGATAGCGGGCACGGATTTCCACTTCTCCATAAACCCTATTCGGTAGAGGAATTATCTTGCATCCTCCGCGATGCGGCCGCCTGAGATTGGCCCGGCGCTCTTGATGTGAGAATATGAAGGCGTCGCAGCGTTGCGTGTCGGGTGCCTTCAGTCCAGGCCGGTATGAGGATGAACGCGCGATATCCTCGACGCGGCATTTGCTGGCAGGGCCAAAAGCCCCTTCGATCTGCCTCATGCAAGATCGAAGGGGCAGGGAGCCGGGTCATTGGCGATCACCGCCATGGCCCGTCCGTACACGCAGAGATTCTGAAAAAGGAACGTACGCTCAGGACTTAAGGCCCTTCGCCATGTTGAGATGTGCCGTCACGATGGGAACAAGCTTGGTAGCGAATTCCTTCAGCGAGGGAACGTCACCATTGCCAGAATATGCTTTGAGCGTGTCGAGCGTCTCCTGATGTCCCCGGGTCTGCGCTTCGATATAGGCGGCATCGAAGTCTGCCCCTTTCTTGCCCTTGAGCGCGTCGAGCGACTGTTGCTGCGCGCTGGACAGGAGCGGCTTGGGCACGATAGCTGGCGACGCAGCGCTCGCAGCCTGGCCGAGCTTTGCCGTTGAATCGGTATGCGCCTTGATCATCGACTCCGCGAATTTCTTTACGGACGCCGACTGGCTGTTGGCTTGTGCCAATCTCGAGCTTTCGATTTCGAATGTATCGCTCGCCGCTGCCGCATTGGCGAACATCTGACCTGCGCTCTCCGCAACGGGCGCCGGTTCGATGGCGTTGACACTGTTCAACGGCGCTGCCGCGGCGTTGTTGGACGTCGTATCGACCTTCTTGCCGCATCCGCCAAGTGTCAGCGCTGCCAATGATATCGCCACTGTCGCGAACTGCATCTTCATCGATCGTCTCCCGGATCATCCTCTGTCGGAACGTCAACCCGCCGCGTCCAAGCTCGTTCCCATGGGAGCCTTCTTTGCCACCCGCCGTTTGGTGATGATTGAACCATCACATGGAGGACAGGCACATGGGCATCTTCAGCAAGATCAGGGACAAGATTTTTGGTCATGACGACCAGACGGCAAGCAATGGCGCTCCTGCACCCGCCACGAATGTCCAGACGGCCAGCCCGACCCCGCCAGCCACTACGCCCGCTGCGTCGCCCGCCGCGGCCACCGCGTCACCTGAGGCAGCCTCGCTGCCGCAGGTCGATGTCGGCGCGGTTCTCTCGGCCATGGCCGACGCCAGGGGAGGCGGGGGAAATTATCAAAGTTCGATCGTCGATCTGCTGAAGCTGCTCGATCTTGATTCCAGCCTTGCGGCGCGCAAGGAACTGGCCGACGAACTGGCTGTCCATGAGGGCGCTGATGGCAGCGCCGAGCAGAATATCGCGCTGCACAGGGCGGTGATGACGAAACTCGCTGAAAATGGCGGTGTGGTTCCCGATAGCCTTCGCGACTAAGGCCTCTGGCCATGCCGCTCCTTCTTGAGGTGGCGGCCCGGCGTTATCCTGTCAGAACCATTTCTGTTGGGATGGTGGCCCCGCGGTGACGCGGGGCCATCCTTGCGTCAGGCGATCCCTGCGCCGCCGGTCACGCCATAGACTTCACCGGTGATATAGCTGCCCTCCTGCGAGGCCAGCAGCACATAGACGGGCGCGATCTCGACCGGCTGACCAGGGCGGCCAAACTGGCTCTGCTCCCCGAACGTGGTGACCTTGTCCTGCGGCTGACCGCCACTGGATTGCAGGACCGTCCAGAATGGACCGGGGGCAACCACATTTGCCCGGATGCCCTTTTCGATCAGCTGTTTGGCCAGCGCTTTGGTATATACCATCAACGCCTTCCTGCGCGTTGGTGCCCAGGCGGAGGCGAAGGCTGCTCTGACCTGGTTGCTTAAGCAAATCGAGGAAGTGGGGCCGCGCGTCTGCTATTCGATCTGGGGCGGCGCAGCTTCAGACGTCCGGACAGTCGATCTGCCTGGCTATGACCGTTCAGAGCCGGTTGTTGCTGGAAACCGCGCCACGGATCAGCGGCAGCATGGGATATATGGCGATATCTTCGAGACCGCGGCATGCTTCGTAGACCATGGCAATATCCTGGACGCGCGCAGCGCAGAGATATTGGCCCATCTCGCCGACCAATGTGCGGACATCTGGCGCCAGAAGGATAGCGGCATCTGGGAGCTTGCCGAAGAACAGCATTATACCATGTCGAAAATCAGTTGCTGGCAGGCCCTGGCTCGCGCCGTTGAACTGGCCGACGCAGGACAATTGCCGACGACCTGCCGCGATCGCTGGTCACGCGAACGGGACAGGATCGAGGCCTGGATAACGGAGCATTGCTGGTCCGAGAGCTTGGGCGCCTATAGCTTCTATCCGGGCACCGATCGCCTCGATGCGTCCCTCACCCTTGCCGTGCGCTTTGGGTTCGATGGACGGGATCGCCTGCGTCGAACGGTCGAAGCGATTGATCGAGAGCTCGGCTGTGGACCCTATCATTATCGCTATTCCGGAGCCGACAAGGAAGAAGGCTGCTTCCTCGCCTGCACCTTCTGGATGGTCGAAGCCAAAATTCTGCTTGATCAGCCTGAAGCGGCGTCCAGGGCATTTACCGAAGCCATTGGAGGGCTGGCGCCCACTGCTGGCGTATATCCTGAAATGATCGACCCTGCGTCCGGGCGCTATCTCGGCAACATGCCGCAAGGACTGACCCATCTTGCGATCATTCAGGCTCTCATGTCGCTGCAGGCTCGCAGAGGCTAGGCTCCCGAACATGGCCCAGCTTCCAGGCTCCGCTGAAACCCGCGCCGTTCAAGGCTGCTGATTATAGGATGGGCCAGTATGCTCGGTCGCGACGTTGTTGCCGGTGGCCTGATCCTGCTCAAGTTCCTCGCCATGCCAGACATTCCTCGCGACGAATATGATGATGAACAGGGCGATGATGACGCCGCAAATGAATGCGCCGGCCTTTGCGAGCCGGCGCGGCGAGGGCTTCTCATCTGACGCCATCAGTGAGCGTCCTCCAGCAATAGCTCGCCTTCCTCCTCGCCATCCCAATAATGCGCGCGCTCGCCGATCACCCGGATCAAGACAAGGCCAGGCGTCTGCGTGCCCTGCGGCCACCACCGTTCCAGGCCTTTCGTCCAATGCGCTTCGAACTGGGCCTTGTCGCGGATGAGCATGGCGGTCCCTTCCACCGCCAGAAAGAAGGGACGTTGTCCCAACAAGCCCGATTTACCCTGATAGCTTAGATTTACTGCGGGATCGGCCTTGATATCGGACACCATGAGCGTGGTTTCCTCCGTGAAAAACCAGGCGCTACCGTCATAATCGACCTCGCGGTTGTTGCTCATCGGACGCGATCCGATCGCGCCGCCACCCGTATGGGTAGCAAGCATCGCGAAATCGATCTCCTTCATTTTGCGCGACAGGTCTTCAAGCGACATGGACATGACTGTCTACTCCCATTGTTACGGCATCAACGCACGAGCAGAAACAACGAGCCACCCCACGGCGAAGCGTCGCTACAAGAACGCGTCCGCCTGGACAGGATCAGCCTTGTACGAGCTTTCTCGCCTGCGACGGCAGTTGCGCCTCTGCCTGGGCGTCCGACGATGACGGGCGGCGGCCGCCTCGGACCATCTCCTCTATCCAGGTGAGCAGCAACTGGTTGTAGGCCCGTCGGCCGCCTTCATCCCGCAGCGAATGATCAGCGCCTTTTAGAATACGATAACTCAGCGAATTGCTGTTGTGGAACGCCGACATGTAGGAGCTGATGGTGGCGTGCGGCACATAATCGTCATGTTCCGATTCAACGATCAGAACATCGCCGGCAAAGCGCTCACAAGCGGCCAGAGCCTTGTCTTCCCGGCCCGTTCGAAAGTGTGCCCGATAGGCATTGATGAGATCGCGGTCGAGCTTTGCCTTGGGCACATCCCAATGTTCGTCAGGATAGAGCGCAGGAACACGAAGCGCCAACCAGTTGACCGGGCGAGCCGCAGTCAGCAATGCCGCGAGATAGCCACCATAGCTGGTGCCAACGACCGCAATCGCCGAGGGGTCGACCTGGTCCTGCCTGACGAGAAAATCATAGGCCGCCGTCACGTCCGCAAGACCGTGCGACCGGGTCACGACATTGCGCTCTTCGGCATGTCTGGCATGGCCTCGCAGGTCGAACGTGAAGCAGATGCAGCCCAATTGGGCGATCTCTTCGGCTCTCACCATGTCCTGTTCGCGCGAACCGCCCCATCCATGGATGAAGAGAATGCCAGGGACCAGCTTGTCGGGCGACAACAAGGTTGCCTCCAGGCTCTCGCCCTCGACGTCAAAGCATAGCTGACTGCCTGTCATTCCAGCTCCATCGCATATTTTGTCATCGGTCCTGCCACGGGGTCGACACCGCTATAATAGATAATGCTGCCGTCCGGAGCGGCATCGACCTCGCCATAAATCTCCATCGTCATGCATGTCACAGCCGAGCGGCCGGCATCCCGCGCCAGGGCTTCGAACGCCGCGATCTCCGCGCCGCTCGCGCCGCCGGCGCGCCAACTCTGCTCGAGCACGCCGATGCGACGTTCCCCGTAGGAATTGACGCCCGCGGCGACATCGTAATTGCGGCGAGACGCCAGCAAATCCGGATAGAATCGTGAGACGATAGCGTCATAGCCGATCGCTTTATCGATCCCCTGCTGCAGTTCGTCAGCCAGACCCAGGCTCGCAAGCCGGTCCAGACCGCCCCTCACGACATGAAGGGTGGAGCCACCATAGACAGTCGCGCCACTGTTGTTGGTGGTGAGCCGCTGCGTGCCCCAATAGGAAATCACCTCGCCAAACAGGCGCGTCGTGCCGACGCTGTAGGTGACAACGTCATCGAGATTCTCCTCGATCACCACGCCATGCCTCGAAATGGCAGCCTGGTCGAGCTGGGCGATCGCTTCGTCCAGTTCCTTGACCGAGGTCGCGACGAACTGGCCTAGTCCGGCAGTGGCCTCGACTTCCTTCAGGCGGATCGCCGTGCGTCCGAGCATATCAAGAGCGGCGGCGCGGACCGCATCGAGAGTGAAGGCCGACCAGCCCGAAAGAACGTGAGGAGCAAGAGCCAAGCCCAGTTCAGCGCGCCATCCGGCGGGAATTGCAGGGTCGTCCCCGAGGACCGGATGCGTGATGACCTTGCTCCCGACAAAGGGAAACGGCACGACGCCACCGTAGATCTGGCTCTCAGTCTGGATGCCCAGTTTTCTTGCCGTCGAGAGATCGATTGTGCCTGTCGGAATGAAGAGCGTGTCCGCCTCGCCCCCCGAAAGCTGCTGGTCGCTCAAACTGTCATGATCGACAAATCTTGCCTCGCCGAGCCGGGCAATCCTGCGGGCAAGCTCGCTCCGTGAGGCCTTGTCATGTTCATTGTTCAGGGCGCTGGACTGCGTGGAATGGATCTTCACAAAGTGGGTCTGATGCGAGCGAGCCATTGGGCCTCACGGATTTGGAGGGGCTGCCGAGCGGCATCTTGCTACAACCCCATGCTCAGACATTTTATCCATGATCTCGCGAACCAGGCATCCCTGATTTGCGGCTCCAGATGTATAAGGGGGTCAGGGCTTTTCCTGGAATGCGCGCCACCAGGGCATCTCGCCGCTTAAATGCCCCTGATCGCCTGCAAAATGATCCATGATATCACGCATATGATCTGCGCAGGCTCGGACGAGAATCCAGCTTGGATCGCCTTTACCCTGCGTGGAAAGGTCGCGGAGGAGCGAAATTTCCTCCGCCATGAGCGTCAGCGCTTCGACATCATCACGCATGCGTGAATCCCGGCTAATATGTTCCTCTCATCCTGGTGAACTCGACACAGGAGAGAAATATCCTGATCGGCTTCATTCCCGCGCTCGCAAAGGGGATCATTTGGCCAACCCATCCATTTCTCCGAAAAGGAGAAAGGCGGTGAAGCAAATGCATTGGCCGAGGAAACTGACGGTCGTTCGGCATGGCCAGAGCGCAGGCAACGTCGCGCGGGATGCAGCCATGCAGGCCAATGTCGATCGCATAGACTTGTCCGAGCGAGACGCTGACGTGCCCCTGAGCGACCTGGGCCGCGACCAGGCCGGAGCGCTGGGACGTTGGTATGCCGGCGAGGCACCGCGTGAGCGTCCGGATGTTCTCCTTGCATCTCCCTATCGACGCGCGTGCGAGACCGCAGATCTGTTCCGTCAAGCCGGAGGTTGCGCAGGCAATGTGCCCATCTGCTTTGACGAGAGGCTGCGGGAAAAGGAATTCGGCATCCTCGATGGGCTAACATCCATGGGGATAAGCAGCATCGAACCGCAGCAAGCAGAATTTCGCAGGCTGCTAGGCAAATTCTATCATCGCCCTCCAGGAGGCGAAAGCTGGTGCGATGTCATTCTGCGACTGCGCTCCGTCATGGATACGATCGCGCTTCATCATGCGGACCGGCACGTGATGATCTTCACGCATCAAGTGGTGGTGCTATGTCTGCGGTACATCATCGAAGGCATGACCGAGGCCGAGATACTGGAAATTGACCGTGATGGCGATGTCGCCAACTGCGCCATCACCGAATATGCATTCGACGCGGAGACGGGCAAGGATGGAGGGCTATTGCTCGGTCGATACAATGTGACGGCCCCGGTCGAGCGGGAGGACATGCCCGTTACCCGCGCGCCCGATGCCATAGCCGGTGCACGCGGATGAGTTGCCAGCAGCTCGACGAGGCGTGGCTGAAGGGACATCCACTGCCAGCGATCGCGCAAGGCGCCGACAAGAACGGCCGCGGCCGCGTCCTGGTGGTTGGAGGTGCCGAATTCGTGCCCGGTGCGCTTCGCCTCACCGGCGAAGCTGCGCTACGCGCAGGCGCCGGAAAGCTGCAGATGGCGACCGTGCGATCTTCGGCCTTGTCCCTGGGCGTGCTCGTACCGGAGGCCGCCATGATCGCGCTGCCCGCCGACGAAGAGGGAGAAATCGCTCCTGCAGCAGCGGAAATATTGAAGGCTCGAATCAAGTCCTGCGACACGCTTGTCCTGGGACCAGGCATGAGCTCGGGCAAAGGAGCGCGGACATTTGTCGCCAATCTCCTCGATAGCCTCGATTTTCCTGGCAGTCTCATTCTCGACGCCGCGGCTCTGGTTTCACTGCGTGACTTCGACCCATCACGGTGGCGAGTAAAAGAGAATGTGATTTTTACGCCCCATTATGGGGAGATGGCTGCTCTTAGCGGCCTTTCAGTCGAGGAAATTAAGGCGAGGCCCTTGGCGGTAGCCATCGAAATGGCATCGCGATGGAGCGCAGTCATTCTCCTGAAAGGGGATAAAAGCTATGTGGCGTCGCCCGACGGAGAAAGTCTTGTCTATAGCGATGGCTGTGTCGGGCTCGGCACGGGTGGCTCGGGCGATGTCCTGGCTGGCCTCATCGGGGGCTTGGCAGCGCGGGGTGCACCCGCACTTCGTGCTGCTGCCTGGGGTGCCTGGGTCCATGGAAGAGCAGGAAGAACCTTGACGAAGGTCATTGGCGAAGTGGGTTTTCTGGCGCGCGAACTTGTGCCGCTTATTCCCGAAATCATCGATGGAGAACTTCAATAACCTGCTTTGAGCTGGAAGCTATCGTCAGCAGAAATGTTATGTCGACTACCGGTGAGGCTTAACAGGTGTACGTGGCCGCAGACCAGCAAGCTTTGGAGCGACAATCTGCGGCCGGTATGGGGTGAGGCAAAGGCGCTCGCGCGGTGACGTCATAGGGGCGACTAGCCCGGTCGGGCATATCTAGCCTTCCCTTCAATCAGGGTGCGTTCGGCAATGATGCCCGACTGAAGATTGCGCTCCATATGGACACCACCGGTCAGACTTGTGTCGCTTGATGGAGCTGCCAATCTCGGCAGTTTGTTTTCACGCTTTCCGTAACGGAACTATTCTCCTTTATGTCCGATTCATACAATGCGAATCGATTGCATGAGCATAGCAGGATAGCGCGACCCGAAGGCTTCAAGCCTTTTACTGGCCCGCTCGGCTTTGCCGGGCGGGCCTTTGTTGTTTACGCGGCCCCTGCTTTTACAGCTGTCTTCTTGGCCCGCTCCTTCGATGCAATCGACGTCGACACAGTCGCACTGTTCCCTCGGCCGCTCGCGACCCAACCCAACCGGCTAGGAGCACCTCAAAGCGCGAATTCCTGACGCTACATGCCGATGCTACTCATCGCATGCTGGATCGGCCTCATGGCCTCGATCCAATTTACTGCCACGCTTTGTGCGCCTGTGCGAATGCCCTCGACGACAACATTGCTTTGCAGCAGATGCCCGACATCCTTCAGCTTTCCGATCTCCCAGAAAGCGCCATCACGAGCCTGGACATACAGGCTTGTCGCGCCCGCAATCAGCATGCCTTCAAGGCGGAAATATGAACCGATATTCATGTGCCTGATCTATGCGGGGCGGTATCGGATTCCATGTTTCGTGCCATATGCCGTGCGATTTCTCCGGCGATCCGAAACCAGTTTGTCATTCCGCAGGAACGAGCCCGCTGATCTTGCTGCCACCGCCCTGCTTCTCGCCTGCCAAAGCGTCTGTGTGATGTTGGACAGCAGATCATCATCGATGTCGGCATGGCTCCCAAAAGCCAATGCACATCGAAGATTGTCCGCGCCAAGGGCCTTGTGCAACGCTTTAAGCGCCGCGTATGATCCTGATATGTTCCAACCCCTTCACGCCAACCTCTCTGCCAACGCCGCGGCAACTGCACGAAATGGCGATACCGAAGAACCAGACTTCGTGGTCATCGACGTCGAGACGGCGTGCTCGCGTGTCAGCAGCATCTGCCAGATAGGCATTGTCGGCTTTCGCAACGGCGCTGTCGCGTTTGAGTATGAGACCCTTGTCGATCCGCAGGATCATTTCAGCAGCTTCAATACGCGGATCCACGGGATTGCTGCCAGCCACGTACTGGGCCAACCCTGTTTCGCTGACGTTCACGGCATCCTTCAAGCCCATCTGAATGGCCGCACGACCGTGGCCCATTCCTATTTTGACAAGGGCGCCCTCGCAGCAGCATGCCGTATAAATGATCGCGCGATGCTCGAGACCACATGGCTGGATAGTGTCCGAGTTGCCAAGCGCGCCTGGCCCGAGCTGCCCAGCCATCGGCTCAATATCGTGGCGAAACATCTGGGTATCCCGCTCAAGCATCATGATGCGCTCAGCGACGCCCGCGCGGCAGGCATGATCGTCGTGAAAGCGATCGATCATACCGGTTTGCAATTATCATACTGGCTGGCACCCCAGCCAAGAAAACGCGCAACGGCACCGCCCACGCCCGCTCCCGACGGCACATTGAAAGGTCAGCGCATTGCCATTCTTGGCGAGTCTCGCAACGGCCGCCTGGCGCAACAAATTGCCGCCAATGGTGGTCGGATCATGGCATCAGTCGGCGCAACAACGACTATGCTGGTGGTCGCAGCGGACGAGCCATTTGGCTATGTGCGTTATGACGCCGAATTCAAGAAGGCCGAAGCTCGTCGCCTGGCGGGCGATGATATCCATATCGTCTCGGCCAGCGCACTGCTCAGCACATTACCGGATCGGCGCGATGTCTGATCGCAGGACGCTTCGCCAGTGGCGCGTGTTACCTGGGCGAGGACATCTATCCAAGCGGCCATTCCATAATGTGGCGAGCACAATGGAGGGGGCCGACAGCCCCCTCCTGTCATGAAGGATTCTGCACCCGCCTTACTCTAGCGAGCAATGATCTTAGCGGAGCTGCGCCTTCGGGTGGGAAAACGAAACTCGATATCGACAGGTGGTAGCACCCGTCGACGCGATTGCGGTCCCATTGCCTTTGCGGGCAGATCAAGCAGGACTGACGGTGCGGACAAGCCGTCACTCAACATGTCAGCCCAGGCCATGGCGAGTTCCCTGCGACGGGGCATGTAGGCTGCGCGATTATACGCCCCTTCAACCTTGCCCGTAGGGACATGGGCAAGCATGAGGTCGATCACTTTGCGATCATGTTCCTTGCCTTCGCGCTCGGCCCACTCATTCATGATCGTAGAGAAGGCGGCGCGGAACCCATGAGGGACATGGTGGCCGTGGTAACCGGCCCGATTGAGAAGATAGCCGATGGCATTTTCGCTCATGGGGCGATGGGCGTGGCGGTTGCTGGGGAAAACCAGCGGTCCTTCACCCGTAAGCGGCCACACTGCCCTCAATACCGCCAATGCCTGTGGCGTGATCGGCACGAGATGATCGCCGTGGAGCTCATCCTTGCGATCGGCGTCGCCCTTCATCCTCCAGGCCGGAATGCGCCACAAGGGCTCCGAGCCGTTCAGATCCTCGAACTCATCCCACTGCGCGCCGCGCAGTTCACTGGGTCGCACCGCGGTCAGCGCGAGCAGACGAAGGGCGAGACGCGTGACGGGGCGCGCATAATCTTCCTCAGCCGTGCGGATCATCCGGCGAAGGGGAACGAGATCGGTGATTGCAGGCTGACGCCCTTTTCGCAGGGGCTTGAGGACCGCTCCCAGCTTCTCGGCAGGATCGCTCGTCGCGATACCCTCTGCGATACCATAGATGAAGACCGCTGAAATGCGCTGCCGGACGCGCTTTGCAGTCTCGATCGCGCCGCGCGCCTCGATCTCCCGCAAGACGCTCAGAACGAGCGGGGGCGTCAGCTGGGCGATCGGCATGTCACCGATGGCCGGAAACACATCCCTTTCCAGGCTGCGAATAATATCGGCGGCATGTACGATAGCCCATTGCGCTTTGGCATTCTCATGCCACGCCCGCGCGACCCGCTCGAAGGTCTGCCTGCCGGCCTCGAGCTTGGCCACAACCTTGAGTTTCCTCAGGATCGTGGGATCGTCGCCTTCCATCAGATGTCCGCTGGCCTCATCCCGCTTCGCTCGGGCATCCGCCAATCCCACCTGGGGCCAGGCGCCGAAGGCCATCGTTTTCTGCTTGCCGTCGTAGCTGTAATTCCACCGCCACAGCTTTCCCCCGCTCGGCGTCACGAGCAGGAACAGGCGATTGGTGTCGGTCAGTTTGTAGGATTTGGGGCGGGGCTTGGCCGCCCGGACTTTGGCGTCACTGAGCATCGGTCGTCGTCTCCAAAAAGTACCACGTTTTTCGACCGCCGAGACCACGAATCAGTACCACAATCACCGCAAAACGCCTGCGGAGGGCTGTGGACGACTGCGGCCGAGCTGGTGAGCCAAGCGTCAGTAATCAGGGAGAAAAAGTCGATATCAGTGGACTTCTGGAGACCCCTGCGGAGGGTCAAATGGCGGAGAGGGTGGGATTCGAACCCACGTTACGGTTTCCCGTAAACCGCATTTCGAGTGCGGCGCATTCGACCACTCTGCCACCTCTCCGCAGAAGGTTCGCAGGGCGCCTACAGCCCTGTGTTCCCGGTCGAGCGGCGGCCATTAGCGGATGAAATCGCACTTGCCAAGCGACCTTCGGGGTATTTTTCTTGTGTCGGCGCGGCGCGGCCCTAAATTGGACTTATGAAAGAGATGAGTCAGATTTTTGGCGCGGGCATGACGGCCCCGCCGATCGTCCATGCGCGCTTCAGCATCGGCGACGTGGTCAAACACCGGATGTTCGGATTTCGCGGCGTCGTATTCGACATCGATCCGGTCTTCGCCAATAGCGAGGAATGGTATGAGGCCATTCCCGAGGCCGCCCGCCCCGACAAGCATCAGCCATTCTACCATCTCCTCGCGGAAAATGGCGATTCCAGCTATGTCGCCTATGTCAGCCAGCAAAATCTGGTGACGGACGACAGCGACGAGCCGGTCGATCATCCCGCCATTTCCGGCATGTTCGGCACGTACGCCAAGGGCAAATATCGGCTGCGTGCGCTGCATCGCCACTGATCAAGGGTCTGCGCTGCCCATTCATCGCTCAAGTTTGCGATTGATCCGCGGCCCGGCGGGATTATGACCGGACCCTTGGCATGATCGACAAGGGGTGAGCGGTGGCGAACGAACAGGCACAGGCTAGCGGCATGGCCGAATTGACGCTGCGCGGCGTCATCCTGGGCGCGCTCATCACGCTCGTCTTCACCGCCGCCAATGTCTATCTTGGCCTCAAGATCGGCCTGACCTTCGCCACCTCGATCCCGGCGGCGGTCATTTCCATGGCAGTGCTGCGGCTGTTTTCCACCGGCACCATCCTGGAAAACAACATCGTCCAGACTATCGCGTCGGCGGCCGGCACCCTGTCGGCGATCATCTTCGTGCTGCCGGGCCTGGTCATCATCGGATGGTGGCAAGGCTTTCCCTACTGGCTGTCGGCCTTCACCATCGCGACCGGCGGCATATTGGGCGTCATGTATTCCGTGCCGCTGCGCCGCGCGCTGGTGACGGGGTCCGACCTGCCCTATCCCGAAGGCGTGGCCGCCGCCGAAGTGCTGAAAGTCGGTGCCGGATCGCGCGAGGGGCTGGAGGAAAACAAGCGCGGGCTTGCCGCCATCGTCGCCAGCGCCCTGTCCGCCGCCACCTTCTCGATCGTCGCCAAGACGCGGCTGATCGCGGAGGAAGCCGCCACTTTCTTCAAGCTGGGCGCGGGCGCGACGTCGGTATCGACCAGTTTTTCCATGGCGCTGATCGGCGTAGGACACCTCGTCGGCCTGTCGGTGGGCGTCGCCATGTTCATCGGCCTGCTGATCAGTTGGGTCGGCCTGGTCCCCTATCTGACCGCGCCGGTTGCTGCCGGTGCCGATCTCAGCACGGTGGTTGGCACCATATTCAGCACCAAGGCGCGCTTTATTGGCGCGGGAACGATCGGCGTCGCCGCCATCTGGACCCTGCTCAAGATTCTTGGCCCCATCATCAGCGGCATCCGCTCCGCGCTCGCCGCCAATGCCACGCGCAAGGCGGGCAATGCCGGGCTGCTCGACATTACCGAGCGTGACCTGCCGATCGGCATCGTCGCCGGCACGATCGTCGCCGCGATGCTGCCCATTGCCCTCTTGCTCTGGGTCTTCGCGCAGGGCGGGCCAATCGCCCTCAACCCCGTGCCGGTGATCGGCCTGACGCTGGCCTATGTGCTGGTGGCGGGCATCGTCATCGCGTCGGTCTGTGGCTATATGGCGGGCCTGATCGGCGCATCGAACAGCCCGATTTCGGGCGTCGGCATCCTCGCCGTGCTGGGCGCGTCGCTGCTGCTGGCCGCCATTTACGGGTCGGGTGGCGACGAGGGACAGACGCAGGCGCTGATCGCCTATGCCCTGTTCACCACAGCCATCGTCTTTGGCATTGCGACCATTTCGAACGACAATCTTCAAGACCTCAAGACCGGGCAGCTTGTCGGCGCGACCCCGTGGAAGCAGCAGCTTGCGCTGGTGCTGGGCGTCATCTTCGGCGCTTTGGTGATCCCGCCAGTGCTGGATCTGCTCAACAGCGCCTTCGGCTTTGCCGGGGCGAGCGGCGCGGGCGCCAATGCGCTGCCGGCCCCGCAGGCCGCTCTCATTTCGGCGCTGGCCAAGGGCGTGTTGGGCGGCGATCTCGACTGGGGCCTGATCGCCATCGGGGCGGGCATCGGCGTCGTCGTGATCATCATCGACGAAGCGCTGGGCCGCGCGGGCAAGCTGCGGCTGCCGCCGCTGGCCGTGGGCATGGGCATTTACCTGCCGATGGCGCTCACGCTGCTGATCCCAGTCGGCGCGGTGATCGGTCATATCTATAATCGCTGGGCGCTGCGGCAGGCGAACCCGGAATTTGCCGAGCGCATGGGCGTGTTGATGGCGACCGGCTTCATCGTGGGCGAAAGCCTGTTCGGCGTCGCCTTCGCCGGCATCGTCGCGGGAACCGACAGCGATGCGCCGCTGGCGCTGGTCGGGGAAAGCCACTGGGCGGTGCCCTTCGCCATCCTAATCTTTGCTACGGTGATCGCGGGCCTCTATGCGCGCCTGCGGGGCTGGGCCAGCCGCCCCCTGTCCTAAAGGGAAGGGGACATGGCGCGCCTTTTATGCGTTGCTTCTTTTCAAAGGCAACCAGGGAAACGCGCCGGACAATGACGACAGGGGAAAGCCGCAGGACACCGCAGGATCTGACATATGTGTCCTTGGAACGGGAGGAAGACAGGCTGTACTGGACCAACCGGTTCAACGTGTCGGGCGATGAGCTGGCCGAAGCGGTCGAAACCGTCGGGAACGACGTCGATGCGGTCGCCGCCTATCTCAACGTCGGTCGCTGAATTTACCGCTTACTTTTCCGGGCGTTCACGTAACTGCAACCGCAATTACATTTTTCCGTCATCGTGATGGAATGAAGCTGTCGCAATAATCTCCGATGGGCCGGACAGCCGGCAAGCGCGCGCACATGGGGCGCAACGCTACGGCAACAGGGAGATTCCAACATGAACCGCCTTTTCCGCGGCGCGAGCCGCGCTGCCCTTATCCTTGCGCTCTCCATGCCCGCCGCCGCGATCGCCGGCACGATCAGCGGCACGGTGTCGGACGGCACCGGAACCCGCGCCCTTCAATCAACGCAGCTGACCATCGTCGAACTGGGCCGCATCGCCGAAGCCGGCCGCGACGGGTCCTACCGCTTCCCCGACGTCGCGCCGGGCACCTATACGATCGAGGCGCGCTATGTCGGCGCCGACCCGGTCCGCACCACCGTCGTGGTGCCGGCGACCGGCGACGTGGATGCTGACATCCGCATCGGCTCCAATGTCGACGCATCCATCATCGTCGTCGGCCAGGTCGCCAACCAGGCGTCGGCCCTGTCGCGCCAGCGCGCTGCCGATGGCGTTGAAAGCGTGCTGACCCGCGACGCGATCGGCCAGTTTCCCGACCAGAATGTCGCGGAATCGCTCCGCCGCCTGCCCGGCATCAACATATTGAACGATCAGGGCGAAGGGCGTTTCGTATCGGTGCGCGGTCTTGATCCCGAACTCAACGCGGCGTCGGTCAACGGCGCGCGCCTGCCCGCGCCGGAAAGCGATGTCCGCTCGGTGGCGCTGGATGTGGTGCCGTCCGAACTGATCGAATCAATCGAGGTTAAGAAGTCCCTGACGCCCGACATGGATGCCGACACGATCGGCGCCTCGATCGAGATCAACACCACCAGTGCCTTCGACCGCAAGAAGGACCTGTATTCGGTCAAGCTAGAGGGCAGCTACAACGATTATTCGGGGGAAGTCACGCCCAAGGGCAGCGTCGATTTTTCGACCCGTCTGACCGACAGCTTCGGTGTGTCGGGCGGTTTCAGCTATTACAAGCGCAAGTTCGAAACCGACAATATCGAGGCGGCTGACTGGACCACCAGCGAAGACGGCATCGTTTATGCCGAAACGATGGAATATCGCGACTATGACGTCACCCGCAAGCGGATCGGCGCGACGCTCAATTTCGACTGGATGCCCAGCGACACGACCAAGCTCT